>Ga0233425_10002396_pt1 | contig 37139 bp, 39 predicted proteins | sample Watercolumn_Towu_2_FD_181712 | JGI IMG/M metagenome (GOLD analysis project Ga0233425, IMG submission 181712) | Freshwater microbial communities from Lake Towuti, South Sulawesi, Indonesia - Watercolumn_Towuti2014_140_MG | ecosystem: Environmental > Aquatic > Freshwater > Lake | place... | reverse complement strand
TTATGTCTGACGACCATAGCAAGTTGGAACCACCCCTTCCCATCCCGAACAGGACCGTGAAACAACTCCGCGCCGATGATAGTGTGCACCTCGCATGTGAAAGTAGGTCATCGTCAGACTCCTTATGCAGTGTGAAAGACCCCGCCGTTTGGCGGGGTCTTTTACTTTGTACAAAGTAAAACCCCTCCCGGATTTCGGCGAGGGGTTTTTTATGTATTACCGCCCGGTTTTGCTTTGGTTACTTGTAGTCCCGCAATTCGGAGGGAGTGTCGTCGCGGTCGCCGTGGGGTTGCTCTTCCCAGGCCTTGATGAAAATGCCGCGCTGATTCTGTTTGGTGGGGTGTACGGGGATGTCCATGTTGTGACACGTGGTGTCTTCACAATAATAGATAATTTTCCGGCCGATGCTGTGGAGCAGCGAATTGTCGAAATGAAAACCTTCTTCCATCAGGGCATTTTCCAGTCCTTCGAGCGTGTAATCGTGAAGGTTGTAGCTGATATGCAAGCTGTTGGGTGTCTCGCCATGAGTCACGGTGCAATTGGGCAGGCCTGACAACAGCAAATAGGCCTGCTCAGCCTGCCCCGGAGGCTCGATACTGAAAACAAGTTCTCGTTGTTTGTCGAGATCAAATGGGTTATTCACTTGATAACTCCTTGGCTGTGGTTATTTTCCCTGCAAGATTCGCATGCCCTTGAGAAGATTCAGCGCCTGGTTGAGTTGGTAATCATTCGCGGAACCAAATTCTGCCGGAGCAGGGGCTTTGCCATTATTTTTGCCTGTATCTGATGGGGTTGCGGGTGTTGGCGGCGTCTTTTCATCAGGGAGGTCGTTGCTTAAATGGCGATCCAGATCGGCTTCGCGCAAGCGCAGGATATTGTCGCTATTGGCGTCTTCAACAACAATGTCGGGCACGATGCCTTTGGCCTGAATGGAACGCCCGCCCGGGGTGTAGTAACGGGCTGTGGTTAACTTGATGGCGGTGTTGTTGCCGAGCGGCAGCACCGTTTGTACCGAGCCCTTGCCGAAGGTTTGGGTGCCCATGATGACGGCGCGCTTATGATCCTGTAGCGCACCTGCCACGATTTCGGAAGCCGACGCGGAGCCGCCATTGACGAGTACGACCAACGGCGTGGCTTTGATCGAGGCTGGCAGCGATGCCAGATAATCTGTGCCGCCAGCGCGGAGGTAGTTTTGCGGGCTGGCAGTCAGGCGCATTTGCGCATCCTCCGTGCGTCCCTCGGTGTAGACCACCAAGGCATCGGGATTCAAGAATGCGGCAGACACGGCAACCGCGCCCGTCAACAAGCCGCCGGGGTCATTGCGCAAGTCCAGCACCAGGCCCTTGAGCGGGCCGCCATTTTGTTTGGCCAGATTCGAAAGGGCGGTTGCCAGATTTTCTCCAGTGTGTTCCTGGAATTGGGTGATTCGGACGAAGCCGTAACCCGGTTCGGCCATTTTGGATTTAACGCTCTGCACCTTGATGACGGCGCGAACCAACGTGATGATCAGCGGCTTGGGCTGATCCTTGCGGACGACGGTCAGGACGATCTTGCTGCCCGGCTTGCCGCGCATGCGTTTGACTGCATCGTTCAGCGTCATGCCCTTGACCAGCGTGTCATCCAGCTTGATGATCAGATCGCCGCTCTTGATGCCGGCGTGGTAGGCCGGGGTGTCTTCGATCGGCGAGACCACCTTGACCAGCCCGTCTTCCATGCCGACCTCGATGCCGAGCCCGCCGAATTCACCCTGCGTGCCGACCTGCAATTCCTTGAAGGCGTCTGCATCGAGATACGCGGAATGCGGATCCAGGCCGCTCAACATGCCATTGATGGCTTCATTGATGAGTTTCTGGTCGCTGACCGGTTCAACATAGTCACTCTTGATGCGGCCGAAGACTTCGGAAAAGGCGCGCAGCTCCTCAATCGGCAGCGGAGTCGGCAGCGATTCACGCTCGGCCTTGGCGGCAAAGTGTAAGCTGAGGGCGATGCCGGCGATCACACCGATGCCAACCAGTCCGGTTTTCTGCAAAAGACGCATGTTTACTCCAACTATTTAGAGGCCAGCCACGGCACGGGATCCAGCGGTTTGCTCTTGTGGCGGAGCTCGAAGTATAAACCGGAATCTTCGTTGCCGCCGCTGTTGCCTACTGTGGCGATGGTGTCGCCGCCATGCAAGAGATCACCGACCTGTTTGTAGAGGGTTTCATTGTTGCCGTACAAGCTCATGTAGCCATCGCCATGATCCACGATCAGCAGATTGCCAAAGCCACGCAGCCAATCGGCAAACACTATCCGGCCTGCCGCGATCACTTTGACAGGTTGGCCGGCAGAGGTTCGCAAAAACAATCCTTTCCAGGGCAGATTGCTTTCGGGCCGGGGATTGCCGAAACGGTTCGTGATGTCGCCGCGCACGGGCAGGATGAGCCTTCCGCGCAATTGACTGAACGGCTGCCCGTCAAACTTGCGGTCAGGCAAGGCATCATTGCGTAACAGGCTGCGTGTTTTGGGCTTTTCCAGCATTGAGGTCAACTTTTCGACCAGTTGGGACAATCGATCCTCGTCCCGGCGCAAGCGGGAAATTTCCCGGCGCTGCTGGCTTAATTGTTTTGACAGTTTGCTCAAGACCGTGCGACGCGCTTGGTGTTCTGTCTGCAACTGTTTTTTCTGGGCGGCTTCTTCCTCATGCAGGGATTTCAGCTCAGCGGTCTGTGCCTGTGCGGCAGTGCGCGTTTGTTGGAGTTCGCTGAGTGTCGTGCGGAGTTGCTGCAACCAGGCCGCACGGTCACGCGCAATGAACTGGTAGTAGATCAGTTCGCGGTTGATCTGGTTTGGATCCTGCTGGTTAAGCAGCAGCGCGAAGTAGCGGTGGCCGCTTTCCCGGTACTGCCTGATGAGCACGGTTTCGAGGGTTTTTTGCTGCTCGCGGATGCTGGACTGCAGGGTTTTTTCGCGGCTCCTGAGGGTGGTGAGCTGGCGGTTGGCGGTTTGTTGCTGCGAGGATAATTCCTTGAGCTTGCGATTGCTGGTACTGATCGCGCGCTCGGACTGGCGCAAGGCGTTGCTGGCTTCCGAGCGTGATTCGCTGGTTTTTTCCATGGCCTGCTGCATCTGGCCGATGCGCTTGCGCAGATTTTCAAGGGCTTGCTGCTGATCGGCAGCGTATGCGGCGCCGGCGCTGGTTAGCGCAACAACCAAAAACGCAAGGGCGACTCGTAACGTCACTGCAGCTGGATCAGGCTCTGCCCCGTCATTTCTGGCGGCTGCTGCACGCCCATGATGCTGAGCAGACTGGGGGCGATGTCACGCAGCGCGCCCGCTGTGCGGAGGGTGGCCTGACGGCCGATGTACAGGAACGGCACGCGGTTCAGCGTGTGGGCGGTGTGTGCCTGCTGCGAAACCGGGTCAGCCATTTGTTCGGCATTGCCGTGATCGGCCGTGATGATGACTTCGCCGCCTATCGAGCGCATGGCTTTGACAACGCGCCCGATGCACACGTCGAGGGCTTCGATCGCCTGCGTGGCCGCGCTCATGTTGCCGCTGTGTCCGACCATGTCGCCGTTGGCGTAGTTGCAGATGATGGCCTGATACTGCCGGCTGAGAATCGCGGCTTCGAGCTTGTCGGTGACCTCATAGGCGCTCATCTCGGGTTTGAGATCGTAAGTGGCGACTTTGGGCGAGGGGACCAGAATCCGGTCTTCTCCCGGATAAGCCTGTTCGCTGCCACCGTTGAAAAAATAGGTGACGTGCGCGTATTTTTCGGTCTCCGCAATGCGCAGCTGCTTCAGGCCAAGGTTGGCGATATATTCGCCGAAGCCGTTGTGTATGCTCTCCGGCGCAAACGCGCAAGGCAGGGAGAAATCTTCACCGTAACTGCTCAGGGTGACGAAGGCGGACAGTTTGGGAACGCGGTTGCGCTGGAAGCTCGCAAAATTCGGATCAGTCAGCGCGCGGGTTATTTCACGCGCCCGGTCGGCGCGAAAATTCATGAAAACGACGCTGTCGCCGTCCTGAATGGGCTGGCCGGCGATCCAGGTTGGCTGGACAAATTCGTCCGTTTCGCCGCGTGCATAAGCCTGTTCGAGTGCCGTCCGGGCGTCTTGTGCGTGAAAGGGCGCCTTTCCTTCGGTGATCAATTCGTAGGCGGGTTGCACACGTTCCCAGCGATTGTCGCGGTCCATCGCGTAAAAGCGGCCGCAGATACTGGCAATTTGGCCGACTCCCAATGCGTCACATTTTTCCTGGAAAAGCCGGATCGAGCCCGCAGCGCTTTTTGGCGGAGTGTCGCGGCCATCCAGAAAAGCATGCAACTGAACGTTTTTCAGCCCTTGCCGGGTTGCCATTTCCAGCAGGGCCAGAATGTGGTTTTCGTGGCTGTGCACGCCGCCGGGTGAAAGCAGGCCCAGAATGTGAAGCGCGCCGTTATTTTGTTTGGCCTGATTGATGGCGTTACCGAGTAATGGGTTGCTGAAGAAGCTGCCGTCCTCGATGGCGACATCAACCCGGCTGAGATCCTGATAAACCACTCGGCCCGCGCCGATGTTGAGATGGCCGACCTCGGAGTTGCCCATTTGCCCGGAAGGCAGGCCGACATGATGCTCGGAGGTTTCAATCAGGGTATGCGGGTAATCGCGCCATAGCGCATCCCAGTTCGGTTTTTGCGCTGCGAGAATGGCATTGGAGTCGCGTTCCTCGCGATAACCGAAGCCATCCAGTATCAGTAATAGGACAGGAGTTACGTTCATTGGATAGAATGCCCAGCAGGTGACAAAATTCAGGGGCGCATTTTAGCCGATTTTGAAGAATCGGCGTTTGCCACGTAATCTACAAAGGTTTGGGAGGACGTATGGGTGGGGTCATCGACCGCGAGGAAGATATTCTGCAAGCGGCACAAGCCATGAAGGCGATTGCGCATCCACTGCGCTTGCAGATTCTATGTGTACTGGGAGATCAGGAGGTCAGCGTGCAGGACATCGTTGACCAGGTGGGGACATCACAGAGCAACATTTCGCAGCACCTGGGAATCTTGCGGGAAAAGGGGGTGCTGGCAACCCGCAAAGATGCCAACCGGGTGTATTACAGAATTGGGGATTTGCGCACGCTTAAGCTGGTAGGCTTGATGCGCGATGTTTTCTGCAAATCTTGAGGGTTGCGCCACAATCAAGCATTAGCATATCCTAATATATGTAAACAAAGCGGAGTTGTACGCATGAAAAAATTATGGTGGGTAGGGGTGCTCTGTGGGCTCACGGCTTTTGCGCAGGCTGGCGACAAGCTTGTGACGGTTCCGGTGCAATACCGTGATGTGCCGCAAACCTATGGCGCTGACGGGATTGCCGAGGCTGTGCATCAGTCTACGGTTTCAGCGCAGATTGGCGGCCGGGTCAAGGCGGTTCTGTTTGATGTGGGCGACCGGGTATCACGCGGGCAGGTGATTGTGCGCATTGATGAACGTGAGGCGGCGCAAGCCCTGGCCGGCAGTCAGGCGCAGGTGCTGCAAGCGCAGGCCAATATGCAGAATGCCAAGGCCAACTATGACCGCGCCAAGCAGTTGTTTGCCCAGAAATTCATCAGCCAGGCAGGCCTGGACAAGGCCCAGGCGGATTACAAGATCGCGTTGGCCCAGGCCGCAGCCAGTGAAGCGGGGGCCGGTCAGGCGAGTCTGGCGCGGGGTTACGCGGAGGTGATTGCGCCCTATGCAGGCGTGGTGGCCGCGCGCTTGGTTGAGGTGGGCGAAATGGTGGTGCCCGGCAAGCCGATGATGACGGGATTCGATCCTTCGGCCATGCGCGTGGTGGTGAGTGTGCCCCAATACAAACTGCCCGATTTGGGGGCCAAACCGGTCGTGCGCATAGAAATTCCTTCATTGAACCGCTGGGTCGATGCCGCCGGCGTCAGCGTACAGCCGATTGCCGACGCAAGAACACACAGTACCCTGGTGCGCGTGACATTGCCGCCCAACGAGCCTGGCATTTACCCCGGAATGTTTGTGCGCGCCCACTTTGTGACTGGCCAGGCGCGCAAGCTGGTGATTCCCGCAAGCGCCGTGCTGCGCCGCAGTGAGGTGGTGGGCGTCTATGTCGTCGATCACAAGGGCGCTGCCCGCTTGCGCCAGGTTCGATTGGGAGAGATGGTTGACGGCGGATTCGTCGAAATTCTTGCGGGAATCAAGCCGGGTGAGCAGATTGCGCTGGATGCGATCAAGGCCGGGATGAAAACGCATTAAACGCTGGCCGCCGGGCGCACGTTATCCGGCCACATTATTGAAATTGGATTGAGAACATGGGTATTTCCGGGCGCATTGCCAAACTGTTTCTGCACTCCCAGATGACGCCATTGCTGGCATTGGTGGCGGTTTTGCTGGGTGTTTTTGCCGTGGCAGTGACGCCGCGCGAGGAAGAGCCGCAGATCAATGTCACGATGGCGAACGTGATGATTCCGTATCCGGGCGCCTCTGCACATGATGTGATGCAAAGCGTTGCCACGCCGGCCGAGCAAGTGCTGTCCCAGATTGCCGGTGTCGATCACGTGTATTCCGTATCGCAGCCCGGGATGGCGGTGATCACGGTGCAGTTCAAGGTGGGCGAGGCGCACGTGCCTTCCCTGGTCAAGCTGTATGACGTGGTGCATTCGCATGCCGACTGGTTGCCGCCCACGCAGGGCGTGGCGCAGCCGATCATCAAGGCCAAGGGAATTGACGACGTGCCTATCGTGGCGCTGACGCTCTGGCGCGAGAACGTGCTGGGGGGCGGGGTGGAGCTCACCCAGGTGGCGCATGCCATCGAGTCGGAACTCAAGCGCGTGCCGGGCACACGCGAAGTCAGCACGCTGGGGGCGACCCAGCGCATGGTTCGGGTGTTGCTGAAGCCGGAGAATCTGAATGCCTACCGGCTGACCCTGCAGGATGTGCGTGATGCCCTGCAGTCCGCTAACGTCTCACAGAACTCCGGCGATCTAATCCAGAACAATCGCGAGATGCTGGTCCAGACCGGCAGCTTTCTTGGTAATGCAGACGAGGTGCGGCAACTGGTGATTGGGGTGGCGGATAACCGGCCCGTGTTTCTGCGCGATGTGGCTGAGATTCGTGATGGCGCCGATCAGCCTTCGAGCTATGTCTGGTTTGGCACGGGCCCGGCGGCGAAAGACAAAAATATCGCCCTGCAGGGCGAATATCCTGCGGTGACGGTGGCCGTGACCAAAAAGCCGGGCGCCAACGCGGTTGAAATCGCCGAATCGCTGATGGCGCGGGTGGAGGAGCTCAAAGGCAGCGTGATCCCCGATGATGTGCAGGTCAGCATCACGCGCAATTACGGCGAAACCGCCAACGACAAGGCGATGAAACTGATCAAGAAGCTGCTCTTTGCAACAGCCGCCGTGGTCGCCTTGGTCTGGTTGACCATGGGGCGGCGCGAGGCGCTGGTGGTGGGCATCGCGGTGTTGTTGACGTTGGCGGTCACGCTGTTTGCTTCCTGGGCATACGGCTTTACGCTCAACCGCGTGTCGCTTTTTGCGCTGATATTTTCCATTGGCATTCTGGTGGACGATGCCATCGTGGTGGTGGAAAACATCCACCGGCGGCGTGCGCTGGCCGAACACCAGCCCCTGTCGGAAATCATTCCCGAAGCCGTGGATGAGGTCGGCGGCCCGACCATCCTCGCGACCTTTACCGTGATTGCGGCCTTGCTGCCGATGGCCTTTGTCAGCGGCTTGATGGGGCCGTACATGAGCCCGATTCCGATCAACGCCAGCATGGGGATGCTGATTTCGCTGGCGGTGGCTTTTATCATCACGCCCTGGCTGGGTTACCGTTTCGCCGGCACCCAGCAGCACAAGGCAACGGATGAACGCGATACCCCGCTGTACCGCTTCTTCCGTGACCGGCTGGGGCCTTTTCTCAACCGCGAGCACGGCGCCAGAGCGCGCCGGAAGTTGTGGCTGGGCATTCTTGCTGCAGTGATGGTGGCCGTTTCGCTGGCGGTGGTGAAGCTGGTGATCCTGAAAATGCTGCCTTTCGATAACAAGTCCGAGTTCCAGATTGTGGTCGACATGTCGAGCGGTACGGCGCTGGAGCAGACTGGCGGTGTGCTGCACGAAATTGGCGAATATCTGGCAACGGTGCCGGAGGTGACGGATTATCAGGCCTATGCCGGCACGGCCTCGCCGATCAATTTCAATGGCCTCGTGCGTCAGTACTACATGCGCAATGCAGCAGGGCAGGGCGACATTCAGGTCAACTTGCGGGACAAGCACAATCGCGATCGCAGCAGTCATGAAATCGCCACGGCTGTCCTGAAACCCATTCAGGAAATTGCCGCGCGCTGGGGTGCCAAGGTCAAGGTGGTGGAGGTGCCGCCGGGTCCGCCGGTGATGTCGCCCATCGTGGCCGAAATTTATGGTCCTGATTACGAGGGGGCTCGCCAGCTGGCCGGCAAGGTGCGTGAGACTTTCACCCGGACGGAAGGCATTGTATCGATCGACGATACGGTGACCGAGCCCGCGCCCAAGCTGTTGCTGCGGGTCCTGCAAAGCAAGGCATCGCTGCTGGGTGTGGCGCCGCACGATATTGTGGATGCCATCGGCATGGCGCTTTCCGGACAGGATGTGGCGTCGTTGCATGATGAGCATGCCAAATATGCACCGCCATTGCGCATCGGTTTGCCGCCGGAGCAATTGAGCCGCATCGATGAGGTGCTCAAGCTCAAGGTGCGTGCCCGTGACGGGGCGCTGGTGCCGCTGTCAGAAGTTGTCCAGGCGGTTGAGACCCGGCGCGACTACCCGATTTATCACAAGGATCTGTTGCCCGTAGTCTATGTTTTCGGCGACATGGCCGGCAAACTCGACAGTCCGCTGTACGGGATGTTCGATATCAATGGTCAGATCAGCGGCAAGACACTGGAACAGGGCGGAAATCTGGAGGGCTATTTCTTCAGGCAGCCCAGCGATCCCTACGCCGGTTACGCATTGAAGTGGGACGGCGAGTGGCAGGTGACTTTTGAAACCTTCCGTGACATGGGGATTGCCTATGCGGTGGGTCTGGTGCTGATTTACCTGCTGGTCGTGGCGCAATTCAAGAGCTATCTCGTGCCGCTGATCATCATGGCGCCGATCCCGCTGACCGTGATTGGCGTCATGCCGGGACATGCGTTGTTTGGTTCGCAATTCACGGCGACATCGATGATTGGCATGATTGCGCTGGCGGGCATCATCGTGCGCAATTCCATTCTGCTGGTGGATTTCGTCAACCTGCAGCTGCGTGACGGCGTGGATTTGCAGCATGCCGTGATCAATGCCGCAAGTGCGCGGGCCAAGCCGATTTTGCTGACCGGCCTCGCCGCCATGCTGGGCGCTTTATTCATTCTCGACGACCCGATTTTCAACGGGCTGGCGCTGGCGCTGATCTTCGGTATTCTGGTTTCTACGCTGCTGACTCTGGTGGTTATCCCGGTGCTGTATTATGCCGCGTTGTATCGCAAACAACCTTGAAGTATGTAGGAGCTGATTAGATGAGTGCTGAACGCATTGTTCGAATTGTTGCCGGTTTTTTCGTGCTGCTGTCGTTGTCGCTGGGCGTGGAAGCCAGCCCGCTGTTTGTGAGCCAATACTTCCTGTGGTTTACGGCGTTTGTCGGGGCCAACCTGTTTCAGAGCGGATTTACCCAAATTTGTCCGCTGACCACCATCCTCTCCAAATTCGGCGTTAAAAGCGGCTCTTGCTGAAACGCCGGTTTCCCACTGTTGATTCCCTGTACATCAGTCTGGCGCTGACCGGGCTGATGTGGGTTTTGCCCTTTCTGCACTACCGGCACCAGTATCCGTTGACCACGTTTTATCAGGAGTGGTGGAGCGCGCTGTTCGGTGTGCTGGCGCTGATTCCCTTCGTGTTGCGCGGCGGTCATGCGTCACATTTTTCCCGCGTGCCGCGCATCGTGTTGTTGCCACTGGGCCTGTGCGGGGTCGTGCTGTTGCAGTTTGCGCTGGGGAAGATAGGCTATTTTGATCAGGCCCTGCTGTATTTGTTGTATTTCCTGCTGGCTGCCACGCTGATGCAACTCGGGGCGATGTTGCGCCTCCATTTCGGCATGCCGACGCTCGCAGCATTCCTGGCCATGGCCCTGCTGATTGGCAGCGAAGCCGATGCACTGCTCGGCATCTTGCAGCATTTTCGCTGGGCGACACCGCTGGACCCGGTGCTGGTGATGAAGGTTTCTACGGCGGTGTATGGCAATCTGGCCCAGCCGAATCATTATGCGAATTACCTTGCGCTCGGCCTCATCTCGCTGGGCTTGTTGTGGCAGCAGAAACGCCTGGGCTCCGGCGCCGTCATTTTGCTGGCATTCCCCTTGCTGTTGACGCTGACGCTTAGCGGTTCGCGCAGTTCGTGGCTGTATTTGCTGATGCTGGCCGGGCTGTCCTGGTGGTGGGGGCGGCGCGATTCGCAGCAACAGCCCTTGTTCCGCTACAGCCTGCTGCTGATCGCCGCCTTCAGCGCAATGCATGGGCTGGTGCGCCTGCCGTTCATGCAGGGTGCAGACGCCGGGCTGGATACGCTGCAGCGTTTGTTTGCCGAAGCGACTTCCGGCTCCATCCGTCTTTATTTATGGCAGGAGGCCTGGCAGATATTCATGGCGCACCCCTGGCTGGGTGCGGGCCTGGGTCAGTTTGCCTGGCAGCATTTCCAGTTGCAGCCCGAGATGGGGGGCGCAGCGATTCAGGGGCTGTACAACAATGCGCACAATCTGATTCTGCAAATGGCGGCCGAGGTGGGGCTGGCCGGTCTGATTGTGCTGTTGTTGCCGCTGGCGCTGTGGCTGCATGCGTCGTGTCGCATGCCCGTCGATGCGTCGCACTGGTGGGGCCTCGCGTTGCTGGGGGTGCTGGCCATTCACAGCCTGCTTGAATATCCGCTCTGGTACGCCTTTTTTCTGGGCATCACGGCCGTGTTGCTGGGCGCGCTGGATCAGGCGCATTACGCATTGTCATTGCCGCGTCTGGCACGCGGTTCAGCTGCGCTGGCCGCCCTGCTTGGTGCGCTGATACTCATTCAGCTGCGGACGGACTATCAACAGCTGGAGCGGGCGTCGAGTTTGCGCGCGGCATCGGCTACCGCAGCGAACGATATTGAGCAGCAACGTCGCGAGGCGCTTATGGCGGCCTATACCAGTCCGCTGTTGTCGCCTTATGCGGAATTCCTGATCAGCGGATCAATGGAGATTTCGCCGCAACGTTTGTCGCAGAAACTGGCCCTCAATACCCGGGTGCTGCACTTCATCCCGGTCGGCGCAGTGGTTTATCGCCAAGCCTTTCTGCTGGCACAAAACGGCCGGATTGCAGAGGCTGAAATCATCATGGCGCAGGCCTTGCGTTCCTACCCGGAGCACTTTGCGCGGGTGCAGGCGCAGCTGGCCGCGCTGGCGGAGAAAGACCCCGCGCATTTTTCCGCTCTGCTAGAATTCGCGCTTCAAAAGAAGCAGGAGTTGTAACGTGCAATTTGTCATTGATAACATTTTCCCCATCACCATTGCCCTGTTGAGCGGCTTCATGCTGTTCTGGACGACGTTCGGCAACCGCATACGCGGCATCAAGGATGTGAATTGCCAGGGCGCCATGCAGCTGATCAATCACAAACAGGCGATCGTGCTTGATGTGCGGGAGGACAGCGAATACAAGTCCGGCCATGTATTGAACGCCAAACATATTCCGCTGGGCAAGCTGAGCCAGCGTCTGGGTGAGCTGGAAAAATATCGCGAGCAACCTATCGTAGTGATTTGCCGCAGTGGCAATCGTTCCTGCACGGCCAGCGCCTTGCTGGGCAAACAGGGATTCAGTCAGGTCTATAACCTGCACGGCGGTGTAATGGCCTGGCAAAAAGCCAATCTGCCGCTGGAGAAATAATGGCGAAAGTGCTGATGTATTGCACGGCGGTGTGCCCCTATTGCGTGCGCGCCGAAATGTTGCTCACGCGCAAGGGCGTGAACGAGATTGAAAAAATCCGCGTGGACGTGCAGCCGGAGCTGCGCGTGGCAATGACCGAAAAAACCGGGCGGCGCACGGTGCCGCAAATCTATATCGATGACCGCCATGTCGGCGGCTATGACGATCTGGTCGAACTGGACAGCGAAGGCGAACTGTCCGTGCTTTTGGCCCAATGATTATTTACAGGGAGGCAGTATGACGGAAGAGAATACACAGCAGGCAAACGAGCAGCAGGCCAGTAACCAGCCGATGTTCAATATGGAAAAAATTTACGTCAAGGACGTCTCGCTGGAGATTCCCAACGCGCCGCAGATTTTTCTGGTGCGCGAAAATCCGCAGATTGACGTTCAGCTGGCTTCGCAGGCCGCCGCCATTGATGACGGCGTATTCGAAGTGATGGTCACGGCAACTGTCACGACCAAGGTCGGCGACAAGGTCATGTTCCTGGTGGAAGCCAAGCAGGCGGGAATTTTCCAGATTCGCAATCTGCCCGCGCCGGAACTGGAGGCCATTCTGGCCGTGATGTGTCCGAACATTCTGTTCCCTTACTTGCGCGAAGTGGTTTCCGACCTCTCGGTGCGCGCCGGCTTTGCCCCGGTGTTGCTGAACCCGATCAACTTCGAAGTCCTGTATCAGCAACAAAAACAGCAGCAACAAGCGGCGGCCGAGGCTCCCGCGACCACACACTGATGCAATACGGGCGCATCTGGCTGGCGGGACTGTTTCTGGCTTTGCTGCCGGGGATTGCGGCAGCGGTGGACTATGTGTCTGTCGTCACGCCGAGCGCCATCCTGTATGACGCGCCGTCGGCCCAGGCCAAAAAATTGTTTGTGGTTAACCGGCACATGCCGTTGGAGCAAGTGGTCGTTCTGGCGGCTTGGGTCAAGGTGCGCGACAAGACCGGCGGCTTGTACTGGGTGGAAAAGAAGGCGCTTGGCAATGCCCGTTATGTGCTGGTGCTTGCGCCGCTGATCGAAATGCGCGCGACGGCTGATGCCGCCTCGGCCCTGATTTGCCAGGTCAGGCAGCAGGTGCTGCTCGAGCGGCTGGAATCCACAGGCGCCGGCTGGCTCAAAGTGCGCCATCCGGATGGCGAGACCGGTTATGTGCGCAGCTCTGACGTTTGGGGGGACTGAAGCGTGAACATCACCGTGCTCGGTGCGGGTGCTTGGGGGACGGCGCTGGCGATCAGTCTGGCGTCCAGTCATCGCGTGACCCTGTGGGCCCGTGACGCGGCCCAGGTGGAGGCGATGCGCGCGACGCGGCGCAACCAGCGCTATCTGCCGGATATTCCTTTCCCGGATCGTTTGTCGCTCAGCGCCAATTTCGCCGCCGCGTTGGCCGTGGCGGATCTGGTCATCATCGCCACACCGACGGCTGCCCTGCGTGCCATATTGCGCGACATGGCCAGCTTGCCCAACCGGTTCGGCGTGGTCTGGCTGTGCAAGGGCTTCGAACCGGAAACCGCCAAATTGCCGCATCAAGTGGTTGCCGAGGAATTGCCGGAGGGCTTTTCGCGCGGTGTGCTGTCCGGCCCCAGTTTTGCGCAGGAAGTGGCGCGCGGTTTGCCGACCGCGCTGACCTTCGCTTCTGTCGATGCCGATTTCGCCCATGCGACGGCGCAGGCGCTGCACCATGCGCGTTTGCGTATCTATGCCAGTACGGATGTGGCGGGGGTTGAAGTCGGCGGGGCGGTGAAAAACGTCATGGCGATTGCGGCCGGCATTTGCGATGGTCTGCGTCTCGGTCATAACGCCCGCGCCGCCTTGCTGACCCGTGGCCTTGCGGAAATGACCCGCCTGGGGCTCAAGCTGGGCGGGCGTACCGAAACATTGGCCGGGCTGTCCGGCGCGGGCGATCTAATTCTGACCTGTACCGGCGATCTGTCGCGCAACCGTCAGGTCGGACTCTTGCTCGCGCAACAACAAAACCTGCCCGATATTCTGCAGCGCCTGGGGCATGTGGCCGAGGGCGTTTACACCGTGCGCGAGGTGCACCGCCTGGCGCAGCGACTCGGTGTCGACATGCCGATTTCCGAAGCCGTCTATCGCGTGCTTTACGAGCATGTGGCCGCCAGCGATGCGGTGACGGCCTTGCTCAGCCGCGCGCCCAACCACGAATCCTGAATCAGGGGCGCATCGAAAAACCTGCTGCGCGACATGATGGCGGTGTTGCGCGGTGCTCGCCCACTCGCCTATCCAATTGATAGGTCTCGTGTGCTCCGCTCCGTGCGCCTTGCCCTCCAGCCGCTCGCTACGGTTTTTCGCAGCTCACTTGGGTTTCCAGCGCGCCGGTAAAACCGCATTGTCGCCAGGCTTCGTAAACGGCAATCGCCACCGTATTGGATAGATTCAGGCTGCGATTGTCCGGTCGCATGGGCAGTCGCAGGCGTTGTTCCGGCGGGAATTTTTCCAGCACGTCTGCCGGCAGGCCGCGACTTTCCGGACCAAACAGGAAGGCATCCCCGGCCTGATAGCAAACTTGTTGGAAGGGCTGTGCGCCCTTGGTGGTGAACGCGAAAATGCGCGCCGGGTTGCAGGCGGCGAGACAGGTTTCCAGCGACTCGTGAACTTGCAGGGTGGCGAACTCGTGATAATCCAGTCCTGCGCGCAGGAGTTGCTTGTCCTCCAGCGCGAATCCCAGCGGGCGGATCAAGTGTAGCTGGCAGCCGGTGTTGGCGCAGAGCCGGATGATATTGCCGGTGTTCGGCGGAATTTCGGGCTGGTAGAGGATGACGTGAAACATGGCGCGAGGACAAATACGGTGCGCCATTATAGGCAGGAATTTCCCGCGCAGCCCGTTCAGAATTGGGTTGCCTCTGCCGAGCGGTGCGGCAGGGTGCGTGCCACAACCCAGGCTTCGACCGAGGCTGCGCCAGCTTCCCTGACGGCTCGCGCCAGCGCATTCAGACTTGCGCCGGTGGTCATGACATCATCGACCAGTGCGATCCGCAAACCGCGCAGGTCCATCGCACCGGCGAAAGCGTCCTTCATGTTGTTTTCCCGTTCGTGGCCATGCAGGCTGGATTGAGCCGGTGTATCGCGGATCCGGCGCACGGCCGCCGGCAGCAGGCGAAGCGCGTGGGCCCGGGCGACGACCTGCGCCAGCAGCAAGGCCTGGTTGTAACCGCGTTCGCGCAATTTCAGCGGATGCAGCGGCATCGGGATGATGCAATCCGGCAGCGACTCCGGCGCCATGCATTGCGCCAGCTGCTTGCCGAGCGCGTGAGCCAGCACTAACTGATCGGCGTATTTCATGGCCTGAATCAGCCGATCTACCGGAAAGTGGTAAGCGAATGCGGCGGTAGTGCGATCAAAGGCGTGCGGGTGCTGCAAACAGCGTCCGCAAATGTCGCCCAGGCTATTGGGCAAAGCGCAAACCGGGCAATGCGGACCCTTCAGATATGGCAGGCTGGCATGACAGGCCGGGCACCAGTGTCCCGCATGGCTCATCTGGCCGCAAAGGACGCAGGGCTGTGCCGGCAATAGCTGCCTTATTTTTGAGCGGATAGAAAAATCAATGCGGGGCAAGATTGACAACCCAAGCTCCTTTCGGGATCATCGGCGGCCTTTGTTTTACGCATGGTATGTCACTATGACCACCCAAACCATAGAATTTTTTCGGCCGGCGCCCGCTGGCGATGCAGTGCAGCGCTGGTCCGTCGAAGACATCAGAACCTTGTTCGAGCTGCCTTTCGCCGATTTGCTGTTTCGCGCACAACAAGTCCATCGAGAACATTTCGACCCGAATGCGGTGCAACTCTCCACTTTGTTGTCGATCAAGACCGGCGGCTGTTCGGAAGATTGTGGCTATTGTCCGCAATCCGCCTTTCACGATGCCGGCGTGGAAAATCGCAGGATGCTGGATGTTGAAGAAGTCGTGCGTGCGGCGGGTGCAGCCCAGGCGGCGGGAGCCGACCGCTTTTGCATGGGGGCGGCCTGGCGCGAACCCAGCGCGGAAGACATGGCAGCCGTGGTGGAAATGGTCAGGGCCGTCAAGGGGCTGGGGATGGAAACCTGCGCCACGCTGGGCATGCTGAACGACGCGCAGACCGAGCAGCTGCGTCAGGCCGGGCTCGACTACTACAACCACAATCTCGATACCTCGCCGGAATTCTATGGCGAAATCATTTCCACGCGGGATTATCAGGACAGGCTGGACACGCTGGAGCGTGTGCGCCGCGCCGGCATGCACGTGTGCAGCGGCGGCATCGTCGGCATGGGCGAGAGCCTGATCCAGCGCGCCGGGCTGATTGCGCAACTGGCCAATATGGAGCCTTATCCGGAAAGTGTGCCGATCAATAATCTGGTCAAAGTCGAGGGCACGCCGCTGGCCAGCCTGCAGGATATCGATCCGCTGGATTTCGTCCGCACCATTGCCGTGGCCCGCATCACCATGCCGACCGCGCGCGTGCGTCTCTCGGCTGGCCGATCACAGATGTCGGAAGCGGTGCAGGCGCTGTGTTTTCTTGCCGGGGCCAATTCGATTTTCTACGGCGATCAGCTGCTGACTACAGGCAATCCGGAAGTGGAACGCGATCGCGCGCTGTTGGATAAGCTGGGCATGTACCCGTTTGCTGAAACGCACTGATGCTGTTTGCCGGGCTGCAAAAAAATCTGGATGAACGCGCCGCGCAAGGACTGTTGCGTCAGCGCAGCACTGTGCAAACACCGCAGTCGCCGCACATCGAGGTCGACGGTCGCGCCTGCCTCTCCTTTTGCAGCAATGACTATCTCGGGCTGGCGCATCATCCGCAACTGACGGCCGCCCTGCAGCAAGGCGCAGCGCAATGGGGCGTGGGCGCAGGCGCGGCGCACCTGATCAGCGGGCATTTTGAGGCGCATCAACAACTGGAACAACAGCTCGCCGCCTTCGTTGGTCAGCCTGAAGCACTGCTGTTTTCCACGGGTTACATGGCCAATATTGGCGTGGTGCAGGCGCTGGCGGGCAAGGGCGACACGATTTTTGCCGAAAAACTCAACCACGCTTCGTTGAATGACGCCATGTTGCTGTCGCGCGCCGATGTGCAGCGCTATCGCCACAACGACATGGCGCATCTGGAAAGCCTGTTGCGGAAAAAGTCGGAAGCCAGCCCGGCCGGCCGCAAGTTGATCCTCACCGACGCAGTCTTCAGCATGGACGGCAATCTTGCGCCGCTGCCGGAATTACTCGTGCTGTGCGAACGCTACGATGCCTGGCTGCTCTTGGACGATGCGCACGGCTTTGGCGTGCTCGGCCCGCAGGGGCGCGGCACGCTGGCGCATTTCGGTCTTGCTTCACCTCGAATGATTTACATGGCGACGCTGGGCAAAGCGGCAGGGGTGTTCGGTGCGTTCGTCGCCGCAGAATCGATTGTCATCGAAACGCTGGTCAACCATGCGCGCAGCTATATTTACACGACGGCGAGCCCGCCGGCGCTGGCCGTGGCGTTGCAGCAGAGCATCAGACTGATCGAACAGGGCGATGCCTTGCGCGCGCATTTGCATTCGCTGATCGGGAAGCTGCGTGCAGGCTTGAGCAATCTGCGCTGGCCATTGATGTTGTCGGAAACCGCGATTCAGCCGCTGCTGATCGGCGATAACACGGCGGCGCTGGCGCTGAGCGCGGGCTTGCGTGAGCGTGGTTTGTGGGTCGTGGCGATTCGCCCGCCCACAGTGCCCGAGGGTACCGCGCGTCTGCGCATCACACTCTCCGCCGCGCATACCGAAAGCGATGTGGATGCATTGATTGGAGCCCTGCATGAACTTGCAGGTTGAGGTTCGCGGGCAGGGCGCACCGCTGGTGCTGCTGCATGGCTGGGGCATGCATGGCGGGATGTGGGGTCAGGCCGCCGCGCGACTGGAAGCGCATTTTCAAATTCATTACGTCGATCTGCCGGGACATGGCGCCAGCAGCGCAGTCCGGCCGTTCACGCTGGATATTTTAGTGAAATTGCTCACGCAGCATTTTGTTGCGCCTGTGAATGTGTGCGGCTGGTCTCTGGGCGGGATGATTGCGCAGCATTGGGCGGCGACTCGGCCGGAGCAGGTGAGCCGGCTGGTGCTGGTCGGCAGCACCCCTTGTTTCCGGATGCGGGACGATTGGCAGGACGGCATGGCGACGGAGATGCTGGAACAATTTGCGACGGAGCTGATGCAGAATCATGCGGCGACCCTGCGCCGTTTTCTGGCTCTGCAGGTGCGCGGCAGCGACGATGAAAAATCCTTGTTGTCTCAGTTGCGGGCGCAATTGTTGGCGCGTGGTGAGCCGGACTTGCAGGTGTTGCAGGGCGGGTTGGAGATTTTGCGCGACGCTGACCTGCGGGCGCGCTTGCGGGAAATTGTGCAACCTGCGCTGATTGTCGCGGGTGAGCGCGACAAGCTGACGCCGCCCGCCGCCTCGCGTTACATGGCAGAGCAGATGCCGACGGCGGAATTCGTCGAAGTTGCGGGTGCGGCCCATGCGCCGTTCCTGTCGCACCCCGAAATATTTTCCGGACACGTAAAGCGGTTTTTGCATGAATGAATTTGAGATAGACAAGACCGAAGTGCGGCGCGCCTTCAGCAAGGCGGCGGCCCGCTACGATGCGGCCGCCGTGCTGCAGCGCGAGGTTTGCACGCGCCTGCTGGAACGCCTGGATTATGTGCGTCTGCAACCGCAGCGCGTGCTGGATGTTGGTAGTGGTACGGGCTGGGGCACGTTGCAGCTGCGTGAACGTTACCAGGAGGCGCAGGTCGTCGCGCTGGATATCGCGCTCGGCATGTTGCAAACCGCGCGCGGCAAGCCTGCGGGTTGGAAAAAATGGTTTGCGCGCAACCCGCAAAATTTTGTCTGCGCCGATGTCGAAAGTCTGCCGTTGCGCGCGGGTAGTCTGAATCTGCTCTGGTCGAATCTGGCGTTGCAGTGGTGCAATGACTTGCCGGTCACCTTTATCGAGCTGCATCGCGCGCTGGCCGTGGATGGGCTGCTGATGTTTTCGACATTTGGTCCCGACACCTTGCAGGAGCTGCGGACGGCGTTTGCCGGGGTGGATGATTACAACCATCTGAACCGCTTTGCCGACATGCACGACATAGGCGACATGTTGCTGGCGGCGGGTTTTGCCGATCCGGTCATGGAGATGGAAAAAATCACCCTGACTTATTCGGACATTAAAGCCGTAATGCAGGATTTGCGCAGCATCGGCGCGCACAATGCCACGGCCGGCCGGGCGCGCGGCTTGCTGGGCAGGGCCAAATGGGCGCGCATCGGGCAGCAGTACGAGGCTTTGCGCCGCGACGGCAAGTTGCCGGCGACGTTTGAAATCATCTACGGCCATGCCTGGAAAGTCGCGCCGAAAAGGTCGGCTGACGGGCAGGCCATCATCCAGACGGATTTTCGACTGTGAACTATTTTGTAACGGGCACGGATACCGGCGTCGGCAAGACACTGATCAGCGTGGCTTTGTTGCACGCATTGTCGGCGGGCGGCCAGCGGGTCGCTGGTTTCAAGCCGGTCGCTGCGGGTTGCGACGCGCAGGGACAGAATGAGGATGTGCTGGCGTTGCAGGCCGCCAGTGCGCCGCAATTATTGGCGGCGCAGATCAATCCGTATCGATTTGTACCCGCGGTTGCGCCGCATCTCGCCGCGCAGCAAGCCGGCGTCGAGATCGATCTGGCGCATGTCGTGCAGCGTTATCATGCACTGGCGGCTGAGGTCGATACGGTGATTGTGGAAGGCGTGGGTGGTTTTGTGGTGCCGCTGAGCCGCACCCGGACCACGGCGGATCTGGCGCAGCAGCTGGGATTGCCGGTGATTCTGGTGGTAGGCATGCGCTTGGGTTGTCTGAATCACGCCCTGCTCACGCGGCAGGCGATTGCCGATCGCGGACTGGAATGTGCCGGATGGGTTGCGAATGCGGTGGTGCCGGCCATGCCGTTTCTGGAAGACAATATCGCTGCCTTGCGTGAGCGGCTCGATGCGCCGTTGCTGGGCGTGGTGCCCTGGCAGTCTGTGCCGGATGGGCGGCGGGTCGCCGGACTGCTCGATCCGGGAAAACTGGAAAGGAAGAATGCATGACTGAATTCAGTTTGCTGGCGGTGTTTCTGGTCGGGTTGCTGGGCGGCGTGCACTGCCTCGGCATGTGCGGCAGCATCGTCGGAATTTTTACGACGCAAGTGCCGGCCGACCGGGCGCGCTGGCCGTTTCACCTGGCATATAGCAGCGGGCGCATCGCGAGCTACGCGTTCGCCGGTGCGCTGGTCGGCGCGCTGGGACAAGCCGGTTTGCTGATGCGCGATGCGGTGCCGGTGCAGCATTTACTGTTTGCCTTGTCTAGCGTGATGTTGCTCTTGCTTGGCATGTATCTGGCCGGATGGGGCAGCGCCGTGCGGCGGCTGGAACGGGTGGGCGGCGTGCTCTGGAAGCGCTTGCAACCATTGACTTCGCGCCTGCTGCCGGTCAGCACCTTGCCGCGCGCGCTGGGGCTCGGTGTATTGTGGGGCTGGCTGCCTTGCGGTCTGGTGTACAGCGTGCTGGTCACGGCGCTGGCGAGCGCCAGTCCGCAGGGCGGTGCGGCCATCATGCTGGCTTTTGGTCTGGGCACTTTGCCGAACCTGCTCGTCATCGGATTGTTCTGGGAAAGCCTGCGTCGCAAGGCCCAGTCACCGCTGCTTCGGACATTGGCGGGTTCTCTGGTGATGGCCTTCGGCGCGTATGGCTTGGTGAAGGTGGGATACACTTTTTACGTTCATGGCTGGGCGGGAGCGTGTCATGTGGCTGCGTAGTTTTGTGCTGTTGTGTGTGCTGTTTCTGGTGGCTTGTGGCGAACCAAAACTGCCTTCGCCTTTTCATGCCAGTGAAGTGAGTTCGGCGCTGGCGCAGGCCGATTTCAAACTTCGCGATCCGTCGGGCAAGGTGCGCACGCTTGCGGATTTTCGCGGCAAGGTGGTGGTGCTGTTTTTCGGTTACGTCCATTGTCCGGACGTGTGCCCCACGACATTGGCGGATCTGGCTCAGGTTATGCGGCAACTCGGGCCGCAGGCCGACAAGGTGCAGGTGCTGTTCGTGACGGTTGACCCCGAGCGTGATACGCCGGCGTTACTGGCCGAATATGTCCCCGCTTTTCATCCGTCGTTCCTGGGGTTGTACGGTGCGCCGCAGGAAATCGCCGGGATCGCCAAGCGGTTTGAAATCGTGTATCAGAAACAGCCGACCGCCTCCGGTTACAACGTGGATCACAGCGCGGGGAGTTATCTGGTTGATCCCGCCGGCCGGGTGCGATTGCTGGCGCCTTACGCGCAGCGCGCGGAATGGTTGGCCGAAGATATTCGCCTTCTGCTCGCCTTGCAACGATAAATCCCGAGGCGGAGATTCTGGCGCTGAATTGTTGGTGCTATTATTGCCGGAATTTATTGGTCGCAAGAGGTGGAAATCATGAAGGTCATGCTGGTGGATGATCATGCGCTGTTCCGCGAAGGGTTGCGTTACATGATGCAACAAGTGCCCGATGTGGATGAAGTGATCGAGGCCGAAAACTATTACGATGCGCTGCTGCTCGGGGAGCGTTACCCCGAACTGGATTTGGCCGTGCTGGATCTGCACATGCCGGGTTGCGCAGGCGTCAATTCGATTCGTTTTTTCCACCGGCGGTTTCCCTGTATTCCGATCATGGTGATTTCCGCCGAAGATGATCGCAGCGTGATGGAGCGGATATTGAATGTGGGGGCCATGGGCTATCTTTGTAAAACGGCGAGCGTGCCGGTATTGCTCAACGCCGTGAAACTGGTGCTGTCCGGCGAAATTTATGTGCCTACGCAAGTCATGTCGCCCTTGTCCCCTCTGGGGAGCGAGCCCGAGGAGCCGCAAAAAATAGCTAGGGATCTTCGCCGCCGCTATACCAACGAATACGGTTTGACCGCGCGACAGATGGGCGTGTTGAAACACCTCGCCAACGGCTTGTCCAACCGCGAGATTTCCGAGGCCATGGGTATCGCCGAGGGTACGGTAAAAATCCATATTTCCGGTTTGTTTCATACACTCATGGTCAAGAGCCGGCTGGAGGCGATACGGATTGCGCAGCAGATTGGCTTGGTAGAGGCGGATGCACATGGCTGAGGTAAATTCCGAGTTGCCGGGTAAATTGTTGCAACTGGTTCGGGAATCGCGCTGGCTTTTGCTCGGCGCGGGCGCGGCGTATTTTGCCCTGGCGCTCTGGGGTTACGATCCTGCGGATCCCGCCTGGTCGCATAGCACGAGTGCCGTGGCTACCGGGAATCCGGCGGGCGTTCTGGGGGCTTACCTTGCCGATTTCCTGTTTTACCTGTTCGGCGTGTCGGCCTGGTGGTGGGTGGGGCTGCTATTGCAGCGGGTCTGGAACGGCTACCGTGAGTTGCGGGTTAACAGCGTATTTTGCAAACGCACATTGGCGGTTTCGCTGGCCGGTTTCGGTGTGTTGGTACTGGCCAGCAGTGCGCTGGAGGCCGAGCGGCTCTACACCTTGCAGGCTGCGTTGCCGTTGGCGCCGGGCGGTATGTTGGGTGCGCTGGCTGGCGATGCGCTGGTTCATTTGCTTGGCTTTACCGGTGCGACATTATTGTTGCTGGCCTTGATTGCTACGGGCTTCAGCCTGTTCAGCGGATTGTCCTGGCTGCGTTTTATCGATTGGCTCGGCAAACAGCTGGAGCAACTCTACCGCTGGCTGCGAATGACCTGGCAAACCCGGCGTGACAAGCGCATCGGCGAACAGGCGCTGCAAGAGCGCAGTGCGTTGGTGGAAGAAGAAAAGAAACGCGTGGTCGAGCACCAGCCGATTTATATCGAACCGCCGGTCATTGATGTGCCGAAATCCGTGCGGGTGGAAAAGGAAAAGCAAGTGGCGTTGTTTGCCGACTTGCCCGATTCGCCCTTGCCACCGTTGCATTTGCTGGATGCGGGCAATGCCCAGGTGGAATCGGTTTCGGCCGACACGCTGGAATTCACCTCACGTCTGATCGAGCGCAAGCTCAAGGACTTCGGGGTTGAGGTGCGCGTGGTCGGTGCCTATCCCGGCCCGGTGATTACCCGTTACGAGATCGACCCCGCTGTCGGCGTGAAGGGCAGCCAGATCGTCAACCTGATGAAGGATCTCGCCCGCGCGCTGTCGGTGGTGAGCATCCGTGTGGTGGAAACGATTCCGGGCAAAGCCTACATGGCGCTGGAATTGCCCAACCCCAAGCGCCAGATGGTGCACTTGTCGGAAATTCTCGGTTCCCAGGTCTATGCCGCGATGGGCTCGGCGCTGACCATTGCGATGGGCAAGGATATCGCCGGCAATCCGGTGGTGGCCGACCTCGCGAAAATGCCGCATGTGCTGGTCGCGGGCACGACAGGTTCGGGGAAATCGGTGGCGATTAACGCCATGATTCTGAGCTTGCTGTACAAGTCCACGCCGCAACAGGTGCGCCTGCTGCTGGTGGATCCCAAGATGCTGGAGCTTTCGGTTTACGAAGGCATTCCGCATTTGCTCTGCCCGGTGGTGACGGATATGCGCCAGGCTGCGGCCGGATTGAACTGGTGCGTGGGTGAAATGGATCGGCGTTACCGCCTGATGTCCGCGCTCGGCGTGCGCAATATTGCGGGCTATAACCAAAAAATTCGCGAAGCAGCCAAGGCCGGAAAGCCGTTGACCAACCCGTTCAGCGTGACGCCGGATACGCCCGAGCCGCTGGACGAGCTGCCGATGATCGTCGTGTTCATCGACGAGCTGGCCGATCTGATGATGGTGGTCGGGAAAAAGATCGAGGAGCTGATCGCGCGTCTGGCGCAAAAAGCCCGCGCTTCCGGCATCCATCTTGTGCTGGCGACACAGCGGCCTTCGGTGGATGTGATTACCGGTCTGATCAAGGCCAACGTGCCGACCCGGGTGGCGTTCCAGGTGTCATCAAAAATCGATTCGCGCACCATTCTGGATCAAATGGGCGCGGAGACCCTGCTGGGGCAGGGCGATATGTTGTACCTGCCGCCGGGCACCGGTTATCCGCAGCGGGTGCACGGCGCTTTCGTGTCCGATCAGGAGGTGCATCGGGTCGCCGAGCATCTGAAATCGCAGGGCGAGCCGCAGTATATCGAGGGCGTGTTGACGGGCGCCGAAGAATCCGAGGACTCTGCTGCGGGCGGCGGTGCGTCGCTTGGGGACGAGGCTGATCCGCTTTACGATCAGGCCGTGGAGATCGTGCTCAAGAATCGGCGCGCCTCAATTTCCCTGGTGCAGCGTCATTTGCGGATCGGCTACAACCGTGCGGCGCGTCTCGTCGAACAGATGGAGGCGGCCGGACTGGTGACGCCGATGCAGAGCAACGGCAACCGCGAGGTGATCGCGCCAAATCGGGAAGGGTGAGGGGGCAAGGGAAGCCAAGCGCAGGTTTACCCCTCTCCCTTCCCTCTTTTCCCTTCTCCAACCCGGACTTTGAGCATGTATAGAAAACTGTTACTCGGACTCTCGATTTTCATGGGCATCGCCGCAGCGCATGCTGGCGGCATTGAAAAGCTGAAGCAGTTTGTCAGCGGTACGCGTTCGGCGCAGGCCGGCTTCAGCCAGGTCGTTCTGGATCAGAAGGGGCAGCGCATACAAAGCGCCAATGGCGTGATGCAGTTCCTGCGGCCCGGCAAGTTCCGCTGGACGTATGCGCAGCCTTACGAGCAGTTGATTGTCGGCGACGGCCAAAAATTCTGGCTCTATGACGTTGATCTCAATCAGGTCACGGTCAGGAAGCTGGATGCTGCGCTGGGCAGCAGTCCGGCCGCTCTGTTGTCCGGCAACAATGAAATAGAGCGCGGCTTTGTGTTGAGCGAGCGTGGTTCGCAGGATGGCCTGGACTGGCTTGAAGCGCTGCCACGGGCTTCGGACAGCAGCTTCCGGCGGATTCGCATGGCGTTTGATGCGCAGGCCAATCTGCAGGTGATGGAATTGCTCGATTTGTTCGGCAACACCACCGTGCTGCGATTCACCGCGATCAAACGCAACCCGACGCTGCCGCCTGGCCTGTTCAAATTCACGCCGCCCAAGGGCGCCGACGTGCTGTCCGAGTAAAAACGCCATGCCGGCTGAAGATCTGTTTGCATCGCACGCGCCTTTGCCGCCGCTGGCCGAGCGCTTGCGTCCCCGGCATCTGGACGAGGTCATCGGTCAATCGCATCTGCTGGGGCCGGGCAAGCCGCTGCGCCTGGCTTTCGAGTCTGGCAAGCTGCATTCCATGATTTTGTGGGGCCCGCCCGGCGTGGGTAAAACGACGCTCGCGCGTTTGATGGCCACAGCCTTCGATGCCGAATTCGTGCCGCTGTCGGCGGTGTTGTCCGGCGTGAAGGATATCCGCGACGCCATCGCACATGCCGAGCTGATATTGCAGCAGCGTGGCCGCCATACCATTTTGTTTGTGGACGAGGTTCACCGTTTCAACAAGTCGCAGCAGGATGCTTTTTTGCCTTACGTCGAACAGGGGCTGGTGACTTTCATCGGCGCCACCACCGAGAATCCTTCGTTCGAAGTGAATGGTGCGCTGCTCTCGCGGGCGCAGGTGTATGTACTGAAATCCCTGTCTGCGGATGAAATGGCGCAACTTTTCGCGCGGGCGCAGCAAACGGTGCTGCCGGGCGTGTTATTTGACGATGCCGCGCGCGAGCGCATCATCGGTTATGCCGATGGCGATGCGCGCCGTTTGCTCAATGTGCTGGAGCAGCTCGACACCGCCACCCGGACGGCAAACGTTACGCAGGTGACGCCGGAATTCCTCGATAGCACGCTGGCACAGAATCTGCGCCGTTTCGACAAGGGCGGCGAAGCGTTTTACGACCAGATTTCCGCGCTGCACAAGTCCGTGCGCGGTTCGAATCCGGACGCCGCGCTCTATTGGCTGGTGCGCATGTTCGATGGTGGCGCCGACCCGCGCTATCTCGCCCGGCGCATCGTACGCATGGCCTGGGAAGACATCGGGCTGGCCGACCCGCGCGGAATCGACCTGGCGCTGAATGCCGCCGAAACCTATGAACGTCTGGGCTCGCCGGAAGGCGAGCTGGCGCTGGCGCAAGCCGTGCTGTATCTCGCGGTGGCCCCCAAGTCGAATTCGGGTTACGTCGCGTATAATGCCGCCCGCGCTTTCGTCCGGCAGGATGGTTCGCGCGAAGTGCCACTGCATTTGCGCAATGCGCCGACCAAGCTGATGAAACAACTCGATTACGGCAAGGACTACCGCTATGCGCACGACGAGGCCGGCGGCTACGCGGCGGGTGAAAATTATTTTCCGGAAGGCATGCCGCAAGTGAGTTTTTACGAACCAACGGATCGCGGGCTGGAAGGCAAAATCGCTGAGAAACTGGCGCGCCTGCGCGAGCTGGATGGAGCGGCGAAGCAAAATAGAAAAGGATAAGCAGCGTGTTAGATATTCAAACCCTACGCAACGATCTGGCAGGTGTGGCCGCCCGGCTGAAAACTCGCGGTTTCGAGCTCGACGCCGCGCGCTTCGAGCAACTGGAAGCCGAGCGCAAGATCATCCAGACGCGGACGCAGGAGTTGCAAGCCAAGCGCAACGCAACATCAAAACTGATCGGGCAGGCCAAAGCCAGGGGCGAAGATGTTTCGGCCATCATGGCGGAGGTGGCGGCGCTGGGCGATGAGTTGAAACAGCTCGAAGCCAGGCTGCCGCAGGTGTTGCAGGCGCTGGAGGATTTTCTGGCGCTGATCCCCAATGTGCCGCATGAAGATGTTCCACCGGGAAAATCGGAGGCGGACAATCTCGAGGTGCGACGGGTTGGGGCGCCGCCGCAATTCGATTTCGAGGTGCAGGATCATGTCACGCTGGGCGAAGGCCTGGGCGGACTGGATTTCGAAACGGCGGCGAAAATTTCCGGCGCTCGCTTCATGCTGCTGAAAGGCCCGCTGGCACGACTGCATCGCGCGCTGGCGCAGTTCATGCTGGATACGCATACCGAGCAGCATGGCTACACCGAGACCTATGTGCCGTACCTGGTGAACGCCGACTCGATGCGCGGCACCGGGCAGTTGCCGAAGTTTGAAGAGGACTTGTTTCGTGTGCCGCGCCAGATGGGCGAGGAGGGGGAAATCAAGAATTTTTATCTGATCCCTACCGCTGAGGTGCCGGTGACGAACATCGTGCGCGATGAGATTCTGCCGCTGGAAAAATTGCCGATGAAGTTCGTGGCGCATACGCCGTGCTTTCGCAGTGAGGCGGGTTCCTACGGCCGCGATACGCGCGGCATGATCCGCCAGCACCAGTTTGACAAGGTGGAGCTGGTGCAGATGGTGCACCCCGAGCAATCTTATGCCGCATTGGAGGCGTTGCTCGGCCATGCCGAAACGATTTTGCAGAAACTCGGCTTGCCTTACCGTGTGGTGAAGCTGTGCACCGGCGACATGGGCTTTTCGGCGGCGACCACCTACGACATCGAGGTCTGGTTGCCCGCGCAAAATACCTATCGCGAAATTTCTTCCTGTTCCAATTTTGAAGCCTTCCAGGCGCGGCGCATGCAGGCGCGCTTCCGCAATGCGGCGGGCAAGCCGGAATTGCTGCATACGCTGAATGGTTCCGGTCTGGCCGTGGGCCGCACGCTGGTGGCGGTGCTGGAAAACAATCAACAGGCGGACGGCAGCGTGCGTGTTCCCGAAGTGTTGCGTCCGTACATGGGCGGTCTGGAGACGATTTCCAAGTGAAGGTCGTCCAGTTGTTGGGCATTGCCGGCGTCGCGGAGCATGAGCGGCCGTCAGCCCGGCAGTGGGCCAAACGCCTGGAATGGCCCATGGTGGCGGTGGTCTGCTGGATTGTCGTGCAGTGGTACCTCGAAGAAACCCATCTGATTTCGCCGCTCATGGCGCGTGTGGCCGACTGGTTGGTGTGGCTGGCGTTTGTGCTGGAAACGCTGATCCTGAGTGTTCTCGTTCGTAACAAGCCGGCCTATTTGCTGGGTAACTGGATGAACCTTCTGGTCATTCTCGGCGGCATTCCATTTTTCTGGCAATTTGAGCCGCTGACCGGGTTATTGCGCACCTTCCGGCTGGGGTTGGTTTTGCTGCTGTTGGTGCGCATGTCAAAGTCGGCGCGCCGGCTCTTGTCCCAACATCGGCTGGGGACGACGCTGGTTGTGGCGCTTGCGACCATGGTGTTGTCCGGCATCGTGATTTCACAGCTGGATCCCTCGATTGGCTCGATCTGGGACGGGATGTGGTGGGCCTGGGTCACCATGGCGACGGTCGGCTACGGCGATGTGGTGCCGCACAACGGGCCGGGGCGCTTGTTTGGTTCTTTGCTCATTCTTTTCGGCGTCGTGCTGCTGTCGCTGTTGACCGCGAATCTTGCGGCATTTTTCATCGGCAGCGATGTGGAGCATGTCGAACGCGAGGAGCGCCAGGCAGACCGTTTGTTGCGGGAGATTTCAGAGCGGCTGGCGCGTATTGAGCATCGGCTCGAAAACATCGAGACCGCAGGCCGGCCTGACAAACCGGCCTAGCGCAGCAGTTTTTTCAGCGGTTCGACCAGTTTGTAGCTGAACGATGCGGATTCCTGCGCGTGGTCGGACTCCAGGCGCTTCAGCATGTCGTGGTAGTTGCGGATGTTCTCGACCAGAATGACAGCCTCGCCGCCGCGCGCATAGCCATATTTCAGCGTTTCGTAATATCCGGGTTGATTCAGCATCGGCATCCACTTCTTGACGTCGGCCCAGCTGTTCGGATCCATGCCCATGCGCTGGGTCAATACCCGCGCGTCCTCAAGATGACCGCTGCCCTGGTTGTAGGCGGCCAGCGCCAGCCAGGTGCGGTCGGGCTCCCTGATTTTTCCCGGAAGCTGATCGCGTATCAGGGCCAGATATTTGGCGCCCGCAATGATACTTTCACGCGGATCCAGGCGGTTGCTGACGTTCATTCGGTCGGCGGTTTCCTCGGTCAGCATCATCATGCCGCGCACATTGGTGAATGAGGTTGCCAACGGATTCCATTGCGACTCCTGATAGGCCAGCGCGGCAAGCAAGCGCCAGTCGATGCCGCTCAGCGTTGCGGCTTCTTCGAAAAGATCGCGGTAATCGGGGAGGGCGGTGCTGACGCTGGAAATAAATGCCGCCGCATCCACTTGCTGCAGACGCCCGTTGTGGCCGTAATAGCGCTCGATCAGGCGGTTCAGCGTGCCATCACGCTTGATGCTTGCGAAAAATGTCTCGGCGGCCTTGATCAGTTTCGGATCCGCATCCATGGAAAATGCCCATGCCAGTTTTGAAGGGGAACCGATAGTCATGCCGGCAGAAATGTTGGTGTAGTAATTGCGGGCTGACGCATAGCTGTTTTCGTTGGCGATCGTGCAGTCGAGCGAGCCGTCGGACACCTCGGAAATCAGCGACTGATTATTGGTTTCCTTGCGGGATTCCCATTTCAATTGCGGATGCTTGGGCAGGAGCTCCCTGAGCGCGGACTCCTGGGCTGAACCGGCGGGTACGGCAAGCCGTAAGCTGGTCAGCGCATCAATTCTCCTGGGGAGGCGATATTCCCGGTTGCAAATCAGTTGTTCGTTGACTGTCTGATAGCTGGGCCCAAAGCGCAGTGAGGCCACATTGACCTGGCTGCGCAGCGAGGCGGCGGCGAGGTGGGCGCGATGCTTGCGGAGTGCTCGGTCGATCCGGTCCGGCGGGCTGGCAATGAATTCGATCTCAGACTGCAGCCGCCCGGCGAACAGGGTCGCCATCTCTTTTTCAAACTCTGCTTCGGCGCCTTGATCCGATTCGGAAATAACCACCAGCAATTTGCCGTTTTGCCAGGACGGCAACTCTTCACTGCAACCGCCGAGCAGCGCCAGCATTGCGCCGATCAGGAGGGGGGTAATGAGTTTTCTCAGTCTGGACATGCCGACATGATGCACGAAATCAACGGATGCTGGTAGAATGCGCGCCCTTCGGAGAGGTGGCAGAGTGGTCGAATGTACCTGACTCGAAATCAGGCGTACGGTAACCCCGTACCGAGGGTTCGAATCCCTCCCTCTCCGCCAGACACAAGCCGCTCTCCAAGGGCGGTTTTTGTTTTGCTGAAAGGGCGCATGGATTTTGTTACAGGTTCGCAGTTGAGTGTCATTGACGGCCTGATTTAGAATGCCGTCACTTTCAAATTTCCGGATTCCCGATTTTGTCTCCTAACTCTCTGGTCGAAATTCGTGACCTGAACTTCGCGTACGACAAGCGCCCCGTGCTGGAGGGAATCAATATGGATTTCCCGCGCGGCAAGCTGATCGCCATCATGGGCTTGAGCGGTTGCGGCAAGACGACTTTGCTGCGCCATATCGGCGGCGCGCTGAAGCCGACCAAGGGTTATGTCAAAGTCGATGGTCAAATCATCCACGAACTGGATCAGGATGGCCTATACGCCATGCGGCGCAAGATGGGTATGCTGTTCCAGTTCGGCGCCTTGTTTACCGACATGTCGGTTTATGACAACGTTGCATTTCAGATGCGCGAGCATACCGACCTGCCAGAAGAATTGATCCACGATCTGGTGTTGATGAAACTCCACGCCGTGGGCTTGCGCGGTACGCACAGTCTGATGCCTTCCGAGCTTTCCGGCGGAATGGCGCGTCGCGTGGCGCTGGCGCGGACGGTGGCGCTGGACCCGATGCTGATCATGTATGACGAGCCTTTTGCGGGGCTGGATCCGATTTCGTTGACGGTGGTCGGCGATCTGATTCGCCGCCTGAACAATGCGCTGGGGGCGACGTCGGTGGTGGTGACCCACGATGTGCAGGAGTCGCTGAAGATTGTGGATTATGTGTATTTCATGGCGAATGGCGTGATCGTGGCCGAGGGTACGCCGGACGAAATACGTGCTTCCGAGCGGGATTTTGTGCGTCAGTTTGTTCATGGCGAGATAGACGGCCCGGTTCCGTTTCATTATCCGGGCGGGGATTACCGCCAGGACTTGGCATTGGGAGCTTGAGCATGTCCGTCAAGAGATCGATTCAAAATATTGGCCACCGTGTGGTGAGCGCCGTCTGGCGCATCGGGGTGGCGACGCGGTTTTTCCTGCTGACGCTGGCGTATTCCGGCACGAGTTTCCGGCGCTTTCATCTGACGATCAAGGAGTTGTTTTCAACCGGCGTGATGTCGCTGATCATCATCATCGTGGCGGGTCTGTTCGTCGGCATGGTACTGGGATTGCAGGGTTATGAAACGCTCAAGCGCTATGGCTCCGAGTCGGCGCTCGGCGTGATGGTGGCGCTGGGGCTGGTGCGTGAACTGGGGCCGGTGGTGGCGGCGTTGCTGTTTGCCAGCCGGGCGGGCTCGGCGATGACGGCGGAAATCGGGTTGATGAAAGCGACCGAGCAAATTACCGCAATGGAAATGATGGCCGTCAATCCGATTGCCCGTATCGTCGCGCCGCGTTTCTGGGCGGGGGTGATTTCCATGCCCTTGCTGGCGGCGATGTTCAGTGCGGTGGGCGTGTTCGGCGGCTATTTCGTGGGCGTGGTTCAGATCGGTGTGGACGAAGGCTCGTTCTGGTCGCAGATGCAGGCTGCCGTGGATTTCCGCGAGGATATTCTGAACGGGGTTATCAAGAGTTTTGTGTTTGGCACGGTGGTGACGGTCATTGCCCTGTTTGAGGGGTATGACGCGCCGCCGACGGCTGAAGGGGTTTCCGGTGCGACAACGCGCACGGTGGTGACCTCGTCGCTGGCGATTTTGATGCTGGATTTTATTTTGACCGCAATCATGTTTAGGGGAAATTGAGTTATGGAACGCACAACGCTGGATTTGTGGGTGGGCATTTTTGTGGTTGGCGGTATCGCTGCGCTGGTGATGCTGGCGATGAAAGTCGGGAACCTCGGTACGTACAACGTGTCGGATGCGTACCAGGTGCATGCCTACTTTTCCAATATCGGCGGGTTGAAGCCCAAGGCGTCGATCAAGAGTTCCGGTGTGCTGGTGGGGCGCGTGACGGACATTTCGCTCGACATGGAGCGCTATGAAGCCCGCGTCACCATGAGCCTGGACAAGCGTTACCAGTTTCCGAAAGACACCGCAGCCAAGATCCTGACGTCCGGCCTGCTGGGCGAGCAGTACATAGGTTTCGATGTCGGCGGCGACGAGGCGATGTTGAAGGATGGCGACGAGGTAAAAATGACGCAGTCGGCGGTGGTGCTGGAGGATTTGATCGGCAAATTCATCTACAGCAAAGCCGAGGGTTCGACGAACTAGGATAGGGAAGAATGAAATTTTTATTGAAAGTTATTGCCGGAATATTGCTCACGGTTTCTCTGGCACAGGCCGATGAGCCGGCGCCGGATGTCCTGATCCGGGAGACGGTGCAGGACGTGCTTGCCGTGATCAAGAAGGACAAATCCATCCAGAACGGGGATCAGAAAAAGATCGTGGCGCTGGTTGAGGGGAAAATCCTGCCGCACTTCGACTTTGTGCGCATGACCCGCCTGGCGGTAGGCAAGAGCTGGCGTACGGCGACGCCGGAACAGAAGCAGGCGTTGGTGCAGGAATTCCATACCTTGTTGGTGCGAACGTATGCCAAGGTGTTTGCGGTTTATCGCGACCAGGTGGTAGAGGTCAAACCCTTCCGTATGGCCGCAGATGCCACCGAGGTGACGGTCAAGACTTCGATCAACAAGTCGGGGGTGCAGCCTGTGCTGGTGGATTATGAAATGATCCACACCCCGGAAGGCTGGAAAGCGTTCGATGTCATTATCGAAGGGGTCAGTATGGTGACCAGTTACCGTGGCACGTTTGCTTCGGAAATCAATCAGGGCGGCATCGAGCGGCTGATCAAAGTGCTGGCGGACAAGAATGCGGCGTCTGCCAATGAGCCCCTGCAAAAGGCAGACAGCAAGTGATCTCTTTCAAGGATGGCGTACTGGCGCTTTCCGGTCCCTTGACCATGGAGACTGTGCCGACATTGTTTCCCGCCGGCACGGCACATTTGGCGAATGGTGATCTTCTGGTCGATCTTTCCGGTGTCAAGCTGGTTGATTCGGCGGCGGTCAGCTTGCTGCTTGGCTGGCTGCGTGTTGCCCAACGCCAACAGCGCCAATTGCGCCTGACGGGAATGCCCGAAGACTTGCTCAGTCTGGCGCGCTTGTACGGTGTCGATCGTTTGCTACCGCCATCCATCTGATTCATTTCTCTTGCGCACGGGGCTGTTTGCCGCGCGTCCTCTTTAGTATCATGCGCACCTTTAGATATTCCAGAGGCGGCAACGCATGGTGACCCCGGAAAGTATTCACGCCAACATTGCGCAGGGCATGGCAACTGAATGTCTCAGCGTGAGTGGCGACGGCGCGCATTTCGAGGCTGTCGTCGTGAGCGCGGAATTTGCCGGGAAAAACCGGGTGCAGCGGCATCAGCGGGTTTACCAGACGCTGGGCGACCGGATGCGCGAAGAAATTCATGCGTTATCGATAAAAACCTATACGCCCGACGAGTGGCAGAAACAGGCAAATTAAATGCAGAAACTGGCAATTGTAGGTGGGGGCCCGCTGCGCGGGGAGGTGCGGATTTCCGGCGCCAAGAATGCGGCGCTGCCGATTATGTGTGCGAGCCTGCTGACGGCGGAATCGCTGCACCTGACCAATGTTCCCGATCTGCATGATGTGGTGACCATGCGCAAATTGCTGCAGCAAATGGGCATGGCGGCGGAGGTTGCAGCGGAAGAGATCGTGTTTACGGGCGATCGTGTGGAAACGCTGGAAGCGCCTTACGACATGGTGAAAACCATGCGCGCCGCAATTCTGGTGCTGGGGCCGCTGGTTTCCCGTTTTGGCGAAGCCATGGTTTCGTTGCCGGGCGGCTGCGCCATCGGCTCGCGTCCGGTGGACTTGCACATCAAGGGGCTGCAAGCCATGGGTGTCGAGATCAATATCGAGCACGGCTATATTCATGCCCGGGCTGCACGGCTCAAAGGGGCGCGTATCTTTTTCGATATTGTCAGCGTGACCGGCACGGAAAATCTGATGATGGCCGCTGCGCTCGCCGACGGCGTAACGGTGCTGGAAAATGCTGCGCGCGAACCCGAGGTGGTGGATCTGGCCGATTGCTTGCGCGCCATGGGGGCAAAAATCAGCGGTGATGGAACGGACACCATCACCATTACCGGCGTGGAGCGCTTGCATGGCGCGAGCCATCGCATCATGCCCGACCGGATTGAAGGCGGCACATTTCTCGTGGCGGCGGCGGCGACCGGTGGCGAGATTGTGTTGCGCGACTGTCGCGCCGATATTCTGGAAACCGTACTGGAAAAACTCGGCGAGGCCGGGGCAAAAGCTGCTATCGGCAAGGACACGATCCGGCTTGAAATGCATGGACGCCCCCGTGCCGTGAACGTGCGGACGGCGCCGCACCCCGCTTTCCCGACCGACATGCAGGCCCAGTTCATGGCGATGAATTGCATCGCCGCAGGCAGCGCCATGGTGGTGGAAACGATATTTGAAAACCGCTTCATGCATGTGCAGGAATTGCGCCGTCTGGGTGCGCAGATCGACGTGGAAGGCAACACGGCCGTGGTGCGCGGCGTGGAGAAACTGGAAGGCGCCGCCGTCATGGCGACCGATCTGCGGGCGTCGGCGTGTCTGGTGATTGCCGGGCTGGTGGCGCAGGGCGAAACCGTGATTGACCGGATTTACCATCTCGATCGCGGCTATGCACATATTGAAAGCAAATTATCGGGCCTGGGTGCGAATATCCGCCGCCTGAAATAGGAAAAGACATGATTACGATTGCGCTATCCAAAGGCCGTATTTTTGAAGAAACCCTGCCCTTGCTGCAGGCCGCCGGCATTGAGGCGCTGGAGGATCCGGAATCCTCGCGCAAGCTGATTCTCGCGACCAATCGCGCGGATGTGCGCCTGATTATCGTGCGCGCCTCCGATGTGCCGACTTATGTGCAGTATGGTGCGGCGGACATGGGGGTGGCGGGCAAGGATGTGCTGGAAGAGCATGGGGGCTCGGGCTTGTATCAGCCGCTGGACCTCAATATCGCGCGTTGTCGCATGATGGTGGCGGTGCCGAATGAATTCGACTATGACTCGGCGGTGAAGCAGGGCGCTCGTCTGCGCGTGGCGACCAAATATGTGCAGACGGCGCGCGAGCATTTTGCCGCGAAAGGCGTCCATGTTGACCTGATCAAGCTGTACGGTTCGATGGAGCTGGCACCGCTGGTCGGGTTGGCAGATGCCATTGTCGATCTGGTGAGCAGCGGTGGTACGTTGAAAGCCAACAATCTGCGGGCCGTCGAACATATTGCGGATATTTCCTCGCGCCTGATCGTCAATCAGGCGGCGCTCAAGCTCAAACATGAAGCCATACAGCCCATGCTGGAAGCGTTTGGCCGGGCAATCTCTCAGGAATGAAAATGAATATCAAACGACTCTCTTCCCGCGACGCGGATTTCCTGGGCGAACTTGATCGTCTGCTGGCCTTCGAGGCGACGGCTGACGAGCAACTCGAAGCGACGGTCGCGGCCATTCTGGCCGATGTGCGCGGGCGCGGCGATGCCGCCGTGCTGGAATACACCCGTAAATTCGACCGGTTGCCCTTGGTGGATGCGGCTGCCATGGAATTGCCGCTGAGCGAGCTTAAAGCCGCCTTTGAGGGATTGCCGACAGCGCAGCGCGAGGCGCTGGAGCAGGCTGCGCAGCGTGTCACCGCCTACCATGAAAAACAGCTGCAAACCTCGTGGACTTATACCGATGCCGACGGCACGATGCTTGGTCAGCAAGTCACGGCGCTGGATCGCGTGGGGCTTTATGTTCCTGGTGGCAAGGCGGCATATCCGTCATCCGTGCTGATGAACGCGCTGCCGGCCAAGGTCGCCGGCGTTGATGAGCTGATCATGGTGGTGCCGACGCCGGACGGCGTGAAAAATCCGCTGGTGCTGGCGGCGGCGCGCCTTTGCGGTGTGGATCGCGTGTTTACCATCGGCGGTGCGCAGGCCGTGGCCGCGCTGGCTTACGGGACGGCAAGCATTCCGAAAGTGGACAAGATAGTCGGGCCGGGCAATGCCTATGTGGCTTCGGCCAAACGCCGCGTATTCGGCGTGTGCGGAATCGATATGGTCGCAGGCCCGTCGGAGATTCTGGTGGTGTGCGATGGCGGCACGCCTCCGGACTGGATCGCCATGGACTTGTTTTCCCAGGCCGAGCACGATGAGTTGGCGCAGGCCATCCTGGTTTCGCCCGATGCCGATTTCATCGAGAAGGTCGCGGAAAGTATCGATCGCCTGCTGGAAGCAATGCCGCGCAAGGAGATTATCCGCACGGCCCTGCAGGATCGCGGTGCGCTGATTCATGTGGCGGATATGGATGAAGCCTGCCGGATTGCCAACCGTATTGCGCCGGAACATCTTGAATTGTCGGTCGAAAATCCGCAGGCCTGGTTGCCGAAGCTGAAGCACGCCGGTGCGATTTTCATGGGGCGCTACACCTCGGAATCTTTGGGCGATTACTGTGCGGGCCCGAACCACGTGTTGCCCACCTCCGGGACGGCGCGTTTTTCGTCGCCGTTGGGCGTGTACGACTTTCAGAAGCGCAGTAGTCTGATTCAGGTGTCTGCTGCGGGCGCCCAGACATTGGGCGCCATCGCCGCCGAGCTGGCTTTCGGTGAGGGCTTGCAGGCGCACGCGCAGTCGGCGTTGTTCCGGCGGAGCTGAATTGCCGGCAGGCGCCGGGGGCGTAAATCTTTTTGACAAGTCTTGCCTTTGTCGGCATAATCTCGCGCTCTTTTGGAGGGGTGGCCGAGTGGTTAAAGGCAGCAGACTGTAAATCTGCCCTCTTATGAGTACGATGGTTCGAATCCGTCCCCCTCCACCAAAGTTTTGTTTTGTAAGTAGTTTCAGGCTGGGATGTGGCGCTTGCCATTTGGCGGGTGTCGTGTGGGAAAGCGTGCGGGTGTAGCTCAATGGTAGAGCAGAAGCCTTCCAAGCTTACGACGAGGGTTCGATTCCCTTCACCCGCTCCAGTTTGGTTTGCTTGCCCATGTGGCTCAGTGGTAGAGCACTCCCTTGGTAAGGGAGAGGTCGCGAGTCCGATTCTCGCCATGGGCACCAAAGTTGTTTTTTACATTAACGTTTGACATTGATAAGGAAAAATCATGGCAAAGAGCAAATTTGAACGTACGAAGCCGCACGTAAACGTAGGCACGATTGGTCACGTGGACCACGGCAAGACCACGCTGACAGCGGCGATCACCACTG
>Ga0233425_10002395_pt1 | contig 37141 bp, 36 predicted proteins | sample Watercolumn_Towu_2_FD_181712 | JGI IMG/M metagenome (GOLD analysis project Ga0233425, IMG submission 181712) | Freshwater microbial communities from Lake Towuti, South Sulawesi, Indonesia - Watercolumn_Towuti2014_140_MG | ecosystem: Environmental > Aquatic > Freshwater > Lake | place... | reverse complement strand
CGCCGTATTATTTGTTATGTCCACAGTGCTCGATGTGATTGAGGTCAGGGTGTCGATAACTGTGTTTGTCTTGCTGCTGTCAAAGAACGATGCGGATGTCTTTGTGACATTGAAAGGTCCGCCGGTCGCATTGGCAGGAAGCGTCGCCTTGAGCACTACTGCATAATATGAACCTGAAGCGAGCGGACCGGTATCAGGAATGCCGTTGCCGTTGGAATCTGTCAGCGGAGTAACACTGTCAGACTGATAAAGCTGGAATGTAGTGCCTGCCGGGAAGCTGGAGCCGCTGATCGTTATATCAAATGAGTCTGTCCCGTTTCCTGTGTTCCATATATAGTTTGTGAACGATACTGTTGAGCCCTGTGCTGCAGATGCAACCGTAACCGGCTCGCCGGTGCCGTCAACGTTCGAAGTGTTCGAACCGTTGGCAACTGTTCCGCCGGTCTGGACAACAGTATAGGTGGCAGTGTTCGAATCATAAGGCCCGACAGGCCCGCTGCCGTCGTTATATGAATAAGAGGCCTTGTTGCTGGTTGTAGCAGTGCCTGGGGCAAGGCCTGCATTGATCGAGACCTGGAAGGTTATTGTTCCGGATGTTGCCGGCGGTATGGAAGATACGACTGCAGTCACCCTGTTCGGAACTGTCACATTCCAGTCATACGCAAGCCCGGTAGAATCTCCTCCTGCAGCATCTGTCACAGTTGCGCCTCCGCTCCATGTGCCGCTGTTCAGGACATATGTCATTCCGGAGGTTGAACCTGTGCCTATGGTGTCTGTAATGGTCACACCGGTAGCTGTCGAATTGCCGGTGTTGGTATATGTAAGGGTTACGGTAATATTGCTTGTGCTGGGTGAAGGTCCGGATATGACAGAGAGCGACTTGGTCACATTTATTACTGCATTGCCTGTGACCGTCACTGTATCGGTATTGTTCTGCGTAACTCCGTTGTTAAAGACGCTCGTCCCTGTGACTGTCACTGTCTCTGTCTGTCCGTTCGTTGCAGCGCCTGGCACGACTGCCGCAACAACGAACTTGAACGAACCTCCCGAGGCTACAGAACCTGTGCTCGTAATGGCGGTCGAGTTGTCAGGCACGCCGTTTCCATCAGCATCAGCATAGATATAGAGTGTCAGGGCAATTGTACCCGTATTAGCATCCGCAGCTGCAAGATTGAAAGAATCCGAACCGTTTCCGGTATTGGTCAGCGTATGCGGATAGTAGACAGTTCCACCGGGAGCAACCAGCTTCGACTGATTGGCCGTAAGAGTGAAGCTCGCCACCTGCTGGACAGTTGTAACGACAGTGTTTGAAGTGGCTGTCCTGTTGACAAGCGAAGCATCCGTATAGGTGGCAGAGGCCTGGTTGCCTATGACCGTACCTGCAGCAGGGGCTGCTGCTCCTGCATACGGAGCACTTGTGAGGGTGACTGCTGCGGCGATCATTAATACTGCAATGACCGCGCATGATATGATAAGACTGCTTCTGCGTGAGAAAACGTGCTGTTTCATGAAACTACCTCCATAATTTGTTTTATCTGATCTGTTCATGTTCATGGTTATTTTTTTATGATCTTTACGTCCTGGGCCCTTACATGCTCAGTAGTGGCAACAATGCGTACGCGGGCAACAGTGACAGCCTCTTTGCCTGCTTCAAGCATGCCGAGGTCCCACCGCAGGAACCTGTATTCGCTGTAAGGTATGTCCCTCGTCTCCTCCCTGCCGTTTGCAGTTCTGACCTTTCTCTTCAGAGGGACGCTTCCGAAGGCCTTGCCGTCAAGGCTTGCCGAGATCTTGTCAGGAGTAGCAGTTGAAGGAATAAATTCCATGCCCTGGGGCACAGGAAGCGTGCCGACAAGATTCCTTGCTGCGTCTTTGCCCCTGTTCCTGTAGACAACCGAATATTCGATAATATCTCCGGGCAGGGACTTCTCTGCAGACTCCATCTTCTCCCTGTTGTCAGCCCCCTTCACCACCTTCTTTGCAGAGAGCTCGACTACAACATCTCCGTTACCGGCTGCAATGACCTGCGACGAAACCAAAAGCAGCGCCAGCAGTGTTACTGCAGCTGTTGGCAGGTATTTTCTGAACATGCCTCTTGTCCTCCTGTAAGATTTTGTATGTCAATTGTCAGTAATTTCATATTCATATGGAGCAGGCCTCTATGCTGCCCGATGTTCCGTTATAAAGGACGACTTTCTGGGTTTCGATGAATCGCTCGATAAAATCTGTTCGCTTTCTGCCGAGCATCTCTATGATCAGCTGCTTGTCCGCAGAATTCATCACTGTAAAGACCGGGATCTGCCTCTGCTGGACAACCATCATCACCTCAGGCTGCCTGCCTTCAGAAATATCAAGAATGACAAGGTCAATATATTCAGAGGAACTGCAGTCCCTGATGAGATTTATGGCATCTTCTGCCCCCTCAGCAGAATGCACCTGATAACCGGCAGATGCAAATGCCATGTTCAGCCGTCTGCGCATTTCCTGATCGCGCTCAATTATCAATATCTTTTTCATTATTATATTGCGCTGTCCTGATATCAGAACATATATTTATAGCAATATATATACCAAACAGAAATATACTTGATTTAGAAGAGGTTAATCAAGAGACAAACAGCCCCATATTGACATTTTGCCTATACTGACAGACAAAAAGGTAATCAGCCGCCATGAAGCTAATCTATAGAATACTCTTTCATCTTCCTCACGAGGGTCTTATAGTCTATCTGTAGAAGCGAGGCAGCCTTAAGCTTCTGTCCCCCGGTATGTTCAAGTGCCTTCTCAATTGCAGCTTTCTCCGCATTTTTTATTGCAAATCCGGAATTGCCGGCTGAATCAGGGCTTTCCGCCCTTTCCGGGTCGCTGATCAGCAGACCTTCGATATCAGCTGCCCTTATGATGTCATCACCTGCATGAACAGCAGCCTGTTTCATGACATTCTTGATCTGCCTGATGTTCCCGGGCCACGGGTAACGCAGGAGCATGTCCTTTGCATCATCTGAAAGGCTGCATACAGAGCTGTTCAGTTCAGTACATGCCTCTATCAGGAACTTCTTCGCAAAGAAATCTATATCGTCCCTTCTCTCCCTCAGAGGCGGGATCCTGAGCGTGATCTCGCTCAGCCTGAAAAAGAGGTCTTCCCTGAACTTCTTTTCGGCCACAAGCTTCAGGATGTCTGCATTTGTCGCACAGATTATGCGGATATCAATATCCGAAGGAACAGGGCTGCCGACACGGAAGACCTTTCTGTCCTCAACTATGCTGAGCAGTTTTCCCTGTACTGCTGATGAGATATTATCAAGATCATCAATAAAGAGCGTCCCTCCGTCCGCTATCTCAAAAAAACCCTTTTTGGTCTTCTCCGCACCTGTAAAAGCGCCCTTCTCATATCCGAAGAGCTCGCTCTCGACAACGGATTCCTGAAGGCTGCCTATGGATACCTTGACAAAGGGTTTTGCCGAGCGCCTGCTAATCGAATGGATAAGGTTTGCGAGATAGGTCTTGCCGCTCCCTGTCTCCCCCTGGATGAGCAGAACAAAGTCGCTGGCCGCTATCCGCCTGACCTGATCTATGAGCTTCCTGGTCGCCTCACTCGGCCCAAGCGCAGCCTCGAGCGCAGAATTGAAGGTAGTATCAAGTTCCGCATAACGGCGTTCGAGCATCAGCCTTTCAACCGCATGGTTTATCGTCAGCACGAGATGGCCGAAATTGAGAGGCTTTGTGAGAAAATCATAGGCACCCTGTTTTATGGCATTGACAGCCATGGGGATGTCAGCATAAGCGGTCACGATGATCACCGGAACCTTGGGGTCTATCTCTCGAAGGTGCTGCATCGTCTCTATGCCGTTCATGCCCGCCATATTAAGGTCAAGCAGTACGGCAGAAGGCCTGTCACTGCCGAACAGACCGATGGCATCCTGACCATTCGAGACCCCGACAACACGGAACCCTTTCATGGTCAGGATCTCACTGACATTCTTTCTTATGCGTGAATCGTCGTCAATTATAAGAATGCTCTGCATAACTATCTTCTCACCTGCATCATGGTCTTATGCAGTTCCTCTATGGTGAATGGCTTTGCAAGAGCTGCGGGAAAACCGTATCTGCCATATTCGGCAATAACCGCATCCTGTGCATAGCCGCTTATTGCTATTGCCCTGGTGTCAGGTGCTGTCTTCAGGAGCTCTGTCATGCAGTCCCTGCCTCCCATTCCTCCGATAACGGTCATATCAAGCACAACGACATCGAACGGCCTCGAAAGGGCCTTTGCCCTTCTGAATAGTATCAGTGCCTCCTCTCCGTTCCTTGCGGTCTCTGTCTCATATCCGATCGCGGATGCCATCTCGCCGACATTTTTCAGGATATCCTCATCATCGTCCATGAGAAGCACCCTGCCCGAGCCCTTCAGTTCAGGCACCGTCTCCGTAACATCATCCCTGAATATTTCGGATGAGGCCGGCAGATATACAGTGAAAGTGCTTCCTTCAGAAAGAGATGATACCACATCAATATAACCTCCGTGCTGGCTCACGATCGAGTAACTTGTGGAGAGACCGAGTCCGCTGCCCATTGACTTTGTCGTAAAGAACGGATCGAAAATCCTCGGCAGGTCATCAGGGGAAATTCCTGCCCCCCTGTCCTGAATGGCTATTCTTACATAGCGTCCGCTTTCAAGAGGCATTCCTGAACCGTTGTCAAGCTGCACATTATCTGCACGAAGCGTGACCGTACCTCCCTGAGGCATTGACTGCCTTGCATTTATCATCAGATTGCTTATCACCTGGCTGATCTGTATCCTGTCTATCTCTGCAGACCAGAGATCATCAGGGATGATCATTTCGGAGCTGACATTCGATCCGGCAAGGGAGAACTCCACAGTATCATGCAGCAGTTCCCTGAACGACGAAAGCCGTTTGACCGGGGCGCCGCCCTTTGCAAAGGTCAGAAGCTGTGTCGTAAGCTCACGGGCGTGCATTATCTCCTTTTCAGCATCCTCCAGCTTGGCAACCGCATTTTGATTGTCTTCTGCATACATCTTTGCAAGTGTGGTGGTACTCATGATGACCGTAAGCATGTTATTAAAGTCATGGGCGATTCCACCTGCAAGCGCAGCAACCGACTCCAGCCTGTGGGCCCTGACCGTTTCATATTCGATCTTTTTTCTGGCGTCCTTTCTTTCAAGTTCCAGGTGGTAAAAACGGTATGCAATAGCTATCTGTATCAGCACCATATGTATAGCGGTCCCTATCTGAAAGACATCATCCATAAAAGGTCTTGAGAGCCCGAAAATATTTGTATTGCGGATGGTTATCATCATACCGCCAAGATAATAGATGATAAAAGTGATACCGTAGAGCTTTGCTGAAGGCACGCGTCTGTAAATGGCAATGAAGGATATGACCACACATGCTGTTGAGACATAAAGGCCTGCAAACTGCATAGGACCGGCAACCAGCCTGAACTGACCCGCAACGATCAGAACCAGACATGCTGCCGAAAAGATCCGGACCGCAATAAAAGACCGGCGCCAGAAGCCCTGCCGCGCAACCGGGATCAGTTCTTCTATAAGCATTGTGCCTGTTATCAGCACACACGGTACTGCCATGCCTGTTAACAGGTAGACCAGAGCTGGCAACTCAGGGAAAACATACAGTGCAGTAAGGCCATTCGAATTTAACAATGCCGCAGCAAGTGAGGCAATGAATACGGCATAAATGATAAAAAGCCTGTCCCTGAGTATTAACCAAAATATAAGATTTAGTACAAGTATGAGAATGGCAATGCCGTAAAATCCTCCGAGCAGTATGGATGTCCTCTCTGAAGACCTGCCGAAAACATGGGCATCCCATATCTTTGCATCAACAAAGATGGCACTGTCCCCTCTGACCTGCAGGTAGAAGGTCTTCGGTCTTTCATCAGGAAGATTCATGACAAAAACAAAGTTCCTGTCAGCTATCTCACGGGCTGAAACAGGCAGAAGCTTTCCTGCCTGTTTTTTCCTGAAAACCATTTTCTCTCCGGGAATCAGGTCGGCTTCAGCCCTGACCGGTTCATACAGCGTTACATGATCAAGAAAGGGCGGATAGACCTCAAGCCACCACTCACCTTCAGGTCTTTCGCCGGTCTTCTGTACAGTAAAGCGCAGCCAGATTGTATCTTTAGTAAAGCCTGCGCTGTACCGGATGGGGTGAGAAATAAACCTGGATTGTTCAGCTCCGGCCACATCTTCTACTGTCAATCTTCCTGAAGGATCACGCAGCACATCCATCCGGCCGTTGAGAGAGACCGGCCCCATATCATTATAGAGCTCTATGATTTCAGAATATGCCGGGGAAGAGAGCAGCATCAGCATGGAAGAAACAGAAAAAATAAAAAAAAGAACCTGCCCGCCTGATTGGCAGAAGCCTTTCAGCAACACTGCAGTCCTGGTCATTCGCACAGGCTATTATACTCTATTGCAGACCGTCAGCAAATCTGTGTACCTTAATGGCACCTTAGGCGCCAGCTTCAAAATCTATTCATATTTATCATATATCCTATATTTTTAATTATCATGCCCTGCGCAGGACGAATCTATAACATTCAGGAGATAAAGAAGCAGCATCTAAACTGACATCTGCCGTCAAGAACAGCTACAAAAAACTCTTCTTCATGCCGATATGATATCTGCAGACACGATTTTACTCAGTACGGACTATGTTGTATCATAGTCTGCATGGGAGATAAGGATTATTTTCAGCCTCTCACAAGAGAGGACCGGATAACGGTGATCATCTACAGGGCCGGGATACTGATCTCGGCCCTGCTGCTTGCATGCACGGCAGCAGTTGCAGTTTGGGGCATTACTGGTGCCGATCCCTCAGTATTAAGGCTCGGTTCAGACATATTGATACTGTCCATCTACTTCAGCACCGGACTGAGCGTATTCTTCATACATCTGTATATAGGGAAGTTCCACAGGGCCCTCAAGAAGGCATATTACCTCGCAGCCGCATGTCTTGCAGTTCTCTTCCTTCTCGGCAAGGGAAGTCCTTCTGCTCTGATCACCGGAGCCGCTACTTCAGGAGCCATGCTTCTGATACCTCTTTCATTATGTCTCGGTTTTGTCACTGCAAAGGAGGCCTTCTGCTTCAGGCTTACTGAAGGCTATCTGCTTGCGCTGCTCATGCCTGCTTCCCTCTTTTTTTACGGAACAGGCCTGCTGGATGTCAGGAAGGCATTAATACTTCTCTCTGTCAATGCGGGACTTTTTGTGATCTTCACTCTCAGAAAGATATTCATGCCGATACATTACGACATAGGCGACAAATCGGCATATCAGCCATAGCTACCTGAAAAATCTTTCTCCGACGCGCTCAAGCGTTTCAGCAGGAATACTGTAACTGGTTCCATCAAGCCGCCCCTCGATCTTTACGGGATAACAGCTCCCAAACCCTTTCTCTATCTCGGTTACAGGATACTTTTCATTGCATGACCTGCAGACAACCATGCCATTTTCTGATCTGAAGCCGAGCTTCTTTGCATAGCACTTCATACATGCATCGAGGAATGAGACAACCCTGTCATCAAGTTTTACGATAAAGAAATTTATGCGAATGCCATTATGGCTATACGAATAATAGGCCGGAACCTCCGGCTGCAGGGCAGAGGCATCAAGAACAACAGAGTCTGCGCTGCGCCTGGCCTCTGGATATTGCGGCTGCCTGGAACATGATATTAAGAGCATTGAGAGCATTAAGAGCAGAAGAAGAAAACCTGCCGCTCTCAATGCAAAGCCGCTGAGCATAAGGTCAGTGTTTGTGCTCATGCATACTGTTCTGCGACCGCTTTGCCTTTCTCTTGTCCCTTATCATCTTCGTATCAGAGTACATGTCCTCGTAGGCGGCCTTCATCGCAGCTTCAAAATCTGCAACTGCGCCCCCATTGGTTTTCACGAACGCTTCGGCATCCTCTTTCTTCGAGAATGCCCACTTGCCTCTCTTGGACATAACGCCTGGCCTGCTTCCGCCTATCACCCAGATGGCCTTTTCTGCATCGATCAGGTCCTTTGTATTCAGGTCCCCGACCTTTATTGATCTGGGCGATTTATCTATATTGTTTGCAAGATCGACTGCAGCGCAGTGTATGCTGCATACCGCAGCAGAAGTATTGTCATCATACTCGATGAGCATGCGTGAAAAGTCGAACTTCTCGCGGTCCATGCCGCAGTATCTGCAGGATTTATTCTGATGGATATCCTCTTTTGTCTGCGCATACGCCATACTCCCGAAACAGAGAGATACAGCAATACATACTAACAGCAAATAGTTCTTCATGACTCTCCTCCGTCTTTATTCATATTGCACCTTTTATTTCCTAAAAAAAGACGGGCCACCCCTCAGGAATGGCCCGTCTGCTGAGGACTGGGCTTATCGATCCAGAGTAACCCGTTTTGTTACCTTGTGAATCTGGACCTTGTTGTCAGGCACCTGGATCTCATAGTTCAGCTCAACCGTAACATCAACAGTGCGAACAGTCGGAGCTCCTTTATCATCTACAGGAAGCTTGATCTCAAACGTTTCGTCGGTGGATTTGTACGGCTGAAGGCTAGTGTCACGTACATATGACGATTTGTTTTGCGCTCCATAAACCATTTTTTCATTCAGGCAGTTCGTTGCCTGTGTATGATAATGTCTCTCATCCTTAAATATCTCCTTGCCGTCCAATGTTCTTGCGGTCACTTCCATGACCACTCTGTTATGGCTCGGTCAACCGTCAGGGATGCGATGACCAGCATCATGGCTGATCTTCGTATTAACCACCACCATAGGTCTGAGATCTCCGGCCTTTCTTAGCCACTGGTAGCCGAGTGTCTGCACATCCAGATGGATGTTCTTGTTCAGGAAGTCAGCCGTCTGCACCTTGTCATTAAAATTTGGGCCTATAAGATGGTCTGCCTTGCCGTTGACATTCTTCATATGGCATTCCTGGCAGCTCTTAAAGCCTCCGTTTGAAAGATAGTTATGCTGGTAACTGCCATAGAGAGTAGCGCACTGCACAGGATAGTCGAATTCGAAGTTCGGGCCAGTACCATGACACTGTCCGCAGAATATGGACTGTGACATAATGGCACTCTTCTTTATCTTGCCGCCAGGATGAGCATCGTTGTTCTTCGTACCATATATCACACCCTTCTCAGGCTTGCCTTCAACCAGCTTGTGAGTTATGGCTTTTTCGTTATGACAGACCAGACAGGTGATCTGAAGTTTTGCCACCTTTGCCTTTGCTGCAGCTTTTTCCTCGGGAGTCTTTTTTTCATCTGATGCGGTGAACAGGGCCTCTGTCAGCTCCTGTGCAACAGAATCATCAGCATTCGCAGCCGCCTGAGGCAGATGGCATTTGAAACAGGGGAATGTTTTCAAAGATGCATCTTTCGGATCATTCACTTTAAAGGCGCTCGCCTTGACAACAGGGGTCATCATCAGACCACCGGCAACCCCCATAAGAGGCCTCGCATGATGTGATTTTTCCCACTGTCCATATATCTCTGCATGACAGCCCTTGCATTGACTGGAATCATACATCTTGGCCAGTTCATCGATCGTTTTTGCCTTCTTTGCTCCTTCATGCTGACTTGCCATGACTGCAAGAGGTAAAGCCGCTAACGACGCCAACACGACAAATATTTTTAGCAATCTCATTTATTCTCCTTCTTGACGGCATTCGCCATCGTAGATTTTGTTCCAATTATATTACTCACCGGCATCAGAAAAATTTGGCTCCGCTTAAGAGTTATTTTTCAATAATTTCCGAAGCGGAGCCGAGTATAACGGGGAGAAAAGCCTGAAAAAGCTTTTCCCATACAGGGGATCGCCTGTATTCCTGAAAAAAAATGGCTCAGAAACTTCGGAACTGCCGGTTACGACTGGGGAGGACGCTCCTGACTGAAAGTAAGCAGGGCTGGTTTATATGTGTGGTCCACGGCCTCCAGATATCCTGAAAAGACCAGAGGAAGCGGACTGCAGCAGGTTTCCTGTATGGCAGGACTGTCTGCACTGGCTGACATTGCAGCATGGCCTGAAGCATTACAGACATCGAGGCTTATGAGATATGCTCCTTCATCATAAGGGGAGACTGTCAGTGTAAGGGGAGATACCATGGAACAGAACGCAATGAGCAGTAATGTTATCGCAATCTTTTTCATTGAATAATTTTTAACGATTCTTCTCATGACTGTCAACTTCAAATTTGGATTATCAGATAATTGAAAAGCGGGCAGAATATTCTCTGCCCGCCTCATAAAGATCAGTAAGGCTTAAGCCTCAGAAAAGACAGGCCTTGGATAAAGACCTGCAGCTTTTACAATTTCTTCAATCGCACTTTCCCATTCGATCGCCTGGACATGAACGCCTTTCACTCCGGGTATCTCGAGGGCCTGCTGAATGAGCTCAACAGCTATCTTCATGCCCTCCTGCTCCTGCAGTTCCCTTGCCTTCTTCTTGTCTTCGCCTGCAGACTCTTTTGCCTTGTTCATGCGCGCGATCAGCTCTTTCGGGACAGAAACGCCTGCAACCGAGGAGTCCATGTACTTGAGCATCATCGCGCTCTTCGGGACAATTATTCCTGCAAGTATGGCAGTGCGCTCATGGAGGCCCATATTGCGTATCTTCTCCATCTGCTCACGGAAGAGTGACATGTCATATATTCCTTGTGTCTGTATGAAGTCTGCCCCTGCATTCACCTTTTTCAGAAGATTGACAGGTCTGAAATCCATCGGGTCTCCCATGGGAGTCCATGATGCCCCTATGAAGAACTTCGGTGCTGCTTCGAGCTTGTCGCCGCCTTCCTGAAGTCCTTCATCGCGCATCTTTTTGAGTATGCCGACGAGCTGACAGGTGTCAACATCATAGACATTCTTTGCGCCGGGATGGCCTTTAAGCCTTCCTGCAGCAGAGAACTTCTGGTGATCGCCTGCAAGGCAGAGACAGTTCTTCAGTCCAAGCGCTGAAGCGCCGAGAAGGTCTGCCTGCATCGCTATCCTGTTGCGGTCCCTGCATGTCATCTGCATGACAGGTTCAAGCCCTTCCCTCAATGCAAGCACTGCAGCTGCAATGCTCGATATGCGCACGACCGCGGTCTGGCAGTCGGTAATATTGGCGGCATCGCAGAAACCCTTAAGCACCTGCGCCTTCTTTGTCACCTCATGACCGTCAGCGCTCATCGGAGGGCCGAGCTCTGCTGTTACAGCCGGCTGGCCGCTTAGTATGACCCTTTCAAGATTGCTCCCGCTCTTCATCAGTTCTTACCTCCGGCCGATTTATCTTTGTTCTCCTCTGCTTCCTCAAATACGCGTATATGTTCAAGAGAGATTCTTCGCGGACCGCCGTCCCTTGCTGATGTCCAGTTCCTCGGAGGAAGGACTTCTGCAAGTTTTTCGAGCATGCCGAGGCTCTTCATCCTCTCAACTATAAGGAACCAGGCGCAGTCCACATCACTGCTTATCTCACATTTTCCCTTGTTGGTTCCGCCGCAGGGGCCGTTCATAAGGGTCTTGGAGCATCTCGCTATAGGGCATATGCCTCCGGTCAGATGGAGGATGCAGTCGCCACAGCCTGCGCACAGCTCTTCAAAGACGCCCGGTTCAGATACTGCCCCGTAAAAAGAAGTGTTGATCCCCGGAACAACAGGGACATTGCCTATCCTCTCTGAAAGGAAGTTGACACCGACTCCGCATGCGGTTGAGAGGACGATGTCATATTTCTTCACCTCGTCCATAACAGGAGTGAAATACTCAGGCTCGCAGTGGCGCATAACTCCCATATGCGAAACCTCCATGCTCCTGCCTTCCTGTGATGCCTTCATTCTGAGCATTGAGGCGATGGTCTCTGCCTCCTTCTCGCCGCCTGCATGGCATATTGCCACGCATGTATTGCAGCCGAAGACCAGGACCTTTTTATGGTCTCTGACCATATTCCATATCTCATCAAGCGGTTTTTGTGATCCAACGATCATAGCAGTTACTCCTTGTCCTTGTTAGTTGAGTTGATCTTGCCGAGCGCCTTCACCCGCTCCGAGAACTCCCTGCATGCTGCAGCATGGGAGTCAATATCGGCTGTTACAGAAGATAGCTTCTGCAGCCGTTCGGGCTGGATACCAAGCACCGAAAGAAGGGACTTTGCCCTGCTTATTCTCGCAGATGCCCTTTTTTCAACATCCAGATATTTACATGCGCCACCTGAACAGCTGACAACGGCAACCCCGTCAGCCCCGCATTCGAAGGCTTTGAGCATGTCGAGGATATCGACCCTGCTGACACAATGTACAGGAAAGACCTTTACATTAGATGAGGTCTGGAAGGCATGCCTGCCGATGTTGTTAGTACATACGAATGCAGCGATCAAGGGCTCTGTCCTTCCTGCAGAAGGGCTGCCGATGGCAGCAGCCATATTGTTCCGGTGCTCTCTCACATCATAACTGACCATGCTTATGGCTTCAGCCGGACACTCCGGCGCACAGAGTCCGCAGGCCTGGCAATACTCGGGCCTGATGACAGAATATGCCTGAACAACAGGAGCACCATAAGGACAGACACGCTGGCATGTAAGGCAGGCCATGCATTTTGAGGAATCCACAACAGCTCCTCCCCCGCATCCCCTGCATCTCGATGCCTCATTAAGGGCCTCTGCCTCAGTGAACCCTTCTTCAAAATGCTCAAAGGTATTGCACCTGGTCTCAGGGTCCATATGCCTGACCTTCTGCCTCGGAATGCGCATTATCTTGTCGGTAAGGTCTGACGGCATCTGGCCTATCTTCTCTTTCTCCTGAACAGGAAGCTTCCCCTCTACCGCCTCTCCCTGGCAGTAAAGGTGCATTGCAAGCGCTGCCCGATGTCCGTTTGCAACAGCCGCAATTGCGGAGCCCGGGCCTGTCACGACCTCGCCTGCAACGAAAACCCCGGGAGCATTTGTCATCTGCGTATCAGCATTCCAGATGATCCTTCCCCTCTCATCTATCTTGACAGCGCTGTCTTTAAGGAAAGAGAGGTTGGCCATCTGTCCGATGGTTATTATGATCGTGTCCGCCCCGATGGTCCTTGTCTGGTCATTGTCGAATACAGGACTGAATCTCCTCTCCTTGTCGAACACAGAGAGCACCTTTATTACCTCAAGACCTGTGACCTTACCGTCCTGTCTTGCGACGGCCTTCGGCCCCCAGCTGTTGTTTATGGTGATGCCCTCTTCAACAGCCTCGTCAACCTCCCATTTCCATGCAGGCATCTCATCTGAAGCCTCAAGGCATACCATCGAGACATCCTTTACACCGAGTCTCCTTGCCGTACGCGCAACATCCATTGCGACATTGCCGCCGCCGATAACGAGGACCTTTTTCCCAAGATCGATCTTCATTCCGAAAGCAACATCTTCCAGAAATGGTATTGCAAGAAGAATTCCGGGACCTTCAACACCGGGGATGTTCAGCGAACGGCTCATAGAAAGGCCTGCTGCAAGAAGAACTGCATCATGCTTCCTGGAAATCTCATCAAAACTGATGTCCCTGCCGACCTCGCAGCCGGCCTTAACCTCTATGCCCTTTGATATGACATCATCGACATCTTCCTTAAGCGCCTCGCGCGGAAGCCTGTATGGAGGTATGGCAGAGACGAGCATGCCGCCGAGCTGGGGATGACGCTCATATATGGTCACGCCATAGCCGAGATCTGCAAGGTCTCTTGCAGCAGTAAGCCCTGAAGGGCCAGACCCTATGATGCCGATGCTTTTGCCTCTGGTCTTTTCTGCAAGTCTGCGCTTTGCCCTTCTGTAATCCTTTGACTGCTCGATAGCAAACCTCTTGAGGTGTCTTACTGAAAGAGGCTCATCAATTCCGCAGCGCCTGCAGGCCTGCTCACAGGGGTGGTGGCATATCATGGAGCAGACGGTCGCTATGGGGTTCGGGGCAGTTATGACCTCAAATGCCTCGTTGTATCTTCCCTGGGCAATAAGACTGATATACGCCTGCGCATCAGTATGTGCAGGACATGCCGCCCTGCAGGGCGAATAGGGGCGGGTCTCTTTTATATCTGCGCCATAAGGTCTGTAAGGCGTCACCTTTATCTCTTCAGTTGGCATTATGAACTCCTGCTCTTGTTATTGCCGTTCTGTCTGCAGATGTCAGTCAGCCTTGATGCCGGCATGGAGCTTTGCAGATTTGACGGTATTCTTCATCAGCATGGTTATTGTCATGGGACCCACTCCCCCGGGAACAGGAGTAATGGCGCCTGCAATCTCCTTCGCAGCATCAAAGTCAACATCGCCCTTGAGGATAGGCACCATCTTTCCGGTCTTTTCACTGAGCTTCTCGCCGACACGGTTAACGCCTACGTCTATAACGCACGCACCAGGCTTGATCCACTCGGGCTTCACAAGACCAGGAACGCCGGCTGCAACGATCAGGATGTCTGCGCGCTTGCAATGCTCATCAAGGTTCTTTGTGCCGGTATGGACAATGGTCACGGTAGAGTTTGCGCCCCTTCCCTTCTGGAGCATTATGTTGGCAATGGGCTTACCCACGATATTGGAGCGGCCGACAACAACGACCTCTGCGCCTGCAGTCTCAAATCCGGAGCGGACGATCAGCTCCTGTATGCCTGCAGGTGTGCAGGGGAGGAATTTAGCCTCCTTGCCGCCGATCATAAGCCTGCCTACATTTACGGGATGGAAACCGTCAACATCCTTGTCAGGATCGATTGCATTCAGGATCTTCTTCTCATCGATATGCTTGGGCAGCGGGAGCTGAACGAGAATGCCGTGTATCCTGGGGTCGCTGTTGTATTTGTCTATAAGCTTAAGCAGGTCTGCTTCTGAAATGTCCACAGGCTGATTGTCCTGAACAGAGTTGAAGCCAAGCTCATGCGCTGTCTTCTGCTTGCCAGTGACATAGCTTACAGACGCAGGGTTCTCACCCACGAGAATGGTAACCAGCCCGGGGATAACATTATGCTTATCCTTCATTTCAGCAACTTCTTTTTTGAGCTCCTCGCGTATCTGTGCGGCAACCTCAGTGCCGCTGATGATCTTTGCAGACATTTCAAATCCTCCTGTTTAGTAGTATGTATTTAATCTCTCTTCTTTATAAGTTCGAGCAGTTCCTGCCGTGTCGATTCTTTTGTCCTGAAGATGCCCCGCACAGCAGAGGTCACTGTATGTGCACCGGATTTCTTCAGTCCCCTCATCGAAAGACAGAGATGCTCGGCATCTATGACTACCATAGCTCCCTTTGGTCTCAATTTTTCCATGATCAGGTCTGCCAGCTGGGCAGTAAGCCTCTCCTGCACTGTTGGCCGCTTTGCGAATATTTCAAGGGCCTTTGCAAGCTCTCCTATACCTGCGATCTTTCCAGCGCCGGGGATATAGGCGACATGGGCCTTGCCAATGAACGGAAGGAGATGGTGCTCGCAGACCGAGTAGAAAGGTATGTCCTTGAGAAGAACAAGCTCTTCATGCGTCTCGCCTTCGATCGGGCTGAGCAGCTCTTCGGTAGGGGTCTCTAAACCTGAAAATATCTCCTGGTACATCTTTGCCACCCTTGTCGGGGTGCCTTTCATGCCAGGCCTGTCAGGGTCTTCGCCGATACCCTCGATGATAAGCCTTACGCCTTTCTCTATTTTCTTAATATCCATATCTCATTTACCACGGACAGCACTGGAAAGCAGATGATTTTAGCATGCAGGGACAGTAAAGGTCAAAGGGTTTGCTTATAAGCTAATAAGATTTACTTATAACCTTATTCTTGCCTGTATCTGTAGGTCCATGATATTTTAGTGCATGATAGCAGGGTTTTTCCAGTTCAATCCGGCATTCGGTCAGAAGAAGGAGAACTTTCTCAAGGTTCAAAGCGCAGTGAAGGATACAGCCATTCAGCTGCTTGTTTTGCCGGAGCTCTTTGGCACAGGATATCAGTTCATCTCAAAGGATGAGGTAGCAGACCTGTCAGAACCTGTTCCTGACGGAGAAACAACTGAATTCCTTGCCGCAATCTCAGAAGAAAAAAAGATCTTCATAGTTGCAGGCCTGCCAGAAAGAGCGGGGGACAAGTTTTTTAATTCAGCAGTTATCACAGGGCCTGACGGTTTTGTCGCGTGCTACCGCAAGACCCATCTCTTCTATGAGGAAAATATCTTCTTCACCCCGGGGGATACCGGGTTCAGGGTCTGGGAGACCGGTATAGGCAGGATAGGAATAATGATCTGTTTTGACTGGTTCTTCCCTGAGTCTGCAAGGACACTTGCGCTGAAAGGAGCAGATGTCATAGCCCATCCCTCCAATCTTGTGCTGCCGTACTGCCCCCGGTCAATGCCTGTAAGGAGCCTCGAAAACAGGGTCTATGCTGTCACGGCAAACAGAACAGGCTCTGAACAGAGAAAAGATGAAGAGGCACTGGCCTTCATAGGCCAAAGCCTTATAACATCACCCAGAGCAGAGATAATTGTCCAGGCAGGCCCCGATGAAGAGGTACTCATGACAGCAGACCTTGACCTCTCGATTAGCCGGAACAAGAAGCTCAATCAGTTCAATGACCTTCTGCTGGACAGACGGCCGCAATATTACAGTTCCTGAATCGATGCATAGGTCAGTCAAACAACTCAGCCCTGCCCGATAAAAATCAGACAGGGCTTTTTGGACAAAGAATATTATTTCCAGCCGAACCTGAATGCCAGGCTGACAGAATGGTCCTCAAGGTCCTTCACCTCAAAGGATGTCTTGTATCCCAGTGTCAGTTCGGACAGCCTGCTGAACTTGTATATGCCGGCAACCGCTGCAACGGTCTGGTACCTCAGTCCTGACTCAATATCAGACTGCAGCTGATGTATTCTGAAAACATCAGCCTTTACAGTGAATTTTCCTGGTACTGCCTTGTAAACCATTCCTATTGAAGGTATCAGATTATGCTCAAGGGGGAGCTCGTTGACCGCCATTGCGAACCACTTCATCTCCTTCGGAGCATACCCCTCGCTGAGCTGCTTCTTCAGCGTCTGATAGGAAAGGCCAAAGGTCATATCGAGGTTCGGACTTATCGCGCGGCCATAGCGTATGCCTGTGCCTCCGCCGTACTCGAAGAACCCGTTGCCGTCAGGGAAGATGGTCGCCTTGAAATAGGTTGCGTTAAGGGTGAGGTTGACGAACCATTCAACAACGGATTTTTCTGCATACCAGCGGTATTTGTAGTATGGCATGAATGAGGCAAAGGTATATTCGGAATCAAGATTGTCATCCAGCTTGAACTGCCTGTAAGGTATGCCGATGCCGATAGAGTTGCTCGCATTCTCGCCGAATTTGCGTTCATAAGTAAGTATGCCGCTGCTTCCGTGCCCATGGTTCTTCTCAGCGCCTACAGTCAGGAAATCATACTGGGTCTTAAGAATAATATCCTTTGTACTTACAGGCGCAAACTGGAAGCCCTTGCCGTCTCCTGAAGATTCGAACGGGGTCTCGATGGTCAGCATCAGGTTCTGGATATTATTGGATATGTTAGGTGTGCCTGTAACTGCGGTCGTTATTCCTGAACCGAACAGCGCCTTCATTATCTCCTCCCTGTGGGCCTTTGCCCAGACAGTTAACTGGTTCTTCGTGCCTGAGAAGTTGAGGACGATTCCATTGCCTGTTATCCTGAGGTCAATGGTATCATTCCCTTTGAAGTTGTTGGCTATTCCGTCAAAATTATGGATCGTAAAAGATACATGGCCCTTAAACACATCCGATGTCATCAGAGATTCCGGAGTGATTATATGTCCGGTCGAAAGATTCCTGAACACATCCTCCCAGCTGTTAGCAGATGCAGGCTGTGCCATTGCAAACAGAAGCACTGAAAGCAATACAAGTGATTTTAATATTCTCTTCAGCATATACACCCTCCTGATAGGTTTATTATTTTTATACTTTTTCAGCGGTCAACTGATATCCTGTCTATCACCCGTCTTGCCTCACGGAAAGATTCTGCTATCCTTATTGCCCGGTCCTTTTCATTATATCCGTAAGCATATCCGCGGAGCACAACTCCCATATTGGAATTGACCTGAGCAGTGATATCCCTTATGCCGGCATCCCTCAATGCACGGTTGATCTCGCTCTCAAGTCTGAACGGGCCCATTCCGCCGTCGTCAAAACGGCCGGGTCCCTCATCCCTGAAACGCCTCTCGGCCCGCGGCCTTTCAGTTCTTCCGGGTCTGTAAGTCTGCCCTGTCTGTTTCTGGGATGTATCTGACCCGCGGGGCTGTTCGGTCACTGCAGTTCCCATCTGTATCTCATCTCTAAGAGGACCTGAACCTGCCGCCTCTCTTGCTATTCGTAGCGCATTCTCCTTCTCTGCCTCATTCCGGGCATTGCCCCTCAGTACCAATCCGTTATTCTGGTCTGCCTGGGCAGTGATCTCGTTTATGCCCTCCTTCTTAAGCGCAGAGTTTATCTTCTCTGCACCATCCGAAGGACCGGACTGCTGCATGCCTATCTCAACATTGTCCTGAACATTCTTTATCTCTTTATGTGCCTTAACAATGCTGAGAGCTGTCTCTTTTTCGACCCTGTTCTGAGCTGTCCCGCTCAGGGTCGCCTGCCAGTCCCTGCTGATCTCGGTATTTACATTGATGCCTTTTTCCTTCAGCTCTGCATTGATCTTCTCCTGCATCTTCTGGGGATCTGCCTCTGCAAACCTTTTATAAAGGAAGAAGGCGCCTGCAGCCGCTCCTGCAAGCACAACTATCACTATCAGTATGCCGATGATCTTGAAGGCGCTGCCACCTGATGATTTATTCTCTGCTGGTTCTTTGAAAAGCTGAACCTCTTCTTTCGGCGCTTCCATTCTTTCCTCTGCTGCAGGTGCTGGCTCAGGAATGGGTTGAGGTTCGGCAGGCACTGTTTCAGCAGCTTCAGGCGCTGACGGCTGCGAAGGCGGCGCTTCGACCTTGTTGCCGCATTTAGGGCAGAACTTTGCAACCTCTGGAATTTCGGAACTGCATTTATTGCATATCATCTTCTTCTCCTCCGGTTATCAGAAATCTGATATCTCGATCTTTGTGCCAGACTTTACGAGATCAAGCGTTTTTCTATCAACGATCCATTTGCCTGCTGAATCAGAAGGCACAGAAACAACATACATTATCGTATCTATAAGTGCCCATATGCCGCATCCTCCGAAGGTGAGCAGTTTCAGCACCCCAAGGCCGACCTGCCCGCGATAGAAGCGGTCGATCCCGAATGCACCGAGAAACATGGAGAGCAGTATAAGAGTGCCCTTGTCCTTTGGTGAAATGATTATGCTGACCCTCCTGTCGGGAGCTGGCCCGGGAGCAGGTTCAGCAGCCTTAGGCTCCGCAGCACCTACCGGGCTTCCGCAACTCATGCAGAAAGCCGATCCTTCCTGCACCTCTTTACCGCATTTTCCACAAAACATCGCCGCCTCCTTAAATGTTGGGATTAAAAAAGATATTGTATATCCAGACAGAAACCATCATTAACACTGAAGACAGGATCAGCAGTTGAGCGGTTCTACCATTCATATTAACTTCGATCCTTCTGCCTGAGACAATGAGAACCAGAGACCTCACCCATAACATGACAACAAGCATAAAAGCTGCCGGGCCTGCCGGGTTCATAAGAAATGCATCTGTAAAATTCCCATGCCCTATCATATGAAAGGTCCTCGTCATTCCGCATCCGGGGCATGGAATCCCTGTCAAAAGCCTGAAGAGGCAATGAGGCATAAGTCCTTCAGCAAAAGACGGTGAAATAAACGAAACAGAAAGCAGCCCTGTAAATGCCGCAAAGAGCATTATCCCTTCAGCATCTGATCTGCTTACGGTCCTGTTCTGTGTAATAACCCGCAGTCCTGAAGATATCAGACATTCCCCCAATATTTGATGTACTTAAATAATACACCAGTACGCGCTATTTTCTATGCATTATTTTATGGCCGGATATTGTATCTGGTAGCAGTATGTGATAAGGTTTCTCAAATATCATAAAGACGGGGAGGTCATCATGGAAGCAAAAGGTTTGGCATTGGAGGCAATTCCGCAGACAGTATTGAAGGTCATCACGAGGCCAGCAGATTTTTTCAGGGAGATGCCGAAAAAAGGCGGGTTTGTTGAACCGCTGATATTTATGGTAGTTCTCGGCACGGTGAGCGGCTTAATCCAGGCAGTCCTGAGCCTGCTGCACCTGAGTGTCACGGTCGGAGTTACAGCAGCCCTTATGTCTCTTGTAATAATGCCGGTCGCAACTCTGATAGGAGGTTTTATAGGCGCTGCAATAGCATTCGTAATATGGAAGCTCATGGGGTCGCAGGAGGATTATGAGACCGCATACAGATGCTGCGCATATATCTCTGCTGTAAGCCCCATCACAACGGTCCTCGGCGTAATCCCATATCTCGGCTCTGTCCTTGCAGTACTCATAGGTACATACTACACAGTAATGGCAAGCATCGAGACCCACAAAATCCCTCCAAAAAAGGCCTGGACCGTCTTCGGCATTATTGCTGCAGTGCTGATACTTTTCAGCCTCAGCGCACAGTTCGCTGCAAGGAGAATGGCTGGCGAAACATCAAAGTTCAGGCAGGAGATGATGGAAAGATCGCGCGAGATACAGGAGAGGTCAGAGGAGGCTCAAAAGGCTGCACAGAAGACATCGGAAGAGATGAAAAAACAGCTTGAAGAGATGCAGAGGCAGCAGCAGAGATAAATCTTGGGGGGCGGCCTAAAAGAGCAGCCCCTGCCCTTTTACCTGCTTAACATTAAGCCTCTCGAATATCTTTATCTTCCCGAATTCCCCGTCATATCCCGGCTGTATGGAGAGATCGCCTGACCGCATCCTCAAAACTGCCTCGGCTATCCTCAGTCCTCCTGCAGTCTCAATTTCACTTATCGGGGCATCGAGGAGTATGCTGAATTCATTTCCGAGAGAAGTGAGCATGCCGAAATACATTGCCTCTGCCTTCTTTGTGGAAGGTCCAACACCCAGAGCCTCTCCTATGATCTCGATAAGCGGGATAACAGACCTGTACGGTTTTGCATTCTGTGGCCTGAAGCCCTCATCCCTGTCGGCAAGTTCATCCACTCTGTGCATAACGCCGATGGTCAGTTTCTTTCCGCAGACCGGACAGAGACCGTTATATCGCTTCGTCTCTTTCGGCTCGAAGCTCACCTCGCAGGCCCTGTGTCCGTCATAGTGATATTTGCCCTCTTCAGGAAAGAATTCTATGGTACCTGAAAAGCCTTTACCTGTTTTGATGGATCCGGCAATAGATGCATATGACATGTCAGTATCAAACAGATTTGACTCCCTGCCGAGCTTTGAGGCTGAATGCGCATCAGAATTGGATATCAGGGTTATATTATCAAGCGCTGAGAGCCGCCAGTTCATGAGAGGATCTGAAGAGAGTCCGGTCTCAATTGCATGTATCTGAGGCGTCAGCTCTTCGTAACACTCCTCAAGACTGTCGAACCCTGATGCAGCACCGAACACAGAAAAATGCGGCGTCCATGCATGAGCTGGGATCACCATGGAATCAGGAGAGGCATCAAGCACTATCTTCAGCAGTTCTTTAGCATCAAGCCCAAGGATAGGCCTTCCGTCAGACTTCAGGTTGCCTATTCTGCCGAGCGACCTGTTTATCGCTTCTGCATCATTAAATGAAGGCACAAGCAGAAGTGTATGGACCTTTCTTGTCCTTCCGTTCCTTTTATATATGCAGCTTATCTCCGCGGAGGGCATGAAAAAGATATCCGAACTGCATGAGGCCGGCACATCTGCCGAATGCAGGTCTTTTTTGAGAGTGAAGAGTCCGTTATCTGCAGGGAGCAGCTTCTCTTTCAGCTCTCCAATCCATCCGGGATGGGTAAAATCTCCTGTGCCTACAACTGTTATACCCTTCAACTGCGCCCATTTCCAGAGGTTCTCAGGTCCGAGCTCTCTGCTGGTTGCGCGTGAGTATCTCGAATGGATATGAAGATCGGCAATAAAGTCCATTCGGGATTATAGCATGACAGCGACATTATTCTTCCTTATCAATACATCTCTTTATTGTGTCCCGGGACGGTCATTCCCTAATCCACCATTAGTTTTGCGAGAAATGGCATCTGAACGGTTTCAGCGGCGCAGTCTTCATCACCCGGCAGGTGATCTGCGCCGGTGCCTCGGAGGTCGCTTCTACCGAGAATGAGTGAAGATGCTGTTTTTCGCAGATATTTTGATGGTGGATTCTGGTCATTACAATAGGGTTTATTTAATCAACGCGATATATTAATATATTGGCATGAAAGTCCTTGTGGTTGATGACGAACAGCTTGTACGCTGGTTTCTGGACCGGGCGCTCAAAAAGAGCGGTCACGAGGTCATAACAGCATCAAACATTGCCGAAGCAGCCGAAAAGCTGAGAACAGAAAAGATAGATCTTCTGTTCCTTGATCTGCGCATGCCTGAAGGCAGCGGTGTGGAGCTCATCCGCCAGCTCGAGAATTCCCCCAACAAACTAAAGATCATAGTATGTTCCGCATTCATCACCCAGGAGCTCGAAGAAGAATTCAGTTCAAAAGGCATATGCACGCTCAAGAAGCCTTTCAAGCTTGACGAACTGAACAGCACACTGAACAAGTGTCTGGCACTGTGATCACCGCCTCTCCTGCGTTACCCTGCAACAGGACAACTGACCTCAGATCATCCGATATCCTTTCAGCAGCTTCATGAAGGTCCTGATAACAGGGGCAACCGGATTCATCGGAAGCTTTCTTGCCGGAGCACTCGCAGCTGCAGGCCATGATGTGGCCTGCATCGTAAGAGACAGATCAAGACTGAAATGGCTTGAGCATCCAGGCATAAGGACTATCCAGGCCGACCTTGATAAGCGTGATTCATATGCATCAGAACTCGCTGACCTCGATTATATATTCCATCTTGCAGGTGTCACAAAGGCTGCTTCTGATCACGAATTCTTCCATGCCAATTCTGAATGCACCCGCAGATTTGCAGAGACTGCCGCAGATTCATGCAGAAGGCTGAAGAGATTTCTGCATGTGAGCAGTCTTGCTGCTGCAGGGCCTTCACTTGACAGCCTGCCGCTTACAGAAGATATGCAGCCTCATCCTGTATCTGCATATGGGAAGAGCAAGCTCGAAGGGGAAAATGCAGTACTAAGCCTCCGGGACAGTATGCCTGTGACAGTGATAAGACCACCGGCAGTCTACGGCCCGAGGGACACGGACTTTTTTCTTGTATTCAGAGCCGTGCAGAACAGGGTATTTCCTTACTGGGGAGAAGGAAGATATTCCCTTATATATGTTCATGACCTTGTTTCAGGGATAATAACGGCGGCTGAAAAAGAAAAGTCCTCAGGGAACATTTACTACCTGGCCGACAAAAAGATATATACAAACGACGACATACTCGCTGCAATGACCAGGGTACTTGGAAGAAAAGCCCTGCGCATCAGACTGCCGAGGGCCATATTGCCTGCCATCTCGATGCTGGTTAAAAAAATATCCAAAAAAGGTATAATTAACCCTGACAAAATGCAGGAAATCCGCTTTCCGGACTGGACATGCGATCCTGCAAAGGCAGAAAGAGATTTCGGATTTCATACATCAACAGCCCTTGAAGAGGGGTTCACTAAAACAGCGGAGTGGTACAGGAAAGAGAAATGGCTATAGAAAAGAACAGTGATATTTTCGAGAAATGCTTTAAGTTCACAAAGGCCAAGGAGCTTATGGCAGTGAACCTTTATCCCTATTTCAGGGTGATAGAGAGCGCGCAGGACCCTGAGGTTGTGATAAACGGGAAGAAGATGATCATGGTAGGCTCCAACAACTATCTCGGTCTTACAAACCACCCAAAGGTCAAAGAGGTAGTCATAGAGGCCGTGAAGAAATACGGTTCAGGCTGCGCAGGCTCGCGGTTCCTGAACGGCACTCTCGACATACATGTCCAGCTCGAAGAGAAGCTTGCGAAGTTCATAAGAAAAGAGTCAGCCCTTGTATTCTCTACCGGCTTTCAGGTGAACCTCGGCGTGATATCAGCCCTTGTCGGCAAAGACGATGTCGTGATAATCGACAAGATGGACCATGCAAGCATAATCGACGGGTGCAGACTGACATACGGCGAGGTGAAGAAATTCCGCCACAATGACATGGCAGACCTTGAGCGTGTTCTTGAGAAGAACAATGGAAGGGGAAAACTGATCATAGTTGACGGAGTATTCAGCATGGAAGGCGACATAGTCAATCTGCCGGGCGTTGTCAAACTCGCAAAGAAGTACGGGGCAAGGGTCATGGTTGACGATGCACACGGGATCGGAGTCCTCGGAAAAACAGGCAGAGGCACTGCCGAGCATTTCGGCCTCGAAAATGAGGTTGACCTTGTCATGGGCACATACAGCAAATCCCTCGCCTCCATCGGAGGATTCATTGCAGGGTCAGAACAGGTGGTACACTTCATCAAACACTTTGCACGCGCCCTCATATTCAGCGCAAGCCCGCCGCCTGCCTCAGTTGCAGCAGTCAGTGCAGCGCTCGATATTATAGATAATGAACCAGACCGGATAGAAAGGCTCTGGAAGAACACTCACAAGATGCTCGACGGGTTCCGTGAGATGGGCTTCGAGACAGGCCCGAGCGAGACCCCGATAATCCCTGTAATAGTCGGTCAGAACGAGACAGCCTTCACAATGGCAATGATGCTGCAGGAGGAGGGAGTCTTCGTGAATGTTGCGATAAGTCCTGCTGTGCCTGAAGGCAAGGCGCTCATAAGGACAAGCTACATGGCAACACACACTGAGGAGCAGCTGGACAGGGTGCTTGCGGCCTTCCAGAAGGTCGGCAGGGCGCTCGGCCTGATCGGCTGAAAAATTGGAGATTGTGGAGGTCAGGAGCAATTCTGACCTTTTACGTTTTTTAGACCATCCCCTTTCGCTTTATAAAGACCATCCACATTATATACCGCAGCTCATGATGGAGCTGAAAAGCCAGTTCTCTTCAAAAAACCCCTTTTTCGAACATGCTGAGGCAAAGTATTTTCTTGCAATGAAGCATGGAAAGATATGCGGGAGGATAGCAGCTATCGCCAACAGGAGACATCTGGAGTTCCATGATGACGGAGCAGGCTTCTTCGGTTTTTTCGAATCAGAAGATGATAAAGATGCGGCTCAGCTTCTCCTGGATGCTGCAGAGGGTTTTCTGAGGGAGAAAGGCATGAAGACCATGCGCGGCCCCATGAACTTCTCCACAAATGAGGAGTGCGGTTTTCTGCTTGAAGGCTATGACTCAGACCCTATGCTGATGATGCCTTACAACCCGCCCTACTATCATGGCCTTATGGAGTCCTCCGGAATGGAGAAGTCAAAAGACCTCTATGCATATATCCATGATATTAAAGATGCACTTCCGGAGAAGGTCATGCGCGTTGCTGCCATTGCAGAGAAGCGCGGCATAACTGTTCGGCCTGTTGACAAGCGCAGGTTCCATGAAGAGATGCAGATCTTCAAGGAGGTCTACAACTCCGCATGGGAGCAGAACTGGGGCTTCATCCCGCTCACTGACAGGGAACTGAACTATCTTGGAGAAAAGCTGAAGCAGGTGATCGTCCCTGAGTTTACGCTCATTGCAGAGGACAAAGGTCTGCCTGTTGGGTTCATGGGATTTGTGCCTGACTTCAACCAGGTGCTGAAGCATATGAACGGGAGAGTCAATCCAGTGACCATTGCAAAGGCATTCTGGTATTCAAGGAAGATATCTGATCTCAGACTTCTGCTGCTCGGCATACGGAAGGAATACAGGAACAAGGGTGTTGATGCGCTTATGTTCAGAAAAGGTTTTGAGGGCCTGGTGAAGAAGGGCGGGCAGTATAAACGGGTCGAGTTCTCGTGGATACTTGAGGACAATGTACCGGTCCAGCTGCTGATCGAAATGTTTGGTGGAAAACTATATAAACGCTACAGGATATACGAAAGGAAGATCAGTGCTTAAAAAGCTATGTATACTAATGGCCCTGTCTATCCCCTTTGTTGACCCATCCAACTCGTGGTCTGCTGACTGGAACAGGCTGTTTGAAACCAGTGAAGAGACATGTTATTCAGACCTCGATCTTGCGTCGCGTCAGAAGCAAAATGAAAGAGAAGCAAGGGAACTGACGGTATACAGGAATCACAAAGAGCTCAGCAGACAACTCGAATATATAGAGTATGACTGCAACTCAAAAAAAAGACGCACAATACAGACGCTCACCTACCAGAAGAACGGAGAGGTCACGCTTATCACAAAACCACATGCTGCATGGGGAACGGTTGCTTCAGACTCAAAGGCAAAGGCCTTTTTTGAGGCTGCCTGCAACAGATGACCGGCCAGAATTATATCTGATCTGACAACTAATGGAACTGCCAGTAATTCAGCAATATTCATCCTATGCAATCATGCATGAGCTCAACCGCAGGGAGTTCAGGAGGAAGCTCGACCTTTTCCCTCCAGAGATGAGTCATGCAGTGATGCTTGCGGCAGGCATCATAGGCGCTGAGATGGCAAAAAGGGTCGAAGAGACACCTGAGGGCGTTGTGCAGGATGGAGAGGGTTTTGTCTCTGACCTGCTTGATGTTGTAGATCCGCTCCAGGAAGAGACATTTCCTGATCTGCTTGAAAGATACCTTGTCGAGACGATGAAGGACGAGCTGAGGTTATGCTGCTCAAACTGTACCAACTTCAATTCCTGCATCGATATCGGGAGTCTTGAACTTGGCGCCCTATTCCTGAGGCGCGTCAATGGCGATGATTCCGATAAACTGAAAAAAGAGCTGTCAAGACAGATAAATGATGCACTGAAAAAGACCCCATATCCTGACGATGCGCATATGTCCTGCGACAGATTCAGGCACCAGTATTCTCCTGCAACAATATCTGAGGTCTTCAACAGGTATGCGGACATCGCGGCAGGGCTGCAGCAACAGTATGGTCTGGACTACAGGAAGTTCCAGCAGAATATGATCTCAATGAACATGGATTTCTGTGAAAAGTTCAGGTAGCCAGCAGAGATCGTACATAACCCCAGAGGGCCACAAGCGCCTGCATGACGAACTCTCTTTTCTCTGGAAGGTGAAGAGACCGCAGGTGACACAGGCAGTGGCAGAGGCTGCAGCAATGGGAGACCGCTCTGAGAATGCAGAATACATCTACGGCAAGAGGCAGCTCCGGCAGATAGACTCACGCATACGGTTCCTGAAAAAGAAGCTCGAGACACTCAGCGTAGTCGACCGGAAACCTTCTGACATGTCAAAAGTATATTTCGGCGCATGGATCAGCCTGGAGGACGCAGACGGCAATGAATATGAGTACCGCATAGTCGGTCCGGATGAGATAGATCCCGAGAGGAACTTCATAAGCGTAAATTCTCCCATGGCAGGACAGTTGATGCGGAGGTCAGAGGGAGACGAGGTCACAGTCGAGAGGCCGAACGGAAGAACTGTCTTTACGATCATGTCCATCCGGTATTAGCAGATCAGGGTCTACCCATGAATTTTTCAAGAGTTAAAAAATGGCACTTATAAGCCTGCAGAATATAAGGATCGCATTTGGCGGGCCTGATCTTATTGACGGCATTGATCTCCAGATCGGGCGAGGGGAGCGCGTCTGCCTTGTGGGCAGGAACGGGGCAGGAAAGTCCACTCTGCTCAAGATCATAAACAGAGAGGTCGGCCCTGACAGCGGAGATGTGATAGTTGAGCAGGGCATGAGGACCGCATATCTCGATCAGGAAGTCCCGCAGGATATTTCGGGCACTGTCTTTGATGTCGTCTCAGAAGGGCTCGGCAGCATCGTCACCCTGATTTCGGAATATCGGGCTTTAGGCAGCAGATTGAGCCATGGAGAAAATACAGAGGGGCTCATCGCGCAGCTTGAACAGGTACAGCAGAAGATAGAGGCAGCTGGAGGCTGGCAGATACAGCAGCGGGTGGAGTCTGTCCTGTCGCGGCTCGGCATTGCACCTGATGCTTCAGTTTCTGAACTTTCAGGAGGATACAAGCGTAAAGTCCTTCTTGCAAAGGCTCTGGTGAGCGAACCGGACCTGCTCCTGCTTGATGAACCGACAAACCATCTCGATATAGATTCGATCACATGGCTTGAGGAATTCCTCCTCGGTTTCAGCGGTGCAATATTATTCATAACCCATGACCGAAAGTTCCTTCAGAGGCTTGCAACCCGTATCATAGAACTCGACCGCGGACTCCTTACTGACTGGCCCGGAGATTATGCACTTTATCTTTCAAGAAGGCAGGCAGAGCTTGATGCAGAAGCAACACGAAACTCGCTCTTTGACAAGAAGCTGTCAAAAGAGGAGGCATGGATAAGGCAGGGGATCAAGGCCCGCAGAACGCGCAATGAGGGGCGGGTCAGGGCGCTGAAAGAACTGAGAAGAGAACGGCTTTCGAGGCGTGAAGTAACAGGCAGCGTAAAGATGGAGATGAACGAGGCAGAGCGCTCAGGCAGGCTTGTGATAGAGGCTGAGAATATCTCACAAAAATATGACGACCTCAGTGTCATCAGGAATTTTTCGACAACCATCCTCCGCGGAGACAGAATAGGCATCATAGGCCCCAACGGCTCAGGAAAGACCACACTTATAAACATATTGTTAGGTTCTCTGCAGCCGCAGTCCGGTTCAGTGCACTTGGGAACCAACCTGCAGATCGCCTTCTTTGACCAGCACCGTGCGCAGCTTGATGACGACAAGACCGTGGTCGAAAATGTGGGTGACGGATTGACAAATCTGACCATAAACAACAGGACCCGCCATATCATCGGTTATCTTGAGGATTTTCTCTTTCCTCCTGAACGGTCGAGGCTGCCAGTGAAGGTCCTGTCAGGCGGCGAACGAAACAGGGCATTGCTTGCAAAGCTCTTCACAAAGCCGTCCAACCTGCTCGTAATGGACGAACCGACTAATGATCTTGATACAGACACGCTCGAACTTCTGGAGGAGATGCTCCTCGAATATAGCGGCACTGTAATAGTGGTCAGCCATGACAGGGAATTTCTGAACAATGTCGTTACCAGCACTATAGCCTTCGAGGACAATGGGAGGGTGAACGAATATGTAGGAGGTTATGATGACTGGCTGTGGCAGCGCAGGACTTCGGAGCAGCCAGCCGCTCAACAGGACTCGAAACAGAAAAAATCTGAAATTCAGGAAAAGACAAGGATCCGGAAGGAGCGGCAAAGGACTATCACATTTAATGAGAAGAGGGAGCTCGAAGCTCTGCCGGCGCTGATAGAATCTCTGGAATCCGAACATGCCGAACTTTATAAGATCCTGTCAGATCCTGACTTCTACCGGCAGGACGGAGAAAAGGTTGCAGATGCCAGAAAGAGGCTGGAAGAGACAGAAACAGAGATCGCCTCAGCATATAAGAGATGGGAGTTTCTGGAAGCTATACCGGAGAAACCCTGAGGGTTCATAGAATTTCGTATACTATCAGTCAATCATGGATATAACGACGCCAAAAACAGAGATCGGCCAAAGGCTCACAAGACTGAAAGAGAGGCTTTCAGAGGCAGGCATTGAAGGTGTGCTCCTTAACCAGGCGGTCGATGTCTTCTACTATTCCGGCACGCGCCAGAACAGCGTTCTATGGGTCCCTGTTTCGGGCGAGCCGGTCCTTCTCGTCAAAAAGAGCATCAGCCAAGCCCATAAGGAAAGCGTACTGAAAGATATCCAGCCTTTTCCCTCAAGCAGAGAGCTGCCTTCGATCTTCAGCGGCATAAAAAGGATCGGTCTCACACATGACGTGCTCCCCATGCAGCACTTCAACTTCTACCGGAGCATTCTCCCTGAGCATGAATTCATGGACATATCTGCAATAAACCGCGAACTTCGATCAGTAAAGTCCACTTGGGAACTCGACCAGATGCGTATGAGCGGACATATGCTTGCAGAGGCCTTCGGCAAAATACCTGAATATCTGAAAGCAGGAATGCGGGAGATAGATCTTGCAGCAGAGTTCGAATACAGGCTGCGAAGGCTCGGCATAGGAGGGTATCTCAGGATCCGGGGCTTTAATCAGGAGATAACAGGCATTGCAGTAAGCGGCAGGAACGGAGCATCAAGCGGCTGTTTTGACGGACCGATCACCGGGACGGGCCAATGGACAGCAGCGCCGTACGGACCCTCGACAGAGCCGATCAAGGAAAACGAGCCTGTAGTAGTGGATTACGGCGGCTTTTATAACGGATATATTGTTGATATGACGAGGATGTTCTGTATTGGCAGGCTCGATCCGATGCTTGAGAGTGCCTTCAGGGTCGCAGCAGACATTCAATCCTGGCTCATTGAACATTTGATTCCAGGTGCAATTTGTGAGGACCTCTTCTACGGCTCGCTGAAGATCGCGGCTGATGCCGGTCTTGCAGAGAACTTCATGGGGCATCCCGGCGAGCTGGCAAAGTTCGTAGGGCATGGTGTCGGGCTCGAACTGGATGAACTGCCCGTACTTGCGCCAAAATTCAGTTCTCCGCTACTGCCCGGACAGACCATCGCAATAGAACCGAAATTCCTCTTCCCTGGAAAAGGGGCGACAGGGATAGAAAATACTTATGCAATAACCGGCCAGAGACCTGAAAAACTGACAGAACTGTCAGACGGTATAGTTTATCTTTAGAGTCAGTGTATAGATTATATGCATCAGATAAAGGTCCGTCATTCCCGCAAGTCCCGCGCTGCGCGGGACGCGTCGGGAATCTTTCTGTGAAGGCATTCGGAATGATTCCGGTCAAGCCGGAATGACAGGCAAAGAAAAAACCAAGGATTTTATACAGAGACTCTATTTAGGACACTCTCAATCTTCTATATCAGGTTCGAAGAAAGACCATCTTATCTGCGGAAAGGCTGCCTTCATATCTGCCTCGACGCGGTTTATCTCTTCTATCATCTTTGTGCCGCTTTCCATTAAATTCATTTTCACCTTTACAGCGACCATGAGCTCTGTGCCTAACTGAAGGGTTATGAGACTGAAGACCTCTGCTATCTCCGGCCTTGCAGACAGGAAGTCATTAATCGATCTTACTGTCTCAGGGTCTGCGCTCTCTCCGATTAGGAGGCTCTTCACTTCTATGCCGACTGCAACAGCGACAAGTATAAGAACAACTCCGATGCCTATTGTCCCGAGAGCATCAAATACCGGATTGCCGGTGAATATAGTTGCAAGCACAGCTGCAAGGGCAAGGCCAAGACCAAGCAGCGCTGCAATGTCCTCCCCTGTTACGACAATGAGCTCGCTCTGCCTGCTCGATTTGAACCATTTAAGAAATGACTTATTACCTCGGACCTTGCTCACCTCTTTAAGCGCACCCTTGAGCGAACCGGCCTCAAGCAGTATAGAGACGACAAGGACAGCTACAGCGATCCAGGGAGATGAAGGCATCTCGGGTGTCATCAGCTTATGGACACCTTCGTAGATGGAAAAGATGCCGCCCATGCTAAAGAGCATCAGGGCAACAATAAAAGACCAGAAGTATATTGCCTTGCCGTATCCGAGGGGATGTTCTTCCGAGACTGGCCGCTTTGCACGCTTAAGCCCTACAAGCAGCAGTACCTGGTTTGCGCTGTCGGCAAAAGAATGTATTGCCTCTGCGAGCATTGCGCCGGAGCGGGTGAACCACGCAGCAAAACCCTTGGCCAAAGCAATGCCGAGGTTTGCTGCCAGCGCATAGTAGATCGCCTTTATTGAACCGCCTTCGTGTGACATGAATTTAACTTGCGATTGAGAACGACTTATATCCTGTCGAGGGCCTGGTTAAGATCTGCGATCAGATCATCCACATCTTCAAGCCCGAGAGCAAGCCGGACAAGGTTGTCCACCATTCCTATGTTCTGCCTGTATTCCTCTGGATAGTCAAAAAAAGACATTGCCCACATCTGGGTGACGAGGCTCTCGCTTCCTCCGAGGCTCGGGGTTATAAGGAAAAGTTCGAGCGCATCTATGAACTTCCTCGTCTCTGCATTTCCGCCCTTCACAAGGAAGCTTATCACGCTGCCTCCGCCGTTCATCTGCTCCTGTGCGATCTTGTAGTCAGGATGGGACTCAAGTCCGGGGTACCAGACCTTCTCTATCTTCGGATGCGCCTCTAACATTTGCGCAACAGCAAGACCTGCCCTGTTGTGGTGCTCCATGCGCATGCCGAAGGTCTTGAGGCCTCTTTCGAGGAGGAAGCAGGTGAGAGGACCCGGTGTCGCGCCTATCATGCGCTGCATCTTGTAAAGGTCTGTCATAAGTGCGTTCGATCCGAGTGCAACCCCTGCCATAAGGTCATTGTGGCCGCCGAGATATTTGGTTGCCGAATGGATGACAACATCAACTCCCATAGCAAGCGGCTTTATGTTGTATGGCGTGGCGAGGGTCGCATCAATGATCGTCATTATTCCCTTTGCCTTTGCCACCTTCACTATTGCAGGCAGGTCGAGCACACGCAGATATGGATTTGTCGGTGACTCTGTAAATATGATATTGGTCTCAGGCTTTATCGCTGCCTCTATTGCCTCGGCAGTAGGGTCAACGATAGAAAAAGGCACACCGAACTTTCCGAGGAAGTTCATCGCAAAGTCCCTTGTCTGACGGTAGCAGTCGCCCGTGAAGATGATATGCCCCTCGCGCTTCATATATGTCATGATCACAAGAAGAACGGCTGCCATGCCTGATGAGTAGAGCACTGCTCTTTCTGCGCCTTCAATGGCTGCAAGCTTTCTTTCGCACTCCTGCTGAGTGGGGTTGCCGTAGCGGGCATACTCATGCTCGCGGATCACCTTGCCCTGCCCCTTTGCACGCATAAAGTCCTCAACCTCGTCCGCAGTATCAAAATAGTAGTTGGAAGTGTGGACAATAGGAGTGGAAACAGCGTAGTGCGCATGAGGCACACGGCCGTTGCCATGTATTGCAAGCGTTGAGGGCTTCCAGTTCTTTGCGTTCGAATTCTTATCAGACATTCAGTTCTCTCCTCTTCTTTAATGCTTCATTAAGTGCCTCTTTCACGGCATCAACCGTTGCCGGTACTTCTATGGGCTTGTTCGCATATCTGCATTTAAAGTCCAATGCCTCTTTGTGATAATCGACCTTGAAGTCAGTGAATTTGAGGCCGTGGGCAGTCGATATGACCACGACATGTTCGGATTTGTCTATCTTTCCTGCCTTAAGAAGCTTCATCATGCCTGCAAGGGCAACACCGGTATGGGGGCAGTTGAACATGCCGGTCATGTCGCCAAGCGCTGCTGCATCTGCCAGTTCCTGTTCAGTAGCATCAACCACTATTCCGTCAAACTGCTTCAGCGTGCGTATCGCCTTTTCGATGCTGACCGGATTGCCTATCTGTATCGCGCTCGCGAGGGTCTTTTCTGCCTGCATGGGTTCGAATGACTCAAAGTTCTTCAGATATGAACGGTAAAGAGGGTTGGCCTTCTCTGCCTGGGCCACGACAATGCGCGGCAGTTTGGTTATAAGACCGAGGTCCCTCATCATTAGAAGTCCGCTGCCGAGCGCAGAGACATTTCCGAGGTTGCCGCCGGGTATCACTATCACATCAGGCACTTCCCAGTCGAACTGCTGGACTATCTCTATCCCTACGGTCTTCTGGCCTTCTATCCTGAGCGAGTTCATCGAGTTTGCAAGATAGATGGTCTCGTCCTTTGTTATCTCCTTCACAACCGCCATGCATCCGTCAAAGTCCGTATCGAGAGACAGAACAAGTGCACCATTCGCTATGGGCTGGACGAGCTGCGCTATTGATATCTTTCCCTTCGGAAGCAGCACGACAGACTGTATCCCTGCAGCCGCGCAATACACTGCAAGGGCTGCAGAGGTGTCGCCTGTGGATGCGCATGCAACTGCCTGTATGGGCGCGCCTTCGCTTATCATCTGCTTGACCATCGAGACCAGGACCGTCATGCCGAGGTCCTTGAAGGAACCGCTGTGAGAATTTCCGCAGAGCTTGAGCCAGAGATTGTTTATGCCGACCATCTTGCCGAAACGCTCTGCCCAGAAAAGGTTGGAACCGCCTTCATAGAGAGATACGATGTTGTCGTCCTCTATTTCGGGAAGCACCCACTCCTTCTTGCCCCAGATGCCGGAACCGTAGGGCCACTGTGTGGACTTGTAGCGGTCCTCGAAGAGCTTCATCCATGCTGTTGCAGACCTGTGGCTTAAGGCCTGCATGTCATGCTGTACCTCAAGAAGTGAGTTGCAGGACCTGCAGCGGTATATGATCGTGTTAAGAGGATATTTCTCCCTGCATTCGGGATTGATGCATTGGAACCAGGCTTTGTATGACATAACCACCTTGAAATAATTGATAGATCGCGTATTTACGCGTACCGGAAAGATAGCATAACAACCCGATATTGTTCAAGAAAGGCTGAACTGATCTAATGCATAGTTCAGTTCAGGATGCGGCCTCTGTACGGGCCATCCCGCTCTCTGCCGCAGTCCTGAAGTCGTTCTTGAATATGACGAGTATCGTAAATGGTATGACCTCCATTAAGTATGCAACGAAGGCGGCCCAGAACATCATTATCAGATAGATGAACCAGTCATACAGAACCTTCTCGACCGCATAGGAGACTGCGAAATAAAAGATCCCAAAGAAGACACCCCATACTATCGGGGCTACCCAGGCTGTAAGAATAAGCATTCTGTACGGCCTGTTGTTCACGCGCTGCCAGATCAGCCCTGCAAAGAGGACATAAGGGATCAGAACACGGTATCCCTTTAAGAGATTGGGGAAAATTACATCATTTGAATCTTTGTAGATAAAGGTGAAGATAAAAAGCCCGAGGCACCACAAAAGTATCGGGAAGCTTAATGAGATCTGGAAGAACCTTGATTGCGTCATGCAGACACCCGGATGGAAATATGATATTCATGCATCAGACAAGCCCTCCCCTGATATTTATTCTTTATAATCGGGCTGTTCTCCAGCCTCTTTTTGAATAATTTAAAATGCAGATCAGCTGATGTCAACTTGAAGTTCCGGTTACAAGGCAGGCTTATCAGCATATTTAGCATCTTGACAGAGCGCTTAATCAGGAGTAATATTATCTTAATTAGTAATATATCTTTAAGGAGGAGTTATGAAGACATCTGAATTCAAAAATGATTATCTCTATTTCGTTGTAAAAGCAGACAATGTTGACGGCAGGGAGGTGCTTACCTACTGCTCAGGGATAAATGTGACCAGGTTCCTGCCCATGATGAGAGGGCGGCTTGGGCTCGGTTCAAATCCTCTTGTTAGCGGACTGCAGCTTGTAAAGTATGATATCTGCACCCTCGCCCATTCCAGAGGAGCAGTCCCGAATGATCACCATTCAAGAAAGGCCTGCGCAGGCACAGCACCCACCAGCGAAGGCTGGTTCACAGAGACACTGCTGATAGAAAACCCCGGCAGCCTCTCGCCCGAGGAAATAGTCTCCTTTGCGGTCAAGGGCATGATAAGAAGGATAAATGCAACATCTCTCTCGGTCAGCAAGGTGCCATATGACCTGCCGCCTGCAGAGATACAGAGACACCTCGAACCGCTCTGCGCAGCAGCATAAAGAACCTTCCGAAGCAGGACCTCCTGTTGCGGCATAAGACCAGAAACAGGGGTGTCCTGCACGGTCAACCTTCAGACCAAAACTTACATTTTTTCTTATAGAACCATTATAATATTTTATGGACTTGGTCCCCATAAAAATAGAACATGGCGAAGAAAAGGCATGGGACCTTGTCTGCGGCCTATCCCGTTCGGATGTCTCGGTCCGGACCGGCACAGTTTATGACGACAGGGCAGAGGCCTACCTTCTGAGGTCCTACGGAAGGGAGTTCCATGTGAATCCGTGTGAGATGATGATATCCTGCCCCACCGAAAAGAACTCTATATTTCTTGGAAAGCTGAGGGACTTCTTCAGGGTATCTGTGCTGTGGTACATGTCAAACGCTAAGGAGATTCCATCAACAGGAAGACTTGTGAGACCTGTGGATATCAAGGGCGGACACCGCTTTACGGTCGGCACCCATGTGCTTCCTGTCGACCTTATTGCAGAGAGATATGCAAAAGACAGGGAGGGTTTCGTATTAAAGGGTTTGGAATACGGGGCAGAGATCGTACAAGGTTTCGGCGATGCCTGCCTCAGGTTCCATCCGCTGCCCAGGGTCCCTGTAACAATGGTGCTCTGGATGGAGGATGAGGAGTTCCCCCCGCGCACGGACATCTTCTTCGATTCCACCTGCGAGTTCCAGCTTGCGCTGTCGGATATAGTATGGGCAGTCGCTATGATGACCTGCGTCATCATGATAGACGGATGAAGGTCAGACAGTAAGAATATCTGATGGCGCGTATCTGCTCGCAATATAAAGCGGCAGACCTGAACCAATTATCCTCCTGTGTGTTGCGACCGCAACAGATGCCCTGTTGTTCTGTTCCGAAAGATGGCAGAGACAGGCCCACCTGAGATTTTCTGAGGATGCAAGCAGCTCTGCAGCCTCAATATTCGAAAGATGGCCTTCAGGACCTTTTATCCGCTTCTTCAGATGCGCTGTATACGGCCCCTTTGCGAGCATGTCAGGGTCGTAATTGCTCTCGAGGAAGACTGCATCAAGGCTCGATATTGCATCTGAAAGCCCTTCGAAGACATGGCCGAGATCGGTCATTACGCCGAGGCGTCTGCCTTCCGATTCCACAATAAAGGCTGAGCTGTCTTCACTGTCATGCGGCGTAGGCAGCGAGTGTACAGTTACGCCTCCTATCTCTATCCTTCCTTCAGAGGAAAAATGGCGCACATCGTTCAGCCTGCCAAGCGGGAGCCTTTTTGAGGCAGTCTCAAGCGTCTTTTCTGTAATGTAGACCGGTATTCCGTACTTTCTCTGGAAGATGCCTGCATATCTTACATGGTCAGCATGGTCATGAGAGATGATGACTGCATCAATTTCGCCTATGGAACGGCCGCGCGAAGCAAGCTTCTTTTCAGCCTGCACGCCGTTTATACCGGCATCGAAAAGAAGCTTTATTCCTCCGGTTTCTACGAATATGCAGTTTCCGTTGCTGCCTGACTGAAGAGAGAATGCCAACATGGTTGCTGATTATTATCGGTTCAGCTGCCCTGTTTAGTCAACA
>Ga0233425_10002394_pt1 | contig 37142 bp, 25 predicted proteins | sample Watercolumn_Towu_2_FD_181712 | JGI IMG/M metagenome (GOLD analysis project Ga0233425, IMG submission 181712) | Freshwater microbial communities from Lake Towuti, South Sulawesi, Indonesia - Watercolumn_Towuti2014_140_MG | ecosystem: Environmental > Aquatic > Freshwater > Lake | place... | reverse complement strand
GAAAGTCGCTGGGGACAACTCGGTAGTAGGGCATCATCGCATCCGCGAGTTCGAGGCAGCAGGCCTTATACCCTGCCTTCTTCATCTGAAGCACAGCATCAACCGGCTCTCTGACATACTCCCACGGTACGCTCTGTGTTGCCCCCAAGGCAGTTTTGTCGATTTCTCTCCGAGGAGGGACAGGTGTGAATCCCGTGAGGATGAGTTTCTCCAGGAGGACGCCATCGGAGGTGCGAAAGATGGAGCCTACGTTGTAGAGGCTGCGCACATTGTCGACGACGACAGTGACAGGGAGCCGCGAAGCCGTTCCGATGGTGTCGAGGCTTGCCCGCTTGGACGTGATCTCTTGATGGGTGAGCTTGCGCATGTGCCAAGATATGGGTTTTTGGCCGATTTTCGAAGCGGGAAAGTGGATTCAGGTGACTTGCGACCCATGATCTGACGATTTGCCCTGGAGTTGAAAGACTCGCATTTTCTCGCTATATTATTAGTCCAATTATAGGAACCTTGCGAAAGATCGTCATAGCTATCGACGGCCCGGCAGCGTCGGGAAAAAGTACCACGGCCAGACTCGTCGCGGAACGGCTGGGGTATTTACATCTCGACACGGGCGCGATGTATCGTGCTGTGACACTGAGGGTTCTTGAAGAGCGTATTCCGCTTGAGGATGTCGAGACCATCTGCGCTGTTGCTGAGAGAACAAGGATACATCTCGAGCGCGCAGAAAAAGGAAACAAGGTTTTCATAGACGATCGGGACGTTACGCACAACATCCGATCCGAAGCTGTGACGAACAGTGTGAGCCTCGTCAGCAGCTACCAGCGCGTGCGGGATGTACTTGTTCGTGAGCAACGTCGGATTGCCGCTGAAGGCGGGGTGGTGCTGGAGGGAAGGGACATCGGCACAGTTGTGCTTCCCGATGCCGACCTGAAGATCTTCATGGTCGCCGGGGTTGCCCAACGAGTGGAACGCAGACGCAAAGAGCTGGAGGAGATCGGCGTCGCGATCGATCCATCCAGGCTTGAAGGCGAGATCCTGGAGAGAGACAGGCTGGATTCGACGAGAAGATCGAGCCCGTTGCGTCGCGCATCTGGAGCGGTAGAGGTTGACACCTCCTCCTTGACGATCGAACAACAGGTGCAGTTTGTAGTTGATATGGCGAAGGAGATCATCGGAGATTGAGGCGGTTGAACGTCAGTGTCGACAAGTCATCCGGATTCTGCTGGGGTGTGATTCGGACGATCGAAATCGCGGAACAGGAGCTTGGAAACCAGAGGGAGATCTACTCTCTTGGTGATGTGATCCATAATCCGATGGAGATCGAGAGGCTCCGGGCGAAGGGTCTGCAGACGATCGATGTTTCAGCGCTGGAATCCGTCAGGGGAAAAACCGTTCTTGTTCGGGCACATGGAGAGCCCCCTTCAACCTACAGGCGGGCAGAGGAACTTGGTGTCACGATTATTGATGCGACGTGCCCGGTCGTGACCAAAGTGCAGGAACGTATCCGAAAATTCTATTCGGACGGATATCAAGTTGTCATTTTCGGCAAGAAGGAACATGCCGAGGTGATCGGCCTCATCGGGCAGACGAACGGCGAGGCGATCGTCGTCAAGTCGCTTGCAGAGATTGACCGCGTTGCGCTCGATCGCAAGACGGTACTCTTTTCACAAACGACGATGGACAAGCCCACCTTCCATGCGCTGAAGGAGGAGCTTCAGAAAAGAGTCCGGGAACTGGTAGTCGGATCAATTGAAGACGAGGCGATCGAATTCCACGCGAAAGACACCATTTGCGGCCAGGTGTCCGGAAGAGACAAGAAAATTCGCGAGTTTGCGCAGGCGAATGATGTGGTGATCTTTGTGGCAGGCCGGGCTAGTTCGAACGGCAAGGTGCTGTTTGAGATCACTCGGGAGGCAAATCCCAGGACGTATTTCATTGAACAGCCTGGCGAACTCAAGAGCGAGTGGTTTGCAGATGCGGTGAATGTCGGCATTACGGGTGCGACCTCGACGCCGCAATGGCTGATGGAGCAGGTGAAGAAGATTATTGAAACGACGCATCCTGCGGCAGAGCAACGAGGAAACGAGAGTATTCACAGTCATCCTTAATTCACTATGATGCACACATAAATCAAGATCGGTCTTCCGGGGCAACGGGAGCGTGTCGATGACGCACGGCAGCCGTTGGGCGGAAGGCTTCTTACCTGCAGCACAGGTGAGTATTCTTTTTGGAGGTTTAATGGTAGAAGTTTCGGACAGCAAAAACGGTCTCGGAGAGCGCGAATATTCCGACGCTGAATTCCAGGAGCTCTCGAAGTTGTATGAGAACACAATGAGTTCCATCAGCGAAGGAGAGATCGTCAAAGGGCGCATCGTCCATATCGGAGAACAGTACGTCGCGGTCGACATCGGATTCAAGTCGGAAGGTGCTGTCCCCGTTGGAGAATTTCCGAACATCAAGGAACTGAAAATCGGCGAAGAAGTCGAGGTCTTCCTCGAGAGCGTCGAAAACAAGGACGGTCAGCTGATTCTTTCCCGTAAACGTGCCGACTTCATGCGGGTGTGGGAACGCGTTGTCAAGGCGTTCGACACCGGTGAGGTTCTGAAGGGACGCTGCATGCGTCGCACGAAGGGCGGGATTGTCGTCGACCTGCTTGGTATCGATGCATTTCTGCCTGGATCCCAGATTGACGTGAGGCCGGTGCGGGATTTTGATGCCTTCATCGGAAAAGAGATGGAATTCCGTGTTGTGAAGGTTAATCATCCGTCAGAGAACGTGGTCGTCAGCCACAAGGTTCTCGTTGAAGAGGAGCTTGCCGGTCAGCGAAAGACGATCCTGGAAAGCCTCGAAAAGGGTCAGATTCTCGAAGGTCATGTGAAGGCCATTACGGACTTTGGCGTGTTCGTCGACCTTGGTGGTGTGGATGGACTTGTTCATATCACCGACCTCTCATGGGGCCGCATCAGTCATCCGTCGGAAGTGGTGAAGCTCGACCAAACTGTAAATATTGTCGTGCTGGACTTCGACCAGGAGAAGAAACGTATCTCTCTGGGGATGAAGCAACTGCTGCCGCATCCCTGGGAGAATATTGAGCTCAAGTACCCCGTGACCACGAAAGTCGCAGGAAAGGTGGTTTCCCTCACGGATTACGGCGCATTTGTGGAAATCGAAAAGGGTATCGAAGGTCTTATTCATATCTCCGAGATGAGCTGGACTCAGCATATCAAGCATCCATCGCAGGTCGTCTCGATGGGGCAGATTGTGAATGCCGTCATCCTTTCGTTGGACAAGGAAGGCAAGAAGATCTCGCTCGGCATGAAGCAGCTCGAGCCCGATCCATGGCTGACGCTCCTCCAGAAGTACCCCGTGAGCTCGAAACATACGGGAATCGTGAGAAACCTCACGAATTTCGGCGTGTTTGTCGAGCTTGAAGAGGGTGTGGACGGACTGGTGCACATTTCTGACCTGTCATGGACGAAGAAGATCCGTCATCCAGGTGAAGTTGTGAAGAAAGGCGACAAGATTGAGGTCGTCATTCTGGGAATCGATGTCGATCAACGGAGGATCTCGCTCGGACATAAGCAGATCCAGGACAACCCGTGGCAGGCGTTTGAAACCACATACAAGGTTGGAACACCAGTTGACGGGAAAATTGTCAGGATCATCGAGAAGGGCGTCATTGTCGAGTTGCCTCTCGGCGTCGATGGTTTCGTGCCGTTGTCACAGCTTTCCCAGACCCCTGTGAAGAACATCAGCGAGTCATTCCATGTTGACGATGGTCTCCCCCTGCAGGTGATCGAATTCGACAAGGACAATAAGAAGATTGTCCTTTCAGTCATCGAATTCCTGAGAGGGAAGGAGCAGAAGGTTGTGGACGACTATGTGTCGAACCACAAACTCTCTCCCATGACGCTGAAGGACATGGTCACTGCCTCGAGCTTCAACCCGGAACACAGCGGGAATGAGTCCTCAAACAATTGATGAGGATCGTGCTTAAAGACAAGAGTTGCCCGGGTTCGCCGGGCAACTCTTTTTCATATCTATGCCAAAAGTCGCTCTCCATACACTGGGCTGCAAGCTGAATTTCGCCGAGAGTGCCACCATCGCCCGTCAATTCGAGCGGGAAGGATTTGATGTGGTCGAAGGGGATGGACAGGCTGACGTCTGCGTTATCAACACTTGCAGCGTTACCGAGCGGGCAGATCGCGAATGCAGGCAGATCGTTCGGCGTGCTCTACGGCACTCGCCGGATGCGTACGTCATCGTAGTCGGGTGTTACGCGCAGTTGCAGCCAACGGAGATCGCTGGAATCCCGGGAGTCGACCTGGTCCTCGGCACCAGGGAAAAATTCGAGATCTTCCGGCATGCCGGCGGATTCCAGAAGCACTCATGTGCCCAAACGTTCGTTTCTTCTGTGGAAGAAATCGATACGTTCTCCGGAGCCTCATCGGCCGGATCGCATGAGCGTACGAGAGCGTTCATCAAGGTCCAGGATGGTTGTGACTACTCCTGCAGTTTCTGCACTATTCCAATGGCCCGAGGGACAAGCAGGAGCACCGGCATCGAGGCGATTGTGGCTCAGACGGAAATCGCAGTGGCCAACGGCTATCAAGAGGTCGTTCTTACGGGAGTGAACGTCGGTGATTATGGACGCAAGTTTGGGAGTTCACTGCTCGAGCTTCTGAAAGAACTTACTCGCGTATCGGACCTCAGGCGCATCAGAATCAGTTCAGTCGAACCGAATCTACTCTCTGATGAGTTGCTTGCGTTTTGGGCTGCTAATCCTATACTGTGCAAGCACTTTCACCTTCCGCTTCAGGCTGGAAATGATGCAATTCTCCAGTCGATGAGACGTCGGTATCTCACCGGTCTTTATGCTGATCGGGTTGCTCGCATCAGGAGTTTGCTGCCAGACGCGGGAATCGGTGCAGATCTGATAACCGGTTTCCCCGGGGAAACTGATGAGCTATTCGACGCGACGTATCGGTTCCTGGTCGACCTCCCAATTTCATATCTTCACGTATTTACCTACTCACCAAGACCGAACACGCCAGCGGCTGGTTTGGCGGGACAAGTCGAGCCGAGGATCAGGTTTGAACGGAGCGAGCGACTCAGACTCCTCAGCTCCAGAAAGAGGCATGCGTTCCAGCAGCGTTTTGTCGGATCCGTTTGTGAGGTTTTGGTAGAAGATCGGACAGATGATGGATTCTGGACTGGATTGACCAGTCAATACATCAGAGTAAATTTCCCATCGGCTGAAGATCTCAGCAATCGAATCGCTATTTTGAAGATCTCTGGTTTGGAAGGAGAACATTGCGGCGGCGAAGTCCTTGATACCTCATCGTCACCAATCCACATTCTCTCAACTACATCCGGTGAGGTACCGCTATGTGCATAATCCGATCAGCAATCTGCTTCACTCTAGCTTGCCTGCTGGCGTCAACCGCGGCGATTGCCCAGCCAAGCCTAAGACAGAGGCTGAACCTTGAGACTGCTCTCAGCCAGGCGACGGAGCCGTTCATGCGTCTCTCAGAAACGGAGAGTTCGGCCAAGAAATCTGTTTTCCTTGGGATCGCTTACTCGCTGATAGTGCCGGGTTTAGGTGACTTCTACGCCAACAAAGGTGAAGTTGGAAAGTACTACCTTGGAGCCGATGTCGCCCTCTGGCTGACGTATGGCGGGTTTCAGTCGTACGGCAGATGGGTAAAAAACGACGCCCGGACCTACGCCGTCGAGATGGCGAATGCCAATTTCACGGGCAAGAACCAACAGTTTGAAGTTGATCTGGGCAACTTCATTAGCACGGACGATTACAATCAGGCCAAGCTCCGAAACCGTCAGTACGAACTTCTCTATGACGTCTCGTCGACATATGCCTGGAAATGGAAGTCCGACGAAGAACGGCTTCGGTTCAAGAGTGAGCGAATTAGGGGTGACGAGGTCATCCGCAACTCTCAGTTTGTTTTGGGTGCACTGGTAATCAACCGCATCGTGGCAGCGATCTCTGCTGCGCGGTCGGTGTCAGAATACAACAGGAATGTCCAATCCACCGGCTCTTGGCGGATGCATATGGAAACCACGGGAGGAGGACTGCTGACTGCCGACGGGATCGTCTTCAGGTTCTCGAAGGACTTCTGAGCGAATCTCGGGTGACGGTGCCGATCCTGGTCTGAGGATGGAGCTTACTTCCTGAACTTCATGCAAAACGTCAAGCTCACCATAGAATACGATGGAACGGGATTCGTGGGTTGGCAGGTCCAACCGAACGGACCTTCGATACAAGGAGAGCTTGAAAAGGCGATCACCCAGATCACGCAAGAACGCGTAACGACCGTGGCAGCCGGTCGAACAGATGCCGGCGTACATGCAAGGGGTCAGGTAATATCGACACGAATCAGCAAGCCGATTGACCTGCCTGCGTTTTCAAAGAGCCTGAACGCGCTTCTTCCCCCTCAGATCGTTGTGATAGCGGCAGAGCCGGTCCCCGATGAATTTCACGCACGATATAGTGCTCTCGCAAGGGTATATCAGTATTTTCTGAGCCTGAAGCCCACAGCGATCGGGAGAGACTACTCGTGGTACGTCGGAGGATACAAGCTTGATTATGGGCTGCTCGAGCAGTGCGCATCCATTCTCATCGGGGATCACGATTTCGAGTCCTTTTGCAAGTCCAACACAGACGTCGATCATTTTCGATGCACGGTTGAGGAAGCCGGGTGGACGCGAAACTCCTCGAGCATGGTATTCAGAATCAAGGCTAATCGTTTTCTCTATGGGATGGTACGAGCGCTCGTTGGAACGATGGTCGAAGTGGCAAGAGACCACAGACCGCCGGGCGATCTGAATCGAATTCTGGAAGCGAAGGACAGGACGCTCGCCGGCATGGCAGCTCCGGCGAAAGGATTGTTCCTTGAGGAGATTGTTTACGAGGCACGGAAGGGGGGCTGAATCATGAATGGCAAAATTTCGCGCATACTGACGATACTTGTTCTTTCTGTTGCGGGATTTTGTTGTGCCACGCTAAGGTCCATCAACATGTTCCCGGAGAGCAAGGACATTGAATTGGGCCTGCAGATTGATCAGGAGATCAGGAAGAATCCTGGTGAATACCCGTTGCTTACCAACCGCCCTGAAGTGAAGAAATATGTTGAAGATGTTGGGAAGAAAATTCTGGCATCGCCCGAGCTTCGCTACCGCGATTCCTTCGCATACAAGTTTGAAATCGTCCGCAACGACAGCGTGATCAATGCGTTTTGCACTCCCGGCGGGTTCATCTACGTTTATACAGGACTGATGAAGTTTCTTGACAACGAGGCGACGCTGGCGGGTGTGATAGGCCATGAGATCGCGCATGCAGAACGGCGTCATGCAACAAAGCGGATGACTGCGGCCATGGGCGCGGAAGTGCTGGTCGCAATCGTTCTGGGCGAGAAACCGTCCCAGATGGCTCAGCTCGGAGCGAACCTGTTTACCGGACTCGGCCTCCTTGCCAATAGCAGGGCGGACGAGTCTGAAGCAGACCTTTACTCGTTCAAGTATCTCCAGTCCACCGAATACTATCCTGGGGCGATCGAGTATTTCTTTGAAAAGGTGCAGGGTTCGGGTCCTCGTGGCGGCAGTGCACTTGAGAGACTGCTCTCGACGCATCCCCTGCCGCAGGACAGGGTGGAGGGCGTGCGAAGAATGATTGCTCAGGCTTCGATACCAAAGCCGACGGAGAAGCAGTTGTTTGCACAGCGATACCAACAGATGAAAAAGAAGCTGCCATAGCAGGTGCGAGTCGAATACCCGTTTCACCGGTTCACGCGACAACTCCGGTTCTGAAATCACTATGAAATCGTTCAACATGCTGCTCAAAGATGCCCTGGTCAGGTTCGGCCTTCTCAAGGCGAGGCTCTCGGAGGATGAGCTGAAGCAGGTCCTCGAGGCCAGCACCATCAGCGGGACCATCGACAAGACGGAGCATGAACTCATCAAGAGTATCCTCGAGTTCACGGATACCACGGTGAAGGAGATCATGGTTCCTCGTCCTGATGTTGTGGCGCTGAACATCGAGATGCCCCGGGAGGTGTTGGTCCGGAAAGTGATCGACGAGGGATACTCGAGGCTTCCCGTGTACAGGGAGACCATCGACAATATTATCGGAATCATCTACAGCAAAGACCTTCTGAGCCTTCTGGAACACAGGGATCTGATCTTGTTGCAGGATATCATCAGACCAGCGTTTTTCGTACCTGAATCAAAAAAAATCAGTCAGCTTCTTCGGGAATTTCAGCTGAAGAAAGCACACCTTGCGATCGTCACTGACGAGTACGGGGGAATGGAAGGGATCATCACGATCGAAGACATCATGGAGGAGATCGTAGGAGAGATCCATGATGAATATGATGAGGTGAGCAAGGCGGCGGAACCGGCTCGAGATGGATCTGTGGTAGTCGATGCGAGGATCAGCATCAGCGATTTCAACGCACAGTATGCGGCTGAAGTCCCGGAGGCACCGGAGTACGAGACCCTTGCCGGATTCATCCAGAAAATCCTCGGACGTCTGCCCGACATAGGGGAGACGATCCCGCATAACGAGCTTCAGTTCACCATTCTCTCCAAAACGGCGCGCCGCATAAAACAGGTGAGCGTCCTGCGGACTCCGAAGCCGGAAGGCGTCAATTGAAGGCAGGCGCACAGGGCTAGGCAAGGCGACAGGTGCCCATTCGATGTGTGCCATGCCCTTTTCTGAACGGAATGACTTCACACGACAATGAAGCAGGACCTTTTCGTCAAGATCTGTGGTATCACCAACCTGGAAGATGCGCTGCAAGCCGTGCAGTGTGGCGCAGATGCTATCGGATTCGAGCTCTCCGAAGAGAGTCCAAGGTTCATCTCACACAAACATGCCGCCGATATCGTTGACGCCCTGCCCGAACATATTTCCAAGATCGGCGTCTTTGAGCACGCCGAGAGGAAGTTCGTGCGGGATATCGTACATCATGTGAATCTCAGCGCAGTTCAGCTCTTCGGGGATGAAGGGCCCGACGATCTGGTGAACTTTGAGACGAGCGTGATCAAGGTGTTTCGTGTGGGGCCGGACTTTGATGTCGAGGTGATGAAGAACTACATTGTTGACGCGTTTCTGCTCGATGCACATCGGAAGAAATCCGGGCGGGCGTCGGGAGCCGGATTCGATTGGAATGTTGCGATCCGCGCGAAGGAGTACGGGCGTATCATCCTGTCGGGCGGGCTCACCCCGGAGAACGTCGAGGATGCAATCAGGTTTGTGAGGCCGTACGGGGTGGATGTGAATGCCGGAATCGAATCGAAGCCGGGAAAGAAGGACCACACGTTGCTGAAAGAATTCGTCGCCCGCGCCAAAAGTATCCCCGTGTCCTACCGGGATGAGGAGGAGTCCTGAAAGCACCTCGGGTTGAGAAAAGGTGCTTCCTCCCTAGGCTGTTTCAACCGAAACGGCCAGCGTTCCTGGCCGCCAATTCCCCGAAGATGTGAAGAATTTCCGCTGCCTTGTCGTCCGCCGTGAATAGCGTCGCCTGATGTAATCCACGCGAGATCAATCTCTTCCGAATCGAATCGTCGCTCAACAATTGCAGAATTCCCTTGCTGATTTCTTCGAGATTAAGCGGGTCAACGAGGAGGGCGGCGTCACCTACTACCTCGGGCAGCGAGGATGAGCGCGCACAGATGACCGGGGTCCCGCAGGCCATTGCTTCCAAGGGTGGGGCTCCGAATCCCTCATACAGCGAGAGGTAGGCAAACGCGGAGGCGAGGGTGTAGAGCGCAGGAAGATCCGCATGTCTCACATAGCCGAGAAGTCGGATCCGGTTACCGAGATGCAATCCTTCGATTTCCCGTTTGATCCCTTCAGAATACCAGCCAAGGTTTCCAGCCAGCACCAGGCTGTGCGTGGCTCTCACTGATTCCGGCAGTTTCGCATATGCGGCGGCAAGTCGACCCACATTCTTGCGCGGTTCAAGCGTCCCGAGATAGAGAATGAACTTGTCAGGAAGGTCGTACGTTTTTCGAATGTCGGCAAGCGTGGCGGCGTCCTGTACCTTCTGTATTCGCGTATCAACAGGCAAGTACACGACCTTGATGGTCTCCTCCGGAATGTCATAATAGCGCTGAATGTCATGTTTCGTCGCAATGGAGTCAGCGAAAATGCAATCAGCAACCCTGACGGCATTACTGACGAAGAGTCGCTGCCAAAGCCTCATTTTGAGGGTAAAAGTCTCGGGAAAGTGGTAAGAGACCAGATCATGGATGGTCGCAACCATGAGTGTCCGGGACGTTCGCTTTCTCCCGACGCGCGAACGCATCAACAACGGCAGGACATATGCCGGCGAGAAATATATGTCGACACTGTGGCGCCTGAGGTAGCGGGGCAGAGCGAAATTCTCCCAGATACGATTCGGCCCCATCGTCGTGCTGCGGGGAAGGAGGATCTTTGTCAGGTTTGGGGCTTCAAGCGCTCCGTCGTCTTCTGACAGGAAAAGCGTGTAAACATTTGTTTGGTCGATCTTCAGCAATGACCTGACAATGCGTTCAGAATAGACTCCAACGCCTGTGCGGTGCCGGGCAATGGTCCTGCCGTCGATAGCTATGTGCATAGCGTTTGTCCCGTCAGAACTTGCTGGGTGACTTGAGCGAAAACGCAATCTGTTTCAAATCACTGGTACTCAGCGCACGCAAGAGCAAGAGGGAGATGAGGTAAATGACGACGCTGCCGATCAGGAGAATCACGACATGAACATCTGATCGGAACAGCAGGAGGGGGAGCATGCAAGCGCCTGCGATGGAAATGCGGAGCATCGCACGGATCGGAACAGCTGAACGAATGGTGCGGCGCATTTTGAAGAAAAAGATGGCGAATCCCAGTAGTGCCGTCGACACAGTGACGATGGAAGCGCCAATCTGTGCGTAGACCGGCACGAGTATGACATTGGCAAGCACGTTGAAAATGGCGTTCAGAATCGTCACTTTCAGAACGAAAGCCTGCTGATCGATGGCTCCGAGGGTGTTGTTGTACAGGTTTGAGAGGAAGATGACCGGCACGAACCACACGAGGATCGCAAGGCATTGGGCGGAGTCAGCGTATTCCGGCTCAAAGAGGAACTGGACAATCTCCCGGGAGAACATTGTTGTCGCGATGGCAATGGGGAGTGAGATCATCACAAGCTGAAGTACGCTTCTGCGGAGAACCTCCTCCACCTCGTCGGGATATGCGCGGTAATTCTGGCTTGCGAAAGGAAAGACCGCGCCGGAGATGGCTAGTCCGAACATCGTCAACGGGAACAGGAGATTGTATGCGGCCCGGTAGATGCCCGCAGCTTCGTCACCGACAAACTTTGAGATGAGGACCGTATCGAAGTTGAAGTAGATAGCCGAGAAAATCGTCGCCAGGGCGAATGGAAGTCCTCCCCGGAAAACGGACAGCATGTGGGCGAAGTCGCCCACCATGATGGGACGGGTGAATCTGTTGCGGACGAGAAGATGCGTCCCGGATACGAAAACGATGTTGACAATCGTCATGACAGAGAGAAGGGAGAGGAGACCGATGTCGAAGACGATTGACGTGACAATCACAACAAACTCCGCCACACGAGCCAGCGACAACATCCCGGTCTCAAAGCTGACCTTGTCAATCGCCCTGAAGAACGATGCAAAGGTTGTCCAGTAGGTCCTCAGCAGCGTGATGAGTCCCGCCAGGACGACGATGAAAAATCGCTCCGTGCCGAAGACATCCAATACACCTCCCGTGAGGGAGATGGCGAGAAATACCAGGAACGTCAGAAGCCCTTTCCATGAGAGCACGGCGCCAAGTTGGCGGGGAATCTCGTCACTTTTCAGCCGCGGGACTTCACGCATGAGATAGGTGTCCATCCCGAGATCGCATAGGGGAATGAACAGGGCGGTGAGCGCGAAGGCGTAGTTGTAGACTCCGAAAACCTGTGCCCCGAGATATTTCGCCAGGAGAATGAACGAGATGAATGCGAGCGATTTGGTCAGGACATGAAAGCCAAAGAGAAGGATCGAGTTGCGAAGCACCGACGAACTTTCGATTCGGGAGTTGCCCGTCCGGCGTGATGCACGAGGCGTAGATTCTTCTGAGGGGTGCTGATCGGCAGTAGGATGTTCCATCGTGTTTGTTTTTTGCAGGAGGAAAATACCGAAAATGCGAAGCTTAGTCAAGGAGCGAGCTTGAGTTTGGGGCTTCGTCTCGCTATATTGGCCACACACCGGCGTGTGGAGACTCCTTCACAACTGCGATCAGAATGCCTACCATAGCCATTGATGCCCGGAAGTACTTCGACTTTGGGATCGGAATCTATATTCAAAACCTCATCGCTTCGTTTCCCTTGTTCCCTACGTCGCACCGGTTCAGACTCTACGTCTCCGCGGCAGACAAGCAGAAGGTGGCCGTCCCAAACGGGTGGGAGCTGTGCGAAACACGTTACGGCAAATACTCGCCAGGCGAGTTCCTTTTCTTCGGCAGGCAGGCCCTGAAAGACGGCGTGGATCTGTTCCATGCACCTCACTATACGCTTCCGTCCGGCCTGCGAGGTCATTCCGTCGTCTCTATCCATGATCTCATCCACCTGAGGTTCCCGCAGTATTTCACACCGGCACAGCGCGCCTACGCGCGGTTCATGGTTGGCCAGGCTGCACGGTACGCGGGGGCTGTCATCACGTCATCTGAGAATACAAAAGCAGATCTCATTGATTTGTTTCATATTGAGGAGAACCGGGTCAAGGTCGTCCACCTGGGAATCGGCCAGAGGTTTCAGCCGATCGAACAAGAACTCGTTCAGCGGTTTCGGAGGGAGTTCGATCTCTCAATTCCGTTTCTGCTCTCCGTGGGCAACGTGAAACCGCACAAGAACCTTTCGACACTTCTCAGGGCCTTCTCGCGCGTCCGGTCACGGTACTCCGATCTGCAACTTGTCTTCGTAGGCGGCAGATGCCTGCAGGATCGGCCGTTGGCGGACCTTGCCCGCGAGCTGGGCGTCACGAACGCTATCAGAGATTTAGGCCGGATTAGCGAAGAAAACGTGCTTGCTGCCTACAATGCAGCAGAGATGCTGGTGTTTCCATCGCTCTACGAGGGATTCGGTTATCCCGTTGTCGAGGCCATGGCATGCGGGACCCCTACAGTCGTGTCGACAGGTGGCTCACTACGTGAGGTGGCTGGTGATGCCTCTTTGCAGTGCGATCCTCACAATCCGGACTCATTTGCCGAAGCGATTGAGCTCATTCTGACAGATGCAGAACGACGGGCCTCCTTGGTCAAGCTCGGCATCGAGCGCGCGAAGCGTTTTTCGTGGCAGGCGACAACTGCCCAGACGCTGAAAGTCTACGATCAGGTCCTGGAACAATGTCGCGCAAACTGAAAATCGGAATCTTCGGCGGATCGTTCGATCCACCCCATATCGGTCATCTTCTGATCGCTGAGGTAACACGTATCACGCTGGGTTTGCAGAAGGTCTATCTTGTCCCGGCATATCGTCCGCCCCACAAGGCGGGAAATCACCCCTCAACGGCACAGGACCGGTTGACCATGGCAAGACTGTCGGTCCGGGGCAATCGGCACTTGAAGGTTTCTGACATCGAGCTCAAGCGAAGGGGAGTGTCGTATACGGTCGATACCGTGAAGGCATTTCGGAGACAATTTCCTGATGCAGACTTGTTCCTTATTCTCGGGGAAGACAGCCTGAAACAGTTTCACCTCTGGAGATCTCCTGCCGGAATCCTCAAGGAAGTGACGCTCGCCGTCTATCGACGGCCCGGCAGCCGGGCAAGAGCAATGGCGATCGCACCGTCAAAGGTGACATGGATCGAAGGCCCGTTGATGAACCTTTCCTCGTCGGACATTCGCGCTATGATTGGAAAGAAGAGAGACATCAAATATCTGGTTCGCGAGCACGTGCGCCGTTTTATTGTGCGCAGACATTTGTACGGTGCCTAGCAGGCAAAGAGGTTACATCATGAAAACGATCACCTCGGTAGATGATATCAGAAAGATCGTGAACACCGATCACTATGATCCTTTCGCGGTCCTCGGGGCACACCTCATGGAGAGGAAGGGGAAACAGGGGATTGCCATCCGCGCGTTTCTCCCGGACACCGCGAAGGCCGAGGTCGTGGAACTACTCGGTGGAGTGGAAGCACAAACTCACAGCATGACACGAGTGGCAGATGAAGGTTTCTTCGAGCTTTTCGTGCCGGATCGCAGCATTGTTTTTCCCTACAAACTCAGGCGCTTTTCGGATACGGGCGCGCAGGAAACATTTTACGACTCGTATTCATTCCTCCCGACGCTGACCGAGTTCGACCTCTATCTGTTCAATGCCGGCGATCACCATCGGATCTATGAAAAGCTCGGTGCACACTATGCCGAAGTGAACGGTGTCGGCGGGATTCAGTTCGCCGTGTGGGCGCCCGGTGCGAAGAGCGTGAGCGTCATCGGCGGATTCAACGGCTGGGACCGCCGAAAGCATGCGATGCGCGTGCTCGGTTCGTCGGGCGTCTGGGAGATTTTCATTCCGGGACTTCTCGACGGGGAGCTCTACAAATTTCAGGTCAAAACTCAGGACGGCCGCATATTCGACAAATCGGATCCATACGGGTTCGAGATGGAATTCCGGCCGAGCACGGCGTCACGTGTGAACCTTCTCAGAGGCCATGACTGGCACGACGATGCGTGGTTGAAAAACCGGGGGACGACGGACCCGTTCTCAAGGCCGATTTCGATATACGAAGTTCACCTTGCCTCGTGGGCGCGCGTTCCCGAGGAAGGGAACCGCTGGTTGAATTATCGCGAACTCGCTCATCGCCTGGTGGAGCATGTTGCTGCAAGAGGATTTACTCACATCGAACTGCTGCCCGTCATGGAGCATCCCTTCGATGCGTCATGGGGATACCAGGTCACAGGCTACTTTGCACCGACGAGCCGGTTCGGACGGCCTCAGGATTTCATGTACTTCGTGGACTATTGTCACGAACATAGTATCGGCGTCATTCTCGACTGGGTTCCTGCGCATTTTCCCAAGGACCATCATGCCCTGGGAGAGTTCGACGGGACGCATCTGTACGAGCATGCAGATCCCCGCATGGGCGAACACCAGGATTGGGGTACGTACATCTTCAACTATGGCCGGCATGAAGTTCGGAATTTCCTGGTCAGCAACGCCCTGTACTGGCTCGACAAATTCCATGTCGATGGGCTTCGCATCGACGCCGTCGCATCGATGCTGTACCTGGATTATTCGCGACGCGAAGGGGAATGGATCCCGAATCAGTACGGCGGGCGGGAGAACATTGAGGCGATCAATTTCCTGAAACAATGCAACGGAGTAGTCCATCACTACCACCCGGGGACCCTCATGATCGCCGAAGAATCGACGGCATGGCCCGGCGTGACGAACAGCCAGCAATACGGAGGTCTGGGATTCGATCTCAAATGGAACATGGGATGGATGCACGATATGTTGGAGTATTTTTCGAAGGATCCCATCCATCGTGCCTACCATCACCGGAATCTCACGTTCGCGCTCTTGTACGCTTTCAGCGAGCGCTTTCTGCTCCCGCTTTCTCATGACGAGGTTGTGCATGGCAAACGCTCGCTCCTCGACAAGATGCCAGGCGACCTCTGGCAGAAATTCGCAAACCTTCGGGCGTTGTACGGGCTGATGTATGCTTTTCCCGGCAAGAAACTCCTCTTTATGGGAGGCGAGTTCGCCCCATGGGTTGAGTGGAATCACGACAGCTCGCTGGATTGGCACCTCCGACAGTACGATACCCATAGCGGGGTGGAACGACTTATCGATGCACTGCACCTCCTCTACAAGAACGAAGCTGCTCTGCATGAAGTTGATTTTGAATACCGTGGATTCGAATGGATCGACTTTCAGGATAGTGCGGGGAGTGTCATAGCATTCGAACGCAAGGCACGGGAAGCGCGAGAGCGCGTGGTCGTGGTGTGTAACTTCACGCCTGTGCCACGCCACAGCTATCGCATCGGTGTTGCGCAGGATGGCGAGTACATCGAGCTCCTGAACACGGACTCTCAGTTCTACGGTGGGGGCAATATCGGTAATAGCGGAGCGATCCAGGCGGACAACGTTCCCTTTCACCACCATCCATATTCACTGAATCTCACGTTGCCGCCGCTGGCCGTGGTCTATCTGAAAAAGAAACTGTAGCCAAGTGTGTGGCCCGCGCGGGGCGACCCCGATCACGTCGCGAATTTCAGCTGTTTCTTCACGTAGCCTTCGCTGCTTTGCTCCGGGTGAAACCGGATTGAAACGAGGAGACGAGAACCCTCTCGAGCCAGCGCAATTCCTCCCTCGATACGGCTGATCGACTCGCAAGGGTCGTACATATCTGCAAGATACTCCTGATCCTGTCGTCCTTCGACCAATATCTCATACGAACCTCGTTTCCATCGCTCGTCGATGATGCGCAGGCCCTGTGATCTCTCGCCTTTCGCCAAAAGCGGATGCTCGGGAACCATCGCAATGCCGAGTCGATGGCGGATGCGCACGGTCGCGCTCCTGTCCAGTCTTAATTTGTACTTGGGGACATGGACATGGTCGCGAATTGTCGCCGGCGTTGAAACCGGCATCCCATTGACGATTGCCCCGAGAAGTGAGCTCCCGAGCGGAAACAACGGCTCCAACACGATCGTGATCGGACGTCGACGTGCAGAGGAAGAATGCTGGCGTCTGCGGGTGAACGTGTACGTGCTTTGATCCGCGGAGCGGTGGATGACGAGGTCAATTCTTGTGTCGCCAATAGCGATGTTTCGGACTGAGAGACCGCTCCATCCGGGTGGCACATAGGGATGAACGTAAAGGGTTCCTGTCAACGCATCCGGTTTGAGGCCGAGCATCCCTTCAAGGAACGGCTGAAGAACCATCGACTCAGACCAGGCCTGGTGCGGACAGACTCCCGCAGGCGCGAAGATCTGACCGTCCAGGACCTCCTCAACGCATCCCGCCGAGAAATGATCGACGAGGTTGAGATTGGAAAGCAGATGACTATAGCCCTGAAGAGGCCGATGGCACCTAAATTCGGCCAGCGAAGTCCAGCCTGTGAAAAGCGGCCATATGCTCCCCGAGTGGTAGCCGGACGGCTTGTAGGATGGGTGATCCTTTCCGACAAGTCTGACTCCCCAGTCAGTCGTGAATCTGTCGCTCTCGAATTCTCCAAGGCCGCGCGTTGTGCGTGCAGGATGTGCCCATCCGAGATACATCCCGACTGTCGAGAGGATGGTTTCTTCATTTGAAAAGGTACCATCCTGTAGGAGAGCAAATCGGTAGCTCTCCGTCTCAGGATTCCAGAACCTTTTTTCAATGATCGAGCCGACACGAGCGGCTTCCCGCTGCCACTGACTTCTGAGTTTGGCCCGTCCAGCGATGTGTGCGATGTACGCGCTCTCTTCCAACGCGCTTGCCCAGCAGGCCTCAAGATAATATTCCGAATGCGATGGAAAGAGATGGCCTCCCTCGATCCATCCGTGACCGACTTCGCTGTTTTCGATCAGGTGATCCTTGTCAGTATCAGTGGAAAAGCAAAAACGGACGGCGGCGAGAACGCGTCCGAATTGTGAGCGGGCAAATTCGCGATCGCCGCTTGCGCGCACATACCGTCCCATGAGAAACAGGTAGAGTGGGGTGGAGTCTGCCGCATCGTAGTGGGCGAACCCGCTCATGGTGAGTTCGTGCACGATTTTTCCCGACGGATCCTGAAAGGCGCCGAGGAATTCGAGAACTCCTCGTACTTTCTTGAAATTACCGGAAGCTAGGATCGCAAGTGATGCCCACACGCCGTCGCGGGCAAAGTACCAGGCGTAGCCCGGCCGTCCGCTCGGTTCCTGCCCTCCACTCCATCCCGAAGAGCTCAAACCATAGCCGGCCACAAGCGACATGCCGAGACCGGGTGTGAAGGCGAACAGGCGATCGAGACTCCACGTTGCCCACCGGAGAGACGAGTTGATCCGGATGTCAGGTGTTTCAACCTGAGTTGTTTGCCTCTCGAGCGCGGCAAATCTGGCGATTCTGCGTTCCAGTGATCGGCGGGGATCGGATGCAGTACGGCGGTGCGCCGCGACTGCGTCGCGTTCTCCGAGCGATGAACCGCTCACAATGATTGCCAGTTTTGCCGAACCAGCGGCGAAGCTGAAACGCATCGCCAAGGAAACCTGAGCCTGTTCTGTCCTTTCGCCTACAAACGTCCCTTCGACGAGAGCAACGGACCGGAATTGCCCGACGCACTTATCCACGGGAGATCGATTGCTGCCCACGACAGAACAAAGCTGCCCACTTTTGTCGCTTACAATGCACGCATTCAATCCTCTGTCCCATCTGAAGCGAAGCCCCCCGGTTGACTGGGGGCTGAGCGGCCACATCTGGCGGAGATCGACCGCGGCAGTAATAATGATCTCGACGTGTCGCGGCGATGCGATCTTGTACGAAATGACTCCTGTGGGTTCTTGAAGGTCGGTGAAAATTGTTTCCTCAATGACTGCCTCTTCGAGCGTGTAACGCCGCGAGAAGAACTCCGGTCTGACAGAGACCTCGGGCGAGAGCTCCGAGAGCCAGACAAACCTCCCGCCTTCAAGTTGAATACCGGCCCGGAACTGTCGCGCGATTCGGACAGGGTGAGCCCACATCTCTTCGAATCCTCCGCGCTCAGTGCCCATGAGGAGGGCCCTATCCCCATTCACGCTGAAGAACTCGTCTCGTGCGGTCCCGCGAAGGTCGCGATGAATTTCGAGATCGGATCTGCGTCTCGGAAGCAAAAGGTGCCGGAGGGAAGCGGTGCTTTTCGTGGAGGGCCGCTCTTCGACTGTCGGAGATTCAAATCTCCAGAACGTCCGAGGGGTTTCGAATTCTCTGTTCTTCGATGACAACCTGGTGTTTATGCGCACGCCCAGATACGTAAGGCAGTTTCTTGCAAATAACTCCCGCTGAATTGCGAACCGACTGCTCGCTGACGAGAAGCACAAGTGCGCGCCGATCGTTAGAACCTTGCCGCGTCCGCATGAGTATTCCGACGCGATCCGGCGGTGCTCATTGAGCTTGATGTAGCACTTTTCGACGGCGACCACCTCTCCCTGCGCAGGCAAGGTGTTCTCGTAGTAGGCTGCGGCATACCGATTTCCCAGGAGCGGTGACCAGGTGAATGTCCCGCCCCAGAGTCCTTTGAAGACGGGGTGCCCCAGGTACGGAGCCAGCCCGCGCATGTCGGGATAGTCGTTTGTCCAAGAAGGCTCCGACCACGCTCCGGAAATGCGTACGTTTGGCGGTACTGATTCAAGCCCGAGCCCGACGACGTAGGGCGCAGCAAGGAGGGAAAGAAGAATGCCGCCTCCGCGATCAGCAAAGGTGATCAATCGACGGATAATGGCTTGATTGAGCAGGGAAGGGGGGACTTCAGTGGCGGAGTCTGAGTGCCACCAGAGAACATCGAACCTTCTCAGGGGATCGGGATCCCTTTCAAGTTCGCTGAATGCGATCTGGCGTGCGCGCAATCCCTGGCAGGAACACAAAAACGTCCAGGCTGCAAATTCCTCGGCAGAGAGGGAGGCAGGATCAACGGTCAGGAAGCCAATATTCATCAATGAAGCGTCACCTGCATGATGGTGTTTCGTTCAAGCAACTCTGGCTCTTCAAATGCTCGACCGTACTCTTGGCATAGCATTCAGGAATTGGATGCTATGCAGCGAGGCTTTCCAGGAGTGGTTCGGGTGTCAGATCTGAACCTGGACTGGCGTGCCAATGACGCTTTCGGCCTGGTGATTTCCGTCGAGCCAAATGACAAAACGGCTTCCGTCAATCTGCACTTTCAATCTCCGCCCTCTGACAACAACATCGTCGATCAACACCCGGCGAAGGCCAAACGGAAACGGATCGATAACGACAAGGAACTCCTCTGGACGGATTCCGCACACATATTTGATGATAAGATCATTGACCCAGGAATGCTGATAATCGTCTATGCCCCGGTATTGGCTTGGCTGGCCGGTGAATGGATTGTAATGCTCGAAGCAGTTTGGATATCGATCTTCGCCTGAGAAGAACATCATGCGAACAAAGCTCGAGATAAACTCCGCCGTGCGTTTGCGCAACGAACCGTCGCGTTGAGCGATCGCACACTTAGCTAAGGCCTCCGCGATATGGCTGTTTGTCATCGGCCACACCCTCCCGTTCCACGGACAGTTCATCCGTTTACCCTTCCATTCCGGCACGGCGGCGAAGTACGGATCATCGACACTCGATGAGGGGGCGGGATACCGGGTCCAGAACTCTTTGGGATTCAAGAGGTGCCGTGTCAGGCCCCGGAGATGTGATTTGTCGATGATGTCTGTGAAATACGGGTAAAAACAGGTGAGTGCCTTTACCTTGGTGCGCTGTCCTGTCTTTGGATCGACATCGAAGAACAACTCCTCCGTCGGATCCCACATTTTCTCTTTCACGGCTGCCCTGATTTTCTCAGCCTCGATCCGCCACAGATCGGCTGCGTCTGCCTTGCCGAGCCGGTCGGCAACAAGCGCGAGCGCCATCTTCAGCTCATAGAGATAGACGGTGACATCAACTCCCTTGAGCCGGAATACGTCGCCCCAGTGCTCCTGGTCAGCCCTGGGATCTACTGCCATGTACCGATGCATGTACTCTTGTCCGGTCTCGTAGTGATTGTCGATATCATACAGGCCGCTGACCTCCTCATCGCGCTCGTGGTCAAAGTAGGCTGCATACCTGGCCAATCCATCGTACACCGATTCGAGGTACTCCTGGGAAGGATGAATCTGGTCAAGCTGAACAAGCGCATTTCCCCAGTTTGCATGGTAGAACATCTCCTGCCGAAAGTGATTCATGTCGATGTAGCCGCGAAATCCTCCGTCGTCACGCTGATTGTCGATGAAGGTCAGGAGGCTGCCCCGTGCCAGCGCAGGATCGTGCATCCACCGGTTCTCGAGCATGTGACACGGCGCGCTGTATGAGATGGGTGCACGGAAGTATCCGATCCCTTCGCTCACAAACGGCCGCCTGTAATTACCCTCTGTCCCGATTTGCGTATTGAGCTTCAGGCCGTACCATCGGTACCAGTAATAGGTGGTGAAATGTTCGTCGGAGCATTCGAAGTAGGGGACTGAATTGAAATGGTCGTTCCAGCTGGATATGCTGAGCGCCGTCGGGTTGCCACGGCGGAGTGAGGTAGAGAGTTTGTTTCGCGTTTCGTCCGCACCCGGAGATGCCGAGAATGCGACCGCCACCACAGTTTCTTTGCGCGGACGAAGGACTAGTTCACGGTGGAGGGCGAAATAGACAAAGCCTTCTGTGGTCGCGCCGGCAAGCTTGACCTCGTTGGGAAGGCGTCGCCGGTGGAATTTCTCCGTCCAAGGCGTCAGCTTCCATTTGGGCTGGAGGGCGGTACGTTCACTCAGGTTGATGCTGAAGGAGTGTGGAGACGGTGCCATCCCCAGTGCGCATGCAACCCCAACGGAGGGATTCACTGAGGGACGGAGCTGACGTTGGAAAAACAGGGTCCCCGATTGATGATCGATGTTCTCGAGCCACGTTGAATTTCGCGATGGGGCGTGCTCCTGTAGTGTCCAGACAACGAAATGCAGCCGAAGGGACTTGCGCCCGGTGTGACGGATCGAAAGGGAGGCGATAGCTACATCACTTGGAAGAACGGACTTCTCCTCGACTACCCGGAGGGTCGTATCCGGATGTCTGGTTCTTCCTTTATACGCCTGGCGCAACCGGGAAGGATCCCAGGTCCTTCCCGTACACTCCAGAGGTATTTCAATTCCATCATCATCGAGCAGAGCCCAGGTAAAAAGGGGTTTGAGTTCAAGGTTATAGTAATGAGCTTCGTCCCAGAAGCCGGGAGAGTCAAGATTCGAAGGGTAGGGTGGAGCCCAGAGCAGCCGATTGGCTCCGCCCAGATACCACTTGTCAGGTCGGGATAGTCGTTTCAGCACGTTGAGGCGTTTCATGATCAATTGCCTCCCCTCAGGAGAAGATCCGTGTTCATGAGTGGTCACCCTTTGAGTCCGGTGAGAGTTATTCCCCGCACGAAGTATTTCTGTGCTATCAGGAACACGATGATAATAGGGAGCATCACCACGACGGCTGCAGCCATTTGATGGGGCCAATCAGTTGCATAGAGTGAATTGAAGTTGGCAATGCCAACCTCGACGGTCCGCATATCGACGCGGTTGGTGACGATGAGAGGCCACAGAAAGTCCTTCCAACTCCCCATGAATGTGAAAATTGCGAGGGTGGCGAGTGCAGGTCGGGAGAGCGGGAGAATGACCCGGAAGAAGATCAGGAGATCGGAGGCCCCATCCACTCGTGCTGCGTCCTCAAGTTCTCGCGGTATTGTCAGAAAGAACTGCCGGAGGAGGAAGATCCCCCAGACGCTCGAAAGTGTGGGTGTGAAGAGCGCCCAATAGGTATTGACCCATCCAAACGAACTCACGATGAGAAACGCCGGAATGATTGTGACCATGGCCGGAATCATCATCGTCCCCAGGTAGACGGCAAAGAGCCTGTCACGTCCGGGGAAGCGAAGCCGGGCGAATGCGTAGGCGGCCATCGAACAGAAGAGCAGTTGGCCGATCACGGAAATACCGGCAACGAGCATGGAGTTGACGAAGAACCTTCCGAACGGTTGCAGAGTCATGGCTTCTGTGTAGTTGGACCATCGAACGATGGAAGGGATGAACTTCGGAGGAAACTGATACACCTCGAGATCATCCATCAGCGACGTGCTGATCATCCAAAGGAATGGAATCAACATGGAAAGCGCCACGATTGCGAGAACGGCATAGAGCGAAATTGCCCGAAGCGTTGATATGTTCTTCGTGCCATTCATCGATTGCTACCGTCCCTCAGCTGTTTCCAGATCCGGGGGTCTTCGTGACCGAGCCGCCACACGGAAATTCCGCGAAACCCATACTTGGTCACAAGCTCATACTTGGCCGCGAAGGAGCGGGCGTCCTCAATGAAGAGGAATTCGTTGATGTACTCATTCGGATAATACGTGAAAGACACCTTGTCCTGATCATCCCATTGCCACCGTGCACCATGCCTGTCGGCGAGTCCGATCGCCTCGGCGTAGTCGAGACTCCTGCCCCATACGTGGGCCTGACCGTTTTGGTATGAAGGCTGCCACCGATAGGAGTAGAAGGGGATGCCAATTGAGATTTTCGAGGCCGGGACCATGGGCAGCACAAATCGAATGACGGCCTCCATCCAGCGAAGTCCCGCAACAGGTCCGGGTGTGGTGCGGTGCGTGTGCTGGTCGTAGGTCATCAACGAAATAAAATCGCCGATCTCGCCCAGTGCCTTATAGTCGTACGCGCCACGCCAGAATTCGTAGATCCATTTATGATACTCGGTGGGTCCGGTGTTCTCGCTGACGCGCGGGACGACCGCGATGCTGATCGCAAAACCGGCCGCGTGCAAGGCATGTGCAGCCTGGCGATAGAACTCGGTGAAGGCGTCGCGATCACGTACATGTATGTTCTCGAAATCGAACTGCAATCCGTAGAACTTGTGTTCCCGGCAAATCCTCACCATCGCTGCAACAGCTCTTGCCTTGGCGGATGAATCGACAAGCAACGCGTGGAATGCCGGCTGATCAAAACCGGCATTGACGAGCAAGGGCATGACTTTGACATTGTGGCGCGCCGCGAGACCGAGCATCCTCTTGTCGACGCTCCCCCACAGAATCCCGTGAGCATCGAACTTGTAGGACTGCGGCCCGACGATGTCGATCGATCCGATATTTTCCCTGAAGCTCTCGAAGCACTTCTCGTTGTCGATTGTATAGAACAGCCGTTCGACTTTTTGTGCTGCGGCGGTTCCCGCCGCGCCAGCCAGCAGCAAGGCGACAAGTGTGATACGCAGGACGGCCATGTTCAGTCTCCGAAGCTAATGCCAAGATCCCGTGCTGTGAGAATTGTGTCGCAATCGAGAGGAACGACTTTCATCCGGCTTGTCGCTTCTGCCAGCGGGACATAGCGTACTGTGGGTGGATCAAGGGCCACCATGACGCCTGATTTCCCCTCGGCCAGGGCGCGCACGGCAGCCGCTCCAAAGCGAAGCGAAATCAAACGATCGAACGTGGTCGGTGTACCCCCGCGAAGGAGATGTCCGAGGACGACACATCGCGCTTCTCTCCCTGTTGCCTCCTGGATTTCGCCTGTAACCCGGTCGCCGATGCCTCCCAGGCGCTCAGCGCGGCCAATCTCTTTTGACTTCACGGAAACGGTGCCACCCTTTGGGATTGCACCTTCTGCAACGACAACAATGGCGAACCGTCGCCCGTTGGCGTATCGCTCCTCGATCTTCCTTGCCACTTTCTTCATGTCATACGGGATCTCAGGAATCAGTATAACGTCGGCTGTACCGGAGATGCCGCTGTTCAATGCTATCCAGCCCGCATAGCGTCCCATCATTTCCACGACGATCACACGCTGGTGTGCTTCGGCGGTGGAGTGAAGGCGATCGAGGCACATGGTGGCAAATGAGACGGCCGTGTCGAACCCGAACGTGATGACGGTTCGCTCAAGATCATTGTCGATCGTCTTCGGAACGCCCACAACCCTCAATCCCTTCGCTGCGAGCGCGTTTGAAATCGTCAACGAGCCGTCCCCGCCGACCGAGATGAGTGCGTCGATCTTCGCTTTCCTGAAGAGGCGAACGACCTCGTCGCTGCGATCTTTCTCATACAGCTTCCCGTCTTTTCCTTTTGTGGGATATTTGAGGGGATTCCCCTTGTTGGTGGTGCCGAGAATTGTTCCTCCCAGGTGCGTAATTCCCTTGACGGCAGAGCGTGTGAGCGGTACGATGCCGCCGTCGGAATATTCCTCAGGCTTCAGGAGGCCGTTGTATCCGTCCCTGATGCCAACGCACTCCCAGCCCCGGTTGAGCGCGGCTATCGTTGCCGCCCGAATGACAGCATTGAGCCCTGGCGCATCGCCGCCCCCGGTATTGATCGCAATTCGACGAATCGTTTTTGTGCTCATAACAGTTCTCCCGGTTTCGTTATCCTATGTGTAATCGACTTCGCGTCCTATGAGTTTGAACTGAATCCAGGTGATGACTACAATGATGATGAAAAGGACCCAAGACATGGCGGAGGCGTACCCCATGCGCAATTCCTCCCACGCTGCCTGATAGATATGATAGACGATGACATCGGTGGTTCTGACAGGGCCGCCGGCAGTCATCACATAAATCGATGTGAATACCTGAAAGGAACTGATCAGCGATGTCACGAGGATGAAGAACGTGGTTGGTTTGAGCAGGGGAAACGTGACACGCCGGAAGCGCTGCCAGGATGTAGCACCATCGATGCGAGCGGCATCCAGCAGGTGCTCGGGAATTCCCTGGAGTCCCGCCAGGAAAATGACCATTTGGTAGCCGAGGCCAAGCCAAACGGAGAAGATGATGACAGAGATCATCGCTGTCTCCGTCGCATTGAGCCACTGGAGAGGGGAAATACCGACGAGGGCAAGAAGGGCGTTCGCCGCGCCGAAGGTGGGGTGGTACATCCACAACCATACGAGAGCGATTGCCACGAACGAGGTAACGCTCGGGAGGAAGTACAGAGCCCTCAGGAATGCAACGCCCTTCAAGCGGTGGTTCATGATAAGCGCGATGCCGAGAGATATCACCATGCCAATCGGAACATTCAATAAATAGTAGAAGGTGTTCTTGAGTGCATTCCAGAAGTTCGGATCGGCGCCCATCTCGCGGAAATTCTCCAGACCGACGAAAGGTTTGTCGGGGACTACAACATCCCATCGATGGAGGCTGAGGTAGGCGGCAAAGATTATTGGTGTAAACACGAAAACCGTAAGGTGAAGCAGGGAAGGCGCCAGAAAACCAAGTGCTGTTCGCGTCGGATTCTTCTCACGTCCGGCAGCCCTGTGATACAGAATGAAACTCAACGTTAGAACGACAAGCGAGACGGCCAGCAGCACCTCAATGATCTCGGAATGCTGCCGAATGGGCTTGAACGCGAGGGCTTCGTGCTGTCGTATTGCGGCAAGTTGACGATCAACGCGGGCCGCGTAGGTCGTCATCGTTTCATGCATGGGTCGATTGCCAATCAAGACTTCATCGACCGCGTCCTGCAGTGTCCATTCAATTTCGCTGAATCGCTCGATGACAGACCCCCATGGCTGACGGCAGAACGGAACCTCGTCGACGAACGCCCGCTCCAGGCCGAGCGTGTCCTGCGCGACGAGTTCTTCTGCAACGCTCCGGACAGAAGGAATTTCAAGCCTTCTGGCTGCCCGCAATCTGTTGGCAGCCTCGCCTGCCATGAACGCAGCCAGCATCACCGCTTCTTTTGGATGCTTCGAGTTCACAGGCACGCTCCAGCCGGACTCGTACATCACATTCACGCGGCCTGAGCCAGGATACCGTGGGAGAGGCGCGACACCCAGGTTCAGCTTGCCCGCTTCGATCTGACGCAGGAATCTTGGCAGGCGCCAGTGTCCATCAAGTATCATGGCGATCTTCCCGTTCATGAAGAGCTGCACATTGATACCGGTCTTCTCCGATTGGACCCAGCTTCCTGCGTTAGGGGCAACACCATGCCGCTTAGGAAGATCAAGGAGGAATTCAAGCGCCGACTCGGTGGTGCGGGAGTTCAACGTTCCTGTGGCCCTTTGGCCGGTGGGATCTACAACGTCACCACCAGCGGTCCAGACCCATGCGATCCAGAAATAGAAGTAGTTCGAGAAGGCAGCACCAAATTGGTCAATTGTGCCGTCACCATCCATGTCTCTCGTGAGTTTCCTTGCGATGCTCAGGTAATCGTCCCAGCTCCAGTCTTGCCTGGGAAACGGGATTCCCGCTTGGTCAAACAGAGTCTTGTTGTAGAACAGCATTAACGGAGTAAATCCCTTCGGAAAGGCGAAAAGAGATGGCCCCCGCCGCGCAATTTGAAGGGCGTTAGGGAACCACTGGGCCGTATCGATGCCCAGCTGCTGGATGTACGGAGCGAGGTCGAGCAATATTCTCTTGTTCGTGAAGGTGGGAATGAGTTTCGAGTCTAGCAGAAAAACATCGGGGGGCTCATCTGCAGCAAGCGCGGTAAGGATCTTTTCCTCGTACTGGCGGCCTGGACTTGGTTCGTAGAGGACATCAATGTGAGGGTAGAGTCTCTTGAACTCTGCAATGGCTCTCCGGTCTAGAGGCATCTCGTCAAGATCGGCCCAGTCGGTAAGGCGCAGCGTAATCCTGGGCTGAGCAAGGGCTCGAACGCTGGACCCCTCAACAACCAGGAGGGTGAGGAGAACGACGATCCAGAAGAAAGCAGTCAGGCGTTGTGTGAGGAAGTGCTTCACCGGCGCGATCATTGTCTAGGGTGAAGGTTGGACGGGGCTCCGAGAGTTTGAAACCTGGAATAAACAGAATAGCGTCCGGTCGGGACCGTCAGCCAATCGGACGAACATGTCCAGTCGAGGAAAGCCTGGCAAAGACATCGAGCGTTATTGCTGCAGCGGCTCGGACTTCGTCAATCGAATTATAGAAGTGGGGGGAATATCGCAGCTTGCCTCCCCGCGCCGAAATCAACACACGCTCTCGGGTCAGTGCGTCAAACGCGTTTGTTACATCGACGCCGCCGGGCGGCACAATCGTCACGATTCCTGCCCGCTCGTGCTCCTCTGCAGACGAATAGAGTGTTACGCCGGCATCCTGGAATTGTCTTGTGAGTGCTGACGTCAGCGCCAGGATGTGTGACTCAATGACATCCGGTCCGATCTCCAGAATCGTGCTCAACGAAGCATGGTACCCCCACATGGCAGGGATGTTGACCGTGCCACCCTCATACCGTCTCGCTGTCGGCGCGGGAGCCTGGTCAAAGTTGAAAAAATCCCACGGATTCTCGACAGAGAGCCACCCGAGGAATTTCTGATGGATCCTTGCTTGCAGTTCTTCGGTGAGATAGAGAAATCCGATCCCCTGTGGACCCATCTGCCATTTGGGTGCGCCTGCGGCCGCTGCGTCGATCTTCATTTCTTGTACGTCGATCAGCATGCCGCCCACGGCCTGCATGGCGTCGACGACAAAGAGAATGCCGCGTGAACGACACAATTCTCCGAGGACAGCGAGGTCCGCCCGATACCCTGAGAGAAACTGCACTGCACTGAGCGCGAGTAGTCGGGTACGAGGACGCAGTGCAGCATAGATCATCTCAGCAGTGAGCTTCCCATCAGCGGAGTGAATGACGTCGATCTCTACACCCTGGTTCTTGAGATGGTAGTAAGGATACACATTTGCCGGAAACTCAAGGTCATTCAGAAGTATCCTGTCGCCGGGTTTCCAATCGAGGCCCGACGCAACGATATTGAGTGCGTCGGAGGTGTTGCCGGCGAGGGCGATCCGCTCCCAGGATTCAGCATTGATGAGCCGGGCGATGCATCCTTTTGTTCTTTCGATCTGTTTTACATCATCGGGATAGGTCTCAATCCTGCCCGTCGAGCGATCCTGCAAATGGGCGATCTGAGCTTTTAACACGCGGGAGGAAAGGGGACTGACCGCAGCATGGTTGAGGTAGATGAGACCTTGTTCCGTGTGTGGGAACAGTTCACGGTACGACTTGTGCACCTCGTAAGGAATCAGCGTCGATATTGAGCGTTTCACCTGGTTGCCGCTATGAGAGAGATATTGGATACTCGCTGAGTGTACTCAAAGAGACCAGTAAAATCAAGAATATCTAAGCGCTCCGCACCTGAGCGATGGAGAACATCCATCAGGCTGCCACCTTGATCGCAGTGCTCGGTCTGATGAGTTCACCTGCATGAGGCAAAGGAGTGTTCGGGGGAGCAGCCTTTGAATATCCCCGGGATTTGTAATACCTTTAGGCGAACAATCCCGTCTCTTGCACAAATCTCGTCCAGGAGCCAGATGCATCGATCATGCGTGGTGATGATTGTTCTCCTCAGTACCTGGCTGTCGTTACAGGCGCAGTCACCGATCCTTCCGAACAACGAAAAGGGAATCCTGATCCGTTGTGATGATTTGGGAATGTGCCACGCCGTGAACATGGCGGCCCTGGAGGTGCTCAAGACGGGCCTTCCTGTTTCCTTTTCACTTATGGTAGCCTGTCCGGCGTATCAGGAAGCGGTAGAAATCCTGAAAGCGTACCCTCACGTTTCCGTTGGAGTTCACCTGACGCTCAACGCAGAGTGGATCAACTATCGATGGGGCCCCGTCGCCGGCCGTCAGGCGGTGCCTTCACTTGTCGACAGCGCGGGCTTTTTCTTTCCGTCACGACCGGCCCTCTTCGGCAATAACCCCAGGTTGAGCGAGATTGAAACCGAGCTCAGAGCGCAGATCGAGAAGGCACTACGTTCCGGCATCAAAATCGATTACCTCGACCACCACATGAGTGCGGCAGTAAATACGCTGGAGACCCGCCAGCTGGTAGAGTCCTTGGCGAAGGAGTACGGGCTGGCGGTTTCCTGGTATTTCGAAGAAATCGAGGCCAGTGGAATATATCGTGCAAATCCCGCCAATAAGCTCGACACGGTTCTCGCGAGGGTCTCCGGCGCATCACCCGGACGGATCACGTTATTCGTATTCCATGTCGGTCTCCAGGGATCTGAGATGGATACGCTGGTAGATTTCCACGTAACGGCACCTCGTGACATGAGCATGCATCGGGAAGCTGAGTTACGCGTACTGCTTTCGTCCGATTTGCACAGTGCCTTGAGGCGCAGTGATGCTCGGCTCCTGACGTACAGGGATTTGCTCAATTCGCTGGGCACGAGCAAAATGAAACGGCCTATTCCTCAGGACTGACAGCCGTGAAATCCACTGTGTTGACATTCGCTGTCGTAGTTGTTGCGACATCCTGCAATGTCTCGATGTTCGAGCCGTATTTTCAATCAGCGGAGCAGTATCATGTCGTTGGCAACTTCGAAGGTGCCATCAAGATGTATTTCATGGCAATCGAACAGAACAAAAAGAAACCGGAGGCATACTTTGGTCTGGCGATGACGTATTACAGAATAGGATATTTCGAGGAAGCCCGACTCGCGTTTGAAAAAACGTTGGAACTTGACCCGCTCAATGTCTATGCCTATGAGCGGCTCGCAGCGGTCAATATCGATCTCGGGCGCCCGGACACGGCGATCTTCCTTTGCCGCATTGCACGCGTGATGGATGAGAAATTTGTTCCCGCGATCAACACGCTGGGACATGCGTACTTCGAAACAGGGCGTGTGGACAGTGCAGAAGTCGCGTTCAATGCCGCCGTGAGGATCTGCCGGGATTTGAATGTCCAGTCTCTGGCGACAAAAAATCCGCAATCCTACTCTGCCGATGCGGCGGAAGCGTTCAATGGGCTGGGAGAAATTCGCGTAGCCCAAGGGCTCTATACGCACGCTCTCGATTACTTCGGGGCTGCAATTTCGGCAATGCCCAGTTGGGACACTCCCTGGTATAACAAGGCGCTGGCCTATGAATCACTGACAAACTACTCCGCTGCACAAGTTGCATATCAACGAACGATTGACCTTGCTCCGGAGAATGTCAGGGCAATGAGGAGTTTCGCGAGACTCCTCGCCCGGTTGAGGAGAGACGCGGACGCCATTGAGCTTTATCGGCGCGCGCTTAAGGTCGATCCGGCCGATACCTACAGCTACAACGGATTGGCAGCCATCTACGAGAAGAAAGGTGAGTTTTCAGAAGCAGCGGAAGCGTATAAGGGCGTTCTGGACTCCGCACCAGATGATCCGATCGGGTATTTGCGGGCAGGGCAGCTGCAACTAAGGCGGAATGAGTTCGACGAGGCAGCAAGGATGTTTCAGTCCGCCATCGATTTGCATCCCGGTTTCTCGGAAGCTCACAACGGACTCGGAGAAGCACTTCGCGGCAAAGGCCTGATGGAGGAAGCAACGTCGGCGTTCGAGCTCGCCATCAAGCACGATTCAACGCTCGCCAGTGCGTACATGAATCTCGCAAAACTACTCCTGGATCAGAAGAAAGAGGAGGAGGGAATGGCGATGATGGGGCGTGCCGCGCAGTTGGGAGATATAAACGCGTTGGAATTCTTGCGTGAACACGGAATCAATCCGGGGAAGAAGTGAAGCCTGACTATCTCACGATTGTCCTACTCGCTTTTCTGCCGCTCTTTGTCCGAGTCATCCTGTACCTGGCCATACTCAAGTTCCGCTCGATACGCATCAGGCCTCTCAGCCTGATTGTGGTCGCAGGATCGCCCTACCTTGTCGGTTTCATCCCTCTGCCGCTCCCGTCACCGATAAGGGAGATGCTGGCATACCTCCTCAGCGTGTTTTTGGCGATGTTCTTACTGACGCGTTACACTGAAGCGGAACTCTTTCCTGACGTTGTTGTTATTCCAGTTGTTGTCGAATTGAGTTCGAAACTGTTGCTCGAATGGGTGCTCATCCCGCTTTTGGCGTGAACTATCCGCGATTGAATGGAGTAGTTGCATCAAATTGAGAATCCTTGATCGAGGGAACTCACCAAACGCGACGTTCGATTTTCCGAAGGGCGCATACGTCCAGATGATGAAAGATGAGTGAGGACGTTCGTATTTTTCCACGAGGGGCACGTGGATCAGAGTTGTGACGCGAAGCACATATGTCACTTGAATCCAATCTGCTTCCGGTTTCATAATTGACTTTAACCCGAACGCCAGTTAACTTGACAAATAGGCCGTTGCTGATTTCTCAATGCCTCGAAAGCGCAGATTCCGCCAGCATGCCGGCCAACCGACGACGCAGTTGCAGGGTTGGGAATTGAAGAACGCATAATTTAAAAGGACCTGTGGAATGAAATTGTTCCGGACACCGATAATCCTTCTGATTGTTTCTCTGTTTAGCTTCGGGGTACAGACTGCACGCTCCCAGTCGGGCGGAGGCGTCAAGAACCCGTATAGCCTGTCAGTCGTGACACTGAAGGGCGCAACTTCAGTGGGGATCACGTTGAGGTTTGCCTCCGTTGATGCTCAACGCTATCCTCTTCCGAATTTGATCAAGGAACTTGTCGTCGAACCGCTCAAGGGCACGAAAACGTCGCTGAAGAAATTCACGTTGAAAAACGTCGCTCTGACTGGGGGCGTCTCTAGTGTCGCGGTGCCTGGATTTCAATCATTGAAACAACTGCACCTGAGGGTCCACGTCAAAGCGGATGGCTGGCAGGATGAGCACTTCGAATTTGATTGCACAGTTCTGTCTGATCCGGATCTCTTGGTGGAAAGCGTCACAGTACCTCCGCAGGCGTACACCGGAATTGCGTTCAACGTTCAGGCTGTGGTGCGGGAAGTCACGGGACAGTCGGCCGTGACCGCAAGCGTCTCGTTGAAGAAAGGGACAGAGGTTCTCGGCGTTAACACAAATGTTCTGGTGCCGGCAGGAGGAACGGTGCAGGTCAACTTCCCGAACATCGTGGAGACAATATCGGGTACGAACACCTACACCGTTGTGATCAGTGCCTCGAACCCATCCGAGTCGACAACGAGCAACAATGGCAGCGTCGTTCAGATTCAGGTTCTTGATCTGGTCACGACCCAGCTGCAACCAGGATCATTGACATATTCCTTCGAATCGTACGATCAGGGTGAAATTACGGGCAATACCTATTCATTGTATGATCATACCGTCGTGAATTTTTGGGAAACCAGTTCACTGGATTTCAGGGTCTCTCTGCCATCGGGTGTTGCATTGGGAGCTATCGATGAGATCTCATGGGAGATCAGGACGACGGGAGGTACGTACGCAGCGCAGGTTCTCGTCAGTCCAGTTCAACCGATAGGTGATACTCAAAAGAACATCGAAATAACGGCGAACACAACTTCAAATCCGGTGGAAATCGCGCTACACCAGATCTACACGTACTCACGTGAAGTAGATAGCTGGGTGCCAAAGGACGTGACGAGCGGAGTTCAAGCATTGGTCCTCAGACCGGACGGACTGCTCGAAGTCACTCTTCGGTTGCGCTCGGGAGGAAGCGTGTATTTGGGCGGGGCCAGCGTCATGGTACCGGCGCCGCATGCGCCTGTGGTAGACTCGTACTCCATGTCTTGGTTCGGGGAGTCGGGCGAAGATCCGACGCAGCCGTACAATACTCGATGGACAAGACGGCGCCTCAGTTTTGCCACCACAGAGATTGTGGTGGCTGGCCAATCTCAGGGAAAATTTCAGGGCGATCTCGCCGAAGGCGTGGAGGCGACAATGCCCGGAGAGTTCAGGATGTCGCAGAACTATCCCAATCCCTTCAACCCTGCCACGACGATTGAATTCGCGCTTCCTCAAGATGCGTTTGCCACATTGAAAGTCTATGATATGCTTGGGCGCGAGGTAGCAACCATTGCGTCCAGAGAATTCAGAGCAGGTGTGCACCGGACAATGTGGAACGCGAGCAGGTTACCGAGCGGGATGTACATCTACCGACTGACAGCGGGACAGTTTACCGACCAAAAGAAATTGATGCTGCTGAAGTAGAATCATCGGTTTTATTTCTCCAAAGCCCCGATACCATCGGGGTTTTTTTTTTGAGGAAGTGCTTCTTCCTTCATACCATCTCTCTGGGCTATGGCGAGATCGCAAAGGACTGCGACTAGGCAACATCCCAAGCAGTTGATCTTGCATACGAAATATTATTACACGGCATCATTGATTATTAGGCAGACGCGAGTTAACTTTATCCGATAAGAAGTTACGCCTTCAGAGAATCACCATCAGAGATCTCTCCAAACATCCATATCTTAATGGTAAGAACAGGACTCAGCCGCAATCGACCTCGATTCTGAGTTCTTCGTTATGGAGTTGAATCATGCCTCAGATCAAGTTCACCCTCCGTTTTGTTGCGCTTCTACTCTTCGCCGCCGGCGCTGAAGGAATCTCGTTTGGCCAGCAATCCCGTTCGATTAAAGATCCCTATACTCTTTCAGTCCAGGCATCGCGGATTTCCTCGGGGATCGAGATTATCGCCACGATTCGGAGCGTTGACCCTCAGAAGTACCCCCTGCCAGGCTCGATCAAGCAGTTTGTTGCTGATCCTGAGGACGGAGCGAAGTATCGCCTCCAAAGGTACACAGCGGACAACGTACCATTGGTGAACGGAGAGGCCCGTTTTGTGCTTTCTGGGTACGACAACTGCCAGGATTTTCATGTCCACGCTCACATCAAGATACCTGGATGGAATGACGAGCACCTGGAACATCATTTCCATCTGCCGGCGAGGCCCAATCTTTCAGTAGAGCGAATAGCCTCACCTGATGAAGTTTTCGCGAATACGGCCTTCGGTGTCCAGGCGACAATTCGAGAGTCAAATGGTGACTTGGGTGCTGCAGCAACGGTGACGCTCTATGACGGCCTGACCGTTCTGGCATCAATACCAAACATATCGGTCCCTAAAGGCGGAAATGTGACCGTCTCTTTTCCCGGCATCATCATTGTTTCCCCCGGGAAGCATTACCTCAGCATCAGGATTTCAAATGCAGTTCCTCAAGAGTCCGATCTCGGGAACAATTCCCGTGCGTTTGTGGTCAATGTGCTCGCGAAACCCGACCTGCGTGTTGAGCGGATTACTGCACCGGACAATTCGTTCGCGAATACGGCCTTTGAAATTCACGCCTATATTCGTGAAGCGGGCGGCACAGACACGAAAGCATCCGTGTCGTTGTATGATGGCTCCCGGTTGATCGGGTCGGTTTCACGGGTCGAGGTACATGCCCGGTCCCTGGAGCGGGTGACGTTTCGCGGAATCTCGCCGGCGGCATCTGGACAGCATGTCTACACCGTGTCCATAACGAACGCCGACCCGCAAGAGTCGGATGTCTCCAACAACACTTCGGCCGTGACCGTTCGTGTTCTTCTGAGACCCGATCTACGCGTTGAGAGCGCTTCCGTTCCATCTCCAATCTTCGTCAATACAACCTTCGATCTCACGGCAGTGATCCGTGAGTACAACGGGCAATCGGGTGCAACAGCCTTTGTCGCGCTGTATGAGGGGAAGGAGAGACAGACAGCTCCGGTCAAGGTCACTGTGGGCGCGGGAGGAATCGCTACGGCCACGTTTCAGAATCTCAAGGAACGCACCAAGGGCGTACGGACGTATATCCTCAAGATCTATGACGTCGACCCGTGCGAGTCGAACGACGACAACAACACGTACTCATGCGCTGTGACGATTCTGGTGCGTCCCGATCTGAAGGTGGAGAATGTGGTCAAACCTGCGGCGATTGCCGTTGGCGTGCCATTCTCAATCGATGCGATTGTCAAAGAAATCGACGGGCAGTCTGGTGCTGTCGGTACGGTCACTCTATTCGAAGGCAATGAAGCCCTTGCCTCTCGTCCGGGCGTTTCGGTTCCTGCCGCCGGTAGTGTTACCGTATCGTTCTCAGGAATCGCTGCCACGTCCGCGGGAAATCACTCATATAGCATCAAGATTTCAGGCGCCGTTCCAGCCGAGTCGGATTTAAGCAATAATTGTTACTCATTCACGCTGGCTGCGGCGGCGAGGCCGGATTTGCGTATCGACGCGATCTCGGCGCCATCCACCGCTCAGGTTGGAGCTGCATTCGCGGTATCGGCGATCGTCAGGGAGTACCTTGGAGTGGCTGCTACGGCCAGCGTTGCGCTGTATGAGGGCAGCAGCCTGATCGGTGCATCTCAATCGGTCGCGTGTACAGCTGGAGGAAGCACGAACGTCGTGTTTGCGGGAAACGTGCTTTCGACACCCGGGATACACACGCTCGCGGTGAGAATATCAGGTAGTGTGCCGACTGAATGGGACGTGACGAACAATGAGCAAACATTCACTGTCAATGTGCTCCCCAGGCCCGACCTCATCGTAGAGCAGCTGGTGATCCCGGCTCAGATCAGCGCGAACGTACCCTTCGATCTACAGGCGCTCATCCGGGAATTGACAGGTGCGTCCTCGGCTTCAGCGTCTGTGTCGCTGTATGAAGGAACGACTCTCCTCTCAGGCCCACAGACCATTTCTGTTCCTGCAGGCGGAACGGCCACGGCATTGTTCTCCGGGATCGTCGCCACCTCCCCTGGAAGGCACAGCTATACGGTCGTGATCTCCGGAGCTGCTCCCAGCGAATCGGATGTGACAAATAACCAAAACACGTCGAGCGCTGAGGTTACGCAGCAATCACCCATGGATCTCAGCTTGTCGTATGCCTATAGTCGCACACTCAATATCATCCGGCAGTCTTCAAACTATGGCTGGTTCTCCCTGGATTCGACATATTCAGAGAGTGGATCATTGACGTTCACAGCTGCAATGACCGTGCCTGCTCCTCCTCCAGCCCGGATAAGTGCATTGGCCTGGACCATCTCTACTCCAGCCGGCACGTTCGATCAGACCACGCTCTCGAATGTCGGACCGTCGAGCTCTCACGGGACCACAGATTATTATTCCTTTACAGATGTCAATGGCAAAGGAATAATTTTTTCGATGACCGTCGAACGGGTGGCCGGTATCATCGAGGTCTCCATCCATCAGCAGGCTGCGTTCAGTGAGAGAACGTTTATTACACCGGAGACGAATCTCCGTACGACGAGTGGGAACCATGCAAACGTTGTGCAGCCGCAAACAGCACTGACCGTCACGCTCACGCTGCAGGAAGGGGGGAACACCTGGGGAGGAACAAAGGCTATCGCCGTGTCGCCCATTGTTGAAATGAGCTCCTCGCGTACAGTCGTCGTGAACTGGATCAGCATCGAAGACGGAACGAAGCTGGAAACGGAAACCATTAGTTTGAGTCTCCAAGCGGCGGGCCCCGAGGCTCCCTCACAGCCTGCGTCGGTAGCAGCCTCGATGATTGCTGCAGAGGACGACCGGCCGTCTCCCATGATCCCGCTGAATTTCGAAATGAACCAAAACTATCCCAATCCGTTCAATCCCGCGACGACGTTTGAGTTTGCTCTTCCAAAGGCCTCCTTTGTGAGTTTGAAGGTCTATGACATGCTCGGTCGGGAAGTCGCGACAGTCGCTTCACATGATCTCACCGCCGGCCTCCACAGAGTCCGCTGGAATGCGGGTTCGCTGCCGAGCGGAATGTATGTTTATCGCCTTTCGGCAGGGGAGTTCGTCGCCCAGAAGAAATTGATGATT
>Ga0233425_10002393_pt1 | contig 37166 bp, 14 predicted proteins | sample Watercolumn_Towu_2_FD_181712 | JGI IMG/M metagenome (GOLD analysis project Ga0233425, IMG submission 181712) | Freshwater microbial communities from Lake Towuti, South Sulawesi, Indonesia - Watercolumn_Towuti2014_140_MG | ecosystem: Environmental > Aquatic > Freshwater > Lake | place... | reverse complement strand
CCTCGAGAGGCGTTTCTGAACGAATCCGTCAACGGCCTGGCCCAGGACGGCAAAGTAATCTGCGTCCGTCTGGCGCTGTTCGCCGACATGATGAAGGGGCGCGAGTGGACTCCCGCCGCGCTCGCGGAAGTTGGCGGCACGGTCGGCGTCGGCGCGACATTCCTGGAAGAAACCTTCAGTAGCCGGACGGCGCCACCGCAGCACCGGCACCATCAGGAAGCGGCCCGGGCCGTGCTGCGAGCGCTCTTGCCCGCCACGGGCACCGACATCAAAGGCCACAAACGTTCCCACGCCGAGTTGCTCGCAGCAAGCGGGTACGCCAATCGCCCGCAGGACTTCGCCGAGTTGATTCGTATCCTGGACAGCGAAGTGCGGCTCATCACGCCAGTAGGAAGTGAGGGAACGGGGAACAGGGAACCGGGAACGGGGAAAGACGCCGCTTTCGCTCCTTCTCCTTCTCCTTCTCCTTCTTCCTTCACTCTTCACTCTTCCAACTTCCAACTGACGCACGATTATCTGGTGCCTTCTCTGCGCGACTGGTTGACGCGGAAGCAGAAGGAAACGCGTCGCGGCCGCGCCGAACTGCGGCTGGCGGAGCGCTCGGCGCTCTGGAATGCGAAACCGGAGAACCAGCAGTTGCCGTCGTGGTGGGAGTTCCTGAACATTCGCCTGCTGACCAGGCGCAAGGACTGGACGGAATCGCAACGGAAGATGATGCGTCGTGCGGGACGCGTCCAGGGCACGCGGGCGGCGATTCTGGCGGCCAGCCTGGTGCTGGCGATGGTCGCGGGCCGGGAAATTCACGGCCGTTTTCAGGCGCGTTCCGCCATCTCGCAACTGACCAGCGCGGATGTGGACCAGCTGCCGGCGTCGCTGCGGCAGGTCGAGCGATACTACGGCTGGGCCGGCTCCGGCTTGTCCGCCCTGGCGAGCGGCACGGCGGGGACACTGGAGGAGCGCCGCGCCCAACTGCACGCCCGGCTGGCGCTGGTCTCGCGCGACGCTTCGCACGTCGAGCCGTTGCTGGAAGAACTGCTCACGAATCACGTTTCGTACGTAGGCGTGATTCGCGATCAACTTCAGCCGTATCGAATGCAGTTCGAGGACAAACTGTGGGAGCTACTGCGTGACGGCACGGCAGCGTCGTCCCGCCGGTTTCGGGCCGGATTGGCTCTGGCGGTAAACAGCCAGCAAACCGAACCCGACCCTTGGCTGCCCAATGAATTCAGCTTTCTTACCGAACAACTGGTTGTCGCCAATTCTGAACACCAGTCGCGCTTGCGGGAATACCTGCGCCCGTTGCAGGACCGGCTGCTGCCCGAGCTGGAACGGATCTTCGCGGACAAGACAGCATCCGAGAGCCGACAGGTGAGCGCTGCCAATGCCCTTGGGGACTACGCCGTCAAGGATATGGCACGGCTCTCGCGACTCTTAACGGTGGCGACTCCCGAACAATACGCACTGTTGTACCCGCTGGTCAGTTTGGCGAAAGATCCTGCAGCGACTGGCTTGCTTGCACAGCTGGTGCGGGAAACGCCAGCGGAGGATCTGCCGCAAGCGGATCGCGTGTCGTTGGGCCAGCGCCGGGCCGCCGCCGCGATCACGCTGTTGCGCCAGGGTGAACGGGAGCGGTTCTTGGATGTGCTCAGGGTAGGCAGCGATCCGGAGTCGTTGAGCCAGTTCGTCGCCCGCTGCCGCTTGCGCGACGTGAAAGCGGCGGAACTCGTGGAGTGCCTCGACCGGGCTGACGCCACGCGCAAGTCATTGTCGGGAGCAGCCCGCAAGCAGGAAGATCGCGTTGTGTACGGTCTGCTGCTGGCCCTGGGCGACTATCCACGGGAGGAAATTGCAGCGGCGACGCGACAGCCGCTCATCGACAAGCTTGTCGTCTGGTACGGTCAAGACCCGAGTTCGGCGATCCACGGCGCCACGGGTTGGCTGTTGCGGCGCTGGGGCTTTTCCGACGCTGTGACGAAGATCGACCAGACTCCGATCCCCTACGATCCGACTGGGGAGCGGGAATGGTACACGCTGGAGATCAAAGCCCAAGGCAGTGATACAGGCGGTGGGGGCGTTCTCGGGGCGTTACTGGGGCCGACCGAGCAACCGCTGTACTTCACCTTCATCGTGTTCCCAGCGGGCGAGTACACGATTGGCTCGCCGGACGGCGAGACGGATCGTATTCTCGACGAACGGCTGCACCGCGTCACGCTGACGCAGCCGATTTCCGTGTGCGACCGGGAGCTGACCTGGGCTCAATACGACCCCATGGACAATCGGCAAAGGCACACCGCATGGGAGCGTCAATTCAATCGCAAGCTCGGTCAGTCCGACCCGGTATTTGGCGTCAACTGGCCCGAGTCGGTAACGTATTGCTGCTGGCTGACCGCGCAGTCCGGGATGGGTAAGGAATCGCAATGCTACGACGATTCGGAGTTGCTGCCCAAGGACCAGGAGGGCAATCCGCAGTACGAGCAAATCTACCTGCATCGAGACGGATTTCGGCTGCCTACCGAAGCGGAATGGGAAGTGATCTGCCGGAGCGGCACGACGACGGCTTATTCGTTTGGGAACGATGTGCAGTTGCTTGGCCAGTACGGGTGGAATCAGGCAACATCGAACGGGTGGTCGCACAGCGTGGGATTGCTTCGACCGGGGCTGCGGGGGCTATTCGACACGCATGGTAACGTGTTGGAATGGTGTCACGACTGGGGCGCTGATTACGCCGACGGCGCATTGGTGGGCAATCCGATCGGTCCTGCAAAGGGCTCGTACCGGGTGTACCGGGGCGGTTGCTGGGACGACCCCGCCAGGATCTGCCGGGCGGCGTTCCGCCTCAGGAACGTGCCGTCGCAGCGCATCTACATCCTGGGCTTCCGCCTGGCCCGAGTTCCGGTGAGCCAAGCGGGTGCGGAGCAACCCGTCCGCGAAGCGAACGGAGCCGGGAACGTAGGCCCGTAGGGAGGTGGCGGTAGCCCCGACCAGAAGTGCCGTAGCGAGAGGCGCAGTGAGCGGAGCCGGCAGCCTGTAACCCTGCTCGTAAGAACTTTTCTCCCATCTCCACCGGTACTCCGGGAGAGAAGGGTCGGGGATGAGGGGGCTGGGCGAAACGTGGCGTAACGCTACCGGCATTTTCGCGACAACACGATACCCCCGGGCACGCTGCGGCGGGGTCGCGCATGGAATTGCCGTTTTGGCGCCGGTTCGCAAAAGGGCCGGCGGTGTCGCGCCAGGCTTGCTCCTTTCCCTCACCCCCGATCCCTCTCGCATGACATACATAGGCGAGGGGAGTACAGGTAGTCACTTGCGCGCGACGATCATTTTCAACCGGCGGTAACCAACTCTGCAGGTCGGGACTCGAGACCCGTCCCATTGGGTTGGGCACGCATCAATAGCGCTTCTGCGAAGGAGGAGCGGTAGCGGTTGTTGTCCCGGGAGGATTGATACCCCATGCGCGTTGCTGCAGGGAGGTGACCCGGCTGGCGATTTGCGGCTGCCGCGCATCGACCTGCAGCGACCGCTGGTAGTTGGCGATCGCCTGGGCGAGGTCGCCGGAGTCTTCGCGCAATTTCGCCAGCGCGTTGAGGGCTCGAGTATTCTGCGGGTTCTGGGCCAGTGCTTCCTGCAGGTAGTGTTTCGCTTCTTCCGCTTGTCCGAATTCCTCGTAAAGCTGTGCCAGTCGAACCCGCGCGTCGGGCGACGTCGGGTTGGTCAACAGCCAGTTGCGCAGCAGCGCGAATGCCTTGTCGGATCGATCCGTTTCGACGAGCAGTACTGCCAGACCGCGATAGCTTTCGTCGTGGTTGGGTTGTTTGTCGAGTGCCTGATTGTAGAGGTTCTCGGCCTGATTCAAGAGCTCGCTGGCTTCGGCGGACGGGCCGGCCTGACGCCGCTCTACGCCCAGTCGATGGAGTGTTGCGGCCAGGTTGTAATACCCGTTGGCATCTTCTGGTGCGACCGCGATCGCCTGCTGGAACTCCTGGCGTGCCGCCGGGTAGTTCCGTGTCAAGTAATGCTGGACGCCGGTACTGTTATGGGAAAATGCGGCCACCCCGCAGCCGTTGGCGGCGAACAACACGATCCCTGGCAGGAGACCCAGGATCCAGGGATTCTGAATTGCGTCCGATCGGCGCATGCCACCATTCCTCATGCCCTGCGTTTCAGGCTCGCAACGCGGTGCGCGCAACGGGGTGCTCGCAGCGGGATGGGGAGAATAGAGACTGGAAGCGGACGTGGCAAGGCGAATCCGGGCTATTCCTGCGTGACCTGCTCTTTGACCTTGAGGACAATATGATTCTGCTTGCCCCCCTGGTTCAGGTCCGCCGCCTTCTGTTCGGCCTGCTTGCGCTGCGTGAATTCGTACAGCGCGACCCGCTTCATCGACGCGTTAAAGACGCCCCAGAACAGTTTCAACCGGACCTCGACAGGTTCCTTGGCTCGGGACTTCCGCTTGGGCTTCTTTGGAGCCTCCGATTCCCCAGCCTTCTTGCCCTTGCCCGCCGCTTCGGCCGCTTCAACTTCTTCTCGTAAAACCTTGCGATTAAGTATTTTACGTGCCATGGAGTGACCCGCCAAAAGGAGTTCGTACGGTTGGGGATGAAACCGATCGAAATCGGATGTTGACGCCTATCATACCGCATCCGGGATTGGTTGCCCAGTCGGTAGCCGCTCGTGGTCGGATGGGGCGCCAACCTGCAGGCGGAGCGGGTCAGGGCAGGGTTGTGAGGCGCGGACGACCGGTTACCGCACGGTGCGACGCCGAATGGGCCGACCGAAAGATTGACGAACCGCCCGAATCGGTCAGAATGGATCAGAGTCCTCTTTTGTTCGGAGCGAAAGATGCCGCGTCCCTTCCGTCTTGGACGACCACCGAAATCCGAGCCCCGTTTCCGTCGTGCGCAGCGAGGTTGGATCGGAGCATTCGCCGTTGTGCTGGGACTTCTGCCAGGCGTCCCGACGGTTGCCGACGTGGTGACGATGCGGAACGGGATGCAGTTCACCGGCAATGCGGTACAGATCGCCGGCATCATGCAGTCGGCTCAGGAAAAAGAGAAGTCGCGCGGCCTTCCGACCGTGGGCATCGACGATAATCTGCGCCGGACGTTCGTGCCGTTCGTGCATGTGGTGAACTCGGTTCCCGAGAATCCTCCATTGGAGCGATTTATTATCGAGAAACGGGTTGCGGCGGCCAACCGCAAGCTCGGTTCCGTCGGGCCGGTGATCCGAATCGAGCCCTGGGACGAACGAGGCAATCGTGTCTACACCATGAGTGGCGGTGACGGACAGCTTTCGGTGATCCAAGGGATTACCCAGGTCCACCCCCACTACGTCAAAGTCGAAAGCCTGCAGGTGGAGATCCCGACTCCGCTCATCTGGGACATGCGGGTATCGACCAATTCCATCGATCAACACACACTTTCCTCCGTGCTGTACCACGCCATCGACACCAGCAAGCCAGACGAGCGGTTGCGGATTGTCCGGCTGTATACCCAGGCCGAACGGTACGAAGACGCACTGCTGGAATTGGACGGCATCGTTAACGATTTTCCCGAACTGAACGATGCCAATCTGGTCAAGCAGCGGCGGGAGATTCGGCAGGCGAGTGCGGAACGGTTGATCCGCGAGATCGATCTTCGTTCCGATGCCGGTCAACATGCGTTGTCGCGGAACATGCTCGAGAACTTTCCGGCCGATGGCGTGGCCGGCGAGACGATGGTCAAGGTCAAAGATCGGCTGGATCGGTTCGAGGAACGACGGGCACTGCTGCAAAAATGCCTCGACCAATTCCAGAAGGAGTTCGAAGCGCTGGACGACGAGCTGTTGAAGAAAAACCTGGCCTCGATTCGTGAGGAGATTGTTGGCGAGCTGAACCTCAACACGCTCGATCGGATGGCCGATTTTCTGCGGTTCGCGGAAGATCCCAAGTTCAAGCCGGACCGCAAGGTGGCGCTGGCCATAAGCGGTTGGCTCTTGGGAAGCGGGGCCGGTAATGACAATATGTCGGTCACCAGTTCGCTGGCCCAGGTCCGGAACCTTGTCCGACGATATCTGGTCGGTAAGACTCCGGGGGATCGCGAACCGATTCTGGCGGAGCTGGAAACACTGGAAGGCAGCGATCCCGCCAATGTGGCCCGGTTGATCGCGCAGATGAAACCGCTGCTCGATCCGCAGCAACTTCCTAAACCGATCGAACCGGGGTTGTTCGAGTTCAGTATTCCTGGACTTCCGGGCGACCCGAGTATCACCTATCTGGTTCAACTTCCGCCCGAGTACGATCCGTACCGGCGTTATCCCTGCGTGGTGACGTTGGGCAACGTCGGCGTTGCGCCGTTGGACCAGTTGCGCTGGTGGACCGGCTTGCTCAATACCAACCTCGGCATTCAGATGGGACAGGCGCCCCGGCAAGGCTACATTGTCATCGCACCGCGATGGACACGAGAATTCCAGCGGCGCTACGAGTATTCCGCGACGGAGCACGCCGCCTGCCTCTATTCGCTCCGCGATGCCTGCAGAAAATTTTCAATCGATACCGATCGAGTGTTCCTCAGCGGCCACGCGATGGGCGGCGAGGCGGCTTGGGATATCGGAATTTCCCACCCCGATCTCTGGGCGGGGTTGATTCCGATCGTGGCCACATGCGACAAGTACATTCCGCGCTACTTCCCCAATGCGCGGCAGCTGCCCATGTACTTCGTGGCAGGCGAAATGGACGGCAACAAGGTCGACAACAACGCGGTGCAGTGGAACCGCTACATGAGCAGCGCCAAGGTCACCGAATTCGATATCACGATCGTCGATTACCTTGGCCGGGGTCAGGAACATTTTCAAGAAGAGATCTTCCGCATCTTCGAATGGATGAACCTGCACCGGCGAGCATTCAATATCGAGTCGTTCGAATGTCACACGATGCGGCCCTGGGACAATTATTTCTGGTTCGTGGAAATCGCCGAACTTCCGCCCTCCAAAATGATCCCCCCCACAACCTGGCCTCCGCCGGCCAGCTTCCAGCCGGTCAAAGTCGCGGGGAAGGTGCTCAAGAACAACGGCCTGACGGTGAGCAAACTGAAAGGGCATGCGACCACCGTCTGGTTGTCTCCGGAGATCGTCAATTTCAATCAAAAGGTCACGATCAACGGCCAGATGATTCGCGGCTTGGCGCCGAGTGTCAGGACCCTGCTCGAAGACGTGCGCACGCGCGGGGACCGGCAGCATCCGTTCTGGGCCAGAGTGGACCTGTAATTCGCCTTGCAAAGTGTCCGAGTCGCTCCGCAATGTAGCCAAGTCGCTCCGCAGTGTGGCCGAGTCGCTCCGCGACTCGGCGTCGAGTTGCGGAGCAACTCGACTACAGTCGTAGGGGTCGTAGGGTGGGTCGAGGTACTCCGAGGCCCACCAGATGTAGGACGGGTCTCCCGACCCGTCCCGAACTGCGAATCGACGTTGGTTTAACGGAAGCCGAGTCCGACCGCTGGCATAGCCGCCGAGCGAAGCGAGGTTGTGCAAAGCCTCGGAGGTTGTTTTCTTTGTCGGTCCGGCAGGCTAGAATCAGGCCGGATTTCCGGCCATGGTTCCACTGATTTCGGGGAGTTTCCTTGATGAGTCCACGCATTGACCGTCGGCAATTTGTCCAACATTCTCTCGTCGCCACGGGCATGCTGGCGGGGGGATATTTCATCAATCCGTCGACGGCTCGCGGGCGACTATCGGCCAACGAACGGTTGAATATCGCCGCGATCGGCGCCACGGGACGCGCGGGGGCGAATATCCAGGAACTGAAGAGCCAGAATATCGTGGCGATTGCCGATGTCGACGAATCGTTGCTCGAGAAAGGAGCCGCCCCTTATCCGGGTGCTCGCAAGTACCGCGATTTCCGCGTCATGCTGGAAAAAGAAGCGCCGAACATCGACGCCGTCGTGATCGGAACTCCCGACCATTGCCATGCCCCGGCCGCCGCCATGGCGCTGCGCTTGAAGAAACACGTCTACTGCGAAAAGCCGCTGACCCATACCGTGCTGGAAGCGCGAACGCTCGCCAACCTGGCGCGTGAAAATAAACTCGTCACCCAGATGGGCACCCAGATCCACGCGGGATCGAACTACCGCCGCGTCGTGGAATTGGTCCAGTCAGGTGCCATCGGACCGGTAAGAGAAGTGCATGTCTGGGTCAACACCGTTTACGGTGGAAAGAAGCTGACGACAAACACCAAACCGCCGGCGAACCTGGACTGGAACCTCTGGCTCGGACCGGCGCCGGAACGACCGTACAGCGAAGGCGTGCATCCGTTCCACTGGCGCAATTTCTGGGACTACGGTACCGGGACGTTGGGCGACTTCGGCTGCCATTATCTCGACCTGGTTCATTGGGCGCTCAAGCTGCACAGCCCCAGCAAGATTGCGGCGCAAGGCCCCGCTGTCGATGCCGAAAATGTGCCGCTCTGGGTCACCGCGCAGTACGAGTATCCGGCGCGCGGCTCGGATCCGGCCGTTCGCGTTCACTGGTACGACGGCGGCAAACAGCCTGCCATGCTTGACGCCTGGCTCAAGACGGCCAAGACTGCGGACGGCAAGCCGCTGAGTTGGCCCAGCGGACAGTTGTTCCTCGGCGACAAGGGTATGCTGCTTTCGAATTACGGCGAATATCGGCTGCTGCCGTCGGACAAATTCGCCGACTTCAAACCGCCCGCGCCCACCATCCCCGATTCGATCGGCCACCACAACGAATGGGTGCAAGCGATCAAGGCCGGCGGGGAAACGACTTGCAACTTCCACTACTCCGGAGCACTGACCGAAGCGGTGATGCTCGGCGTCGTCGCCTACCGCAGCGGAAAGACGCTGGAGTGGAACGCCGCCGACTTGAAAGTCACCAACGCCCCGTCCGCACAAGCCTTGATTCACAAAGAATATCGCAAAGGCTGGACACTTTAAAATCGTCCGACAAGATCGCGGCGCGGAGTCGAGTTTGTAGGGTGGGTCGAGGGTGGGTCGAGGTACTCCGAGGCCCACCCTCGAGTCTCAACGGTCCATGGGTTACGGTCTCGGCGGGCCCAAGGGGTGCCATGGTGGGGCCGAAACGGGTGGAACGGTGGGTCGGGTGGGTCCGGTTGGCTCACTCGTCTTGACCGCGAAGGATAGGCGGTTTGGGCAAGCGACGCGGACTCTGGCGCGACGCTTTCGCAAATTCTTGCAACGACGCATCGGTTGCGAAGTCCCCGATTGAACTTGCCCTCCAGCCAGGATTTCGCCAAACTCCGGCCCCTCGGGAGGAGCCGGATGGAGTGCTTTGTCGGAATGAGTCCGCTCGTACGGAGACGGGCCTTGGCATGGACGGTTGCGATGTTGTTTGCCGCTGCGACCGGCTGCCGCTTCTGGAACCGGCCGCTCTTCACGCCTGTTGCGACGATCAATCAGCAGGAGGCGTTGCCCAACCCGCTGTTGATTCCGCTCAGCGACCGCGAACTGATCTGGAATCAGCTCGTGGATGAAGTCGACGACTATTTTCAAATCGATCGCGAACAGCGGGTGCAGGAAGTCGGCGGCGTGTTGATGGAGGGGCGGATCGAGACCTTTCCGCGGACCGGATCGACGATTCTCGAACCGTGGCGGCGCGACAGTACTCCGGGTTTCGAAAAACTCCACGCCACGCTGCAGTCAGTCCGGCGTCAGGCGACGATCCGCGTCATTCCCCAAGCCAACGGCTATCTCGTGGATGTGATCGTGCGCAAGGAGTTGGAGGATGTGGATCACCCGGAGCGGGCGACGGTTGGAACCAATACAGCGCGGCACGACGGTTCCTTGGTTCGCAGCGAGCGGCATCGGGACGAAGGTCCGGCGACGTTAGGCTGGATCACGATCGGCCGCGACGTATCGCTGGAGCAGCAGATGCTGTTCGAACTTCGCGGCAGGCTCTCCGAACTGGGACACCATTCTGGCAAGCATTGACGCCTGCGCCTGCTTTCGCGTAACGAACTGGCAAGGCCGGTCGTGCTGGCACACGCGAAGAAGCTGCCCGACGCGTTGCTTGTCGCTACCGGCGCCAAGACCGAAGTGTGAGTGGCGCGGGACAACATCGAGGAAATTCGGCCAGGGAATGTCTCGATCATGCCTTTCGGGCTCGACCAGCAACTCACGACCCAGGAATTAGCTGACCTGATCGCGTTCCTGCGCGCCAAAGAATAGCGGGGAACGACCGAGGCAAAGCGCGTCCAAGTCGCAATGTGGCCGAGTCGCTCCGCGACTCGGCATCGATCTTTGGGTGAAGTCAATAAATCTAAGACACCCGGACTCTTAATTCCGATAAATCCAAGACACCCGGACTTTTTAGTCAATCAATCCAAGACACCCAAACTCCTAATTCCGCAAATCCAAGACACTCAAACTTTTTAATCAATCAATCCAAGACACCCAAACTCCTAAGAATCAATCCAAGACACCCGGACTTTTTTATCTGATAAGCCGATCAATCCAAGACACCCAAACTCTTAATTCCGCAAATCCAACGCAAATCCAAGACACTCAAACTTTTTAAGGAGTTTTCTTTTCACCGGGCGTGGGTTTTACCCAGGTCGCCACGTTGTACATATAGAGTGAGGGGAGCAGCGACAGGCGCACCGGCGCGCAGCGGATTGCGATCCGGCGCTCCAGCGGAGTCGATGTCGTTCGTCTCTGTCCGGTCAGCGTGGCCCGAGCGAAATTTCTGAGGCGAGTGACCCGTCCGACCCGTCCTGTGAGCCGGTGTTGAGGCGACGGAGGCGCGGCATGAAATCCAAGACACTCAAACTTTTGCCTCCTCAGCAGAATTCATGGGTTCCGGGAGGCGTTCTGGAAGGGTCTAATAGGCGTTTTTGAGGCATTTCAGGGCAAAAAGAATGGTTTGCAATTTGATGGCCAAAAAAGCGACCCCGACGGAGCGATCCGCCGGGGCCAGCGGGACATTCTTCCCGCCCTGGCCTGGCTATCCCTTGCCGGGTTGCTCGCCAGCAGATCCCGAGTCCGTTTCACCAGGCAAAATGCAGTGCAAGCGATGAGTTTCTCCCATGCCACTCCCGTCGGGTCCCACCATGGAAGCGGCATTCTTTTTGCCCTGCCATGCCTTGAAAACGTACCCCGTCGTCCTCGAAATCGCCCACAAAATTTGCTGAAGACCCAAACTTTTTAGGGAGAAATCCAAGACTCTCAAACTTTCGGGACGATAAGCCGGACATTCCCCGACACCCGGAATTTTTTGGCAGTTTTTGGGTTGCCGCGCGTCGGTATTGACCAGGTCGCTGAGCCGTATATGCAGGTAATGCGTCGTCTCGCGATAGGTCCTTGCGTCGCGGAGAAGCCTTCTCGATTCATCGGTCCATCGATTGCGGTCTCGGTGGGCGCGTGAGTGTCGATGGGCCGATGGCCTCGACCGCATGCACGTCGCATGGGACGGTCCCGGGGGTAGCCGGAATACCGGCAACCCCCGGCTGCGCGGCAGAAAAACCCCTTCGGGGTAAATTGCGCGACGCGTTGTCCAATTCACTGATTCACTGACGATGTGGAAAAGGCCGATCAAGCTTTGCTCGAGTTCTTCGATCGACATTTGAAGCGGTGATGGCGGCGGTCGTCAGGAACCACCCAGGCACGTTGTTTCGCTTGGCTCGGCAGCAACCAAAGGGCGGGTCGACAGGGCGATGGGGTGACAGGGCGATGGGGTGACAGGGCGATGGGGTGACAGGGCGACGACGGAGACGTTCCTGCGAGAAGATGCAACCTGGAGCGGGCTGCGCTTGAGGTTGCCGCGCCGTCACGGCGCGGAATCCGAATTCAGCCCGCCGCTGAGGAGTTGTCCTTCGATCCGCCATGCGGCGCTGCGCAACGCGCCCAGTGCCTCGATAAAGGCGATATTGGCCTGGGAATAGGTGCGCTGCGCGGTCAGGAACGCCAGGTAGTTCAGCTCGCCGCTCTGGTAACCGGCTCGGGTGAGGTCGAGCGACTCTCGGGCCAGCGGCAGAATCTCTTGTTCGTATTGCTCGACGCGCTGTCGAGCACTGGCGTACTGTTCGAAGACATGGGCCAGCCGTTTCTGTAGGTCGAGTTCTAATTTCTGCAGTTGCATTTCGGCCGCGACGCTTTCGGCGCGCGCCTGTCGGATTGCGCCTTGATTGCGGTCGAAAATCGGAAACGGCATGGTGACCTGGATGGCGCCGTCGGTTCCGCGCACGCCGTAATCGCGCTGCACGATGCCTTGCACGGTGATGTCCGGTACCGGTTCAGCGACCGCGCGAACGACCGCGCTCCGCGCTCGAGCCAGGCCGGCGAGCGCGACGGCGATCTCGGGGCTTTCCTGCCAAAGCCGATTCAGGACGGCGTCCCATTCCAGATCCGGAACCTCCGACGTCAAATCTCCGTCGATCGGACGTATCGTCAGATCCGGTTGGCCGACGATCGCTGCAAGTTGCCGCCAGGCGGCCTCGTGTCGTGTGCGTACCACGCGCGCTGCGACTTGCGCCTGCTGCAGTTCCAGCCTGGCCTGCACGACGTCGACGCGGCTGACTTCTTTTGCCGCGAACAGGGAATCGGCGATTGAGGCTGCCTCACGGCTGATCCTCTCCAGATCCTCGGTGAATTCGCGGCGACGTTGCGCGACCAGCGTTTCGACGAACGCCACGCGCAGATCGGTCAGCACCCGCATTTCTTGCGCGACGAACTCGCGTTCCGCCTGTTCAACTTCGTGCTCTGCGACCTGGCGACTGGCTTGGAGCTTTCCGCCGCGAATCAAGTTCTGTTCGATCAATACGCCATGTTGTTCAGCCAGTCCACGACTGCCCAGTTGCTGGCCGGAATATCCCCAACGCGGGTTCGGTGGCAGCCCGGCCTGCAGCCATTTGCCGCGGGCCGCATCGATGCGAGCCGCCGCCTGCCTCAAGACGGGATGTTCACTCCGCGCGATATTCTCCAGCGACTCCAACGTCAGCGCCGGGAACACAACTTCCACCGCTTTGGCCGATTTCCCGCGATCGGCAGCCCGCAGTTTGTCGGGGCAGGGGAAGGACGCTGCCACTGCCAGCAGCGCCATCATGATTTGCGACTGTCTTGACGGCGCCGCGGAGACGAAAGCCAGCGATTTCCGTCGCCGAAAGCGCAGTGTGCGCATCAAACTGCTTAACCAGCGGCGCATAGAATCAATCATTTGTGTTCCAGAGCAGTCACGAAAAGCGACCATTGCAACTGATACTTTCGTCGCGATGGAATCCGGTGTTTAATGAATCTGCGTGGACTTTACCGAATTTACGGACGCTGGTTTTCCAATTAGCCCGGTTTACGCAGATGGCCAGTCTTGACCGACCGCAATCGACGAACACCGAGCGACCATCGAGATTCCGATTCGGCCTGCGCAGTCTGCTTCTGCTGGTCGGATTGCTTTGCGTTGTTCTGGCAACGATCAAGGTCGTAAGCTGGCTGTCGCTGGTAATGGGCCTGCTGGTCGTTCTCTGCATCGCCGCGCATGTTTTCGGCAATTCGCTGGGGACGAAGTTGCGTGAGCAGTCGCGTTCGTCGGACGATGACGCGTCCCACGATCCGGCGCGCGGATCGGCCGATCGAGTCACGGTGACGTTTGCTCCGCCGACGGGGTTGAGCCAGCGCAAACCGCTGGGCGTCGTTGTGATCGTCGTTGTCGCATTGGGGATGATCGGCGGCGCGGCATCCGGCGTCTGGCTCTTGGGAATGGCGTTGGAGGAACGCGCAACCTGGGCCAATATGTCGCTGGGCACCGCCGCATTCGCGGTGCTCGGCGGTTTTTCCGGCTTCGCGATCAGCACGTTTCTGAAGGTCGTGGTCGGCGCCAACCTCGAGGCTTGGCGCGATTCCAAGGTCGCGCCGGCCCGTCCACCTTCGATCGCAGCCGATGCGAACGTCGAGCGACCATTAGTCTCCCATGAAGCAGATGGTAGAGCCACAATGTGAACGCATCGAGCCGATGCAGGCCGGTGGATCGAGAGCCCCCTGAGAAGTTGGGTGGCATCCCTCTCATGGAAACCTCACGCGATCATAGCGCGGTGAAGATTCGAGCGGGTTGCAGTCGATAGGATCGCTCGTAAAGGCAATCGCCAAAGAACTTCGCATGTGGTGTCGCGGGTCAATGTCAGGCCCCATAGAATAAAACGTACATTGAAAGCCATGGTGCAAAATGGACGCGATACAAGGTCGACTTGGGCGCTACGAAATTCGCGGCAAGATCGGTGCCGGCGGTATGGGCGACGTCTATCGGGCGCGCGACATGCATCTTGACCGCGATGTGGCGATCAAGGTCTTGCCGCCCCGATTCGCAAAAGACGATTCTGCGATGGCTCGTTTTCAGCGTGAAGCCAGGGCAGTCGCGGCGATTTCACATCCCAATATCCGAGCGATCTACGATATCGGCTGTGACCAGGGCGTAACATATGCTGTCATGGAATTGCTTGAAGGAGCAACATTAGGTGTCCGCCTCCGCGCGGACGCACTCGAATGGGCCGACGCCGTGGCCATCGGCATCGCACTGGCAGACGGCCTGGCGGCCGCTCACTCCAAGGGCGTCGTCCATCGTGACATCAAGCCCGACAATATTTTCCTCACGTCGGATGGGCAGGTGAAGATCCTCGACTTCGGTCTGGCGCGCGTCGAGGTGACTCCCATGTCGTCGAGCGTCGACGAAATTCCTGTGACGGTTGCGCAACACACGCATCCCGGCATGGTGCTGGGTACGGTCGCCTATATGTCGCCGGAGCAGATCCGCGGCCAGCCTGCCGATCCGCGCAGTGACGTGTTTGCCTGTGGCTGTGTACTGTACGAGATGACGTCGGGACGACAAGCGTTTGCGGCGGACACGAATGTCGATACGATGGCGGCGATTCTCCACGAGCCCGCACCGGTGATTATCGAGTCTAGCGATCCGCGACGTCCGGCCGAATTGAACCGCGTAATTGCTCGCTGCCTGGAGAAGAAGGCGGAGCGCCGTTTTGGATCGGCCAGGGAGCTCGCCACAGCGTTGCGAGCGCTCGTATCGGATCTGGCCATTCCGGCAGCACTGGGTATCGACTCCGGTGCGCGATCGACCCGAGGTTCGGATGTGGCACCCGCCACCGGATCGGGGGCGCGTCCGGCCAGCGGATCGGGAGCGCGCCCGGCCAGCGGTTCTGGAGCGCGCCCGGCCAGCGGTTCGGGGGCGCGCGCGTCCGCGGACACCGCCCTGCGGCAGGAGACGGCCGCAGGCTGGTTGTCGCCGGCCGCCGCGGATAGCGTCGCCGTGTTACCGTTCGTGAATCTCAGCTCTGACAAGGAGAACGAGTATTTCAGCGACGGATTGGCGGAAGACTTGATCGCGGCGCTGACAAAATTCGAAGGACTTCAGGTCGCCAGTCGGACGTCGTCTTTCGCGTTCAGAGGCAAGAACGACGATATTCGGAAAATCGGCGAACAGCTCAATGTACGCCGTGTTCTTGAGGGAAGCGTGCGTAAATCGGGCAACCGCCTGCGGATCACCGCACAGCTTGTAAATGTCGAGGACGGTTACCAGCTCTGGTCGGAAACATTTAATCGGCAACTTGAAGACGTATTCGAGATTCAAGACGAGATTTCCCAGAACATTTCCAAGGCCCTGCGGTTGATCTTGTCCAAGCCCCAACAAGGCGCAGGCATCGCCGAACCGACTGACAACGTCGAGGCCTACGACCACTACCTTCGCGGCCGGCGGTATTTTCACCAGTTTCGCCGCCAGGGCTATGAGTTCGCAGTGCAGATGTTTCATCGCGCCATTGAGCTGGATTCGAATTACGCGCGGGCCTATGCCGGAGTTGCGGACTGCCATTCGCTACTCTACACCTACTGGGAGACTACGCCTGAACACCTGAAGGCGGCCGACGAAGCTAGCCGTAAGGCGATCGCCCTGGCGCCCAACCAGGCCGAAGCTCGTGTGTCGCGAGGGTTGTGCGAATCGTTGTCCAAGCACTATGGAGCGGCCGAACAGGAGTATGAGACTGCCATCCAGCTCGATCCAACGCTGTTTGAGGCCCAGTACTTCTACGGACGGATGTGTCTCGCGCAAGGAAAACTCTCCGAAGCGGCCGAGCATTTCGAGGCGGCGTGCCGTCTCCGCCCGGACGACTATCAGGCTCCAGGACACCTCGGGTCGATTTACGCCGGCTTGGGTCGCACCGCCGATTCCGTGGCCGCTTGCGAATTCAGCCTGAAAGTATTTGAAAAGCACCTTGCGCTCAATCCCGACGATGCCCGAGCCTTGTACCTCGGTGCGGTTACACTTTGCCAACTTGGGCGAACCGAGCAGGGCCTGCAATGGGCCAGCCGGGCGCTGGCGATCGATCCACACGAGCCTGTGACATTATATAACGTCGCCTGTACCTATTCCCTGCAAAACAAGATCGATGCGGCGCTTGACTGTCTGGAAATGGCGATTGTGAATGGGTTTTCCCATCGCGAGTGGATCGAGCACGACTCGGATCTGGCGCCGCTGCGAAGTTCTTCCCGCTACCAGGAACTGGTCCATCGCCTGAAGTAGTTTGGACGCGGTTTGGAGCCTGCGCGATCGTTGACGCAGCACACCGTCCTCGATGCGCGTTTTTTTGGACTTTACATTCCATCGAATTGTCGATTCGGCCATCGCAATGGATTCGGGCCGTGCACTGTCATCTGAGCATGGGCTCGGGAGTAACCTCACCCGTACCCACCCGTTCCCTGGGCTGACAAAAAAAGCGGCGAAATTACAGAATTGAGGCGCAAACGATGAGAGTTGCCGTTGCGCGCAACGAACCTGTACTCCCCTCGCCCCCGGTCCGCGACCCACGTCGCACTCCGCGACTGCACTCGGCATAACCAAGCAAGGCAAGGTCGCGAAATGCCCGGTAGTGTTGCGCTACGTCGCGTCCGATCCCCTCTCCCAGGAAATACCTGGGAGTTCTGGTGGGCCTCGGAGTACCTCGACCCACCCTACAGGCTCTCGGAGTCCGATCGCGCGAACGCGGCATGTCGCGCGCAACACGTTTCCCACCGATCAATGAGGGCTTTTTATCAGCCCACCCGTAACCCGTTCCCCGTTCCCCCGTAACCTGTAACCCGTAACCCGTTCCCCGTAACCCGTCCCCCGTAACCCATGGTACGATTCCGTGATTGAAAACGTCGCGTCCCACGGAGTCTCGCCATGGTTCGGCTGTTGCAGGTACTGGTTTTGGTTGGCGTTGGTTGTACGGCCTTGGTCGCGGGTGAAGTTCGGTTGGGTGATCACCTGTTCCGCATACCGGACGGGTTCGAGGTTCTTTCTGTTGCCGGCCCGCCGCTGATCGAGCGGCCGATTACCTGTGCGTTCGATGAGCGTGGCAGGCTGTATGTGGGCGAATCGTCGGGGACGAACGATCCGGTCAAGGAGCAGCTGCAGAATCAGCCACACCGCATTGTGCGGTTAACGGACGAAGATGGGGACGGTATTTTTGATTCGCGAACGATCTATGCGGAGAAGCTGATGTTTCCGGAAGGGACGATGTTCCTGGATGGATCGCTGTACGTGGCGGCGCCGCCGGTGATCTGGAAGTTCACCGACCAGGACGACGACGGAGTTTCGGATCGGCGCGAGGTATTCTTTGACGGCAAGACGTTGACCGGTTGTGCCAACGATCTGCACGGCCCGTATGCCGGCCGGGACGGCTGGATTTACTGGTGCAAGGGTGCGTTTGCGCCGCAGACTTACGAGCGGCCGGGTCGTGCGCCGCTGGAGACCAAGGCGGCCCATATTTTTCGAGCTCGGGTGGATGGAACGGGCATTGAACCGGTGATGACAGGCGGGATGGACAATCCGGTCGATGTGGTTTTCACGCCGACGGGCGAGCGGATTTTCACCACGACGTTTCTGGTGCATCCCGGGGCCGGCCTGCGCGACGGTTTGATTCACGCGATTTATGGCGGCGTTTACGGGAAAGTGCACAACGTTCTGGACGGCCATCCGCGGACCGGCGATGTGATGCCGGTGCTCGTCCATATGGGACCTGCGGCACCCTGCGGTCTCACGCTGTTGGATTCGAGCGCCTGGGGCGCTGATTTTCAAGGCAACCTGTTTGCCTGTTCGTTCAACATGCACAAGGTGACGCGGCACGTACTCGAACCGTCGGGAGCGAGTTACGCAACTCGTGACGAAGATTTTCTCTCCTCGGACAATCTCGACTTTCATCCCACGGATGTCGTCGAGGATGCGGATGGAAGCCTGATCGTGGTCAACACGGGGGGCTGGTACAAGCTCTGTTGCCCGACGTCGCAGTTGTGGAAGCCTGACATACTTGGCGGAATCTACCGGGTGCGGCGGGTTGGAATGCCAACCATCGAGGACCCTCGCGGTTTGTCGATTCGTTGGGCGGACATGGCGGTGGAGGAGTTGCCTCGCTACCTGGACGATCTGCGTCCGGCGGTGCGGAACCGGGCGATTGTGGAAACCGCTCGGCGGGGTACCGCGGCGGTGCGAGTATTGGCGGAGGTTATCCGCAATCCGACGCGGGCCTATGTGTCCAAGCGGCTGAGTGCCGTCTGGAGCTTAAACCGGATCGATGCCCCGGCCGCCAGATTACTGGTGCGCGACGCGCTGCGCGATCTCGACCCGCAGGTCCGGCATGCGGCATTGAGTTCGGTGAGTTTATGGCGTGATCGGGAGGCGGCGGAGCGTTTGCTGGAGGTTCTCGCGGAGCCATCCGCGGCCCATCAGCGAGTTGCGGCGGAGGCTCTGGGACGCATCGGAGCCACGGAGGCGGTACCGGCATTGCTGGCCGCCGCGGCAGATCCGCGACATAGCGGCGATCGCGTGCGCGAGCATTCGTTGATTTACGCGTTGATCGAAATTGGTGATGTGGCGGCGACGCGTCGCGGCCTAGAGAGCGCAGCGCCGGGGACTCGGCGTGCGGCTCTGGTGGCGCTCGATCAGATACCAGGTGCCGGGCTCGCGGCGGACCAGGTAAGTCCGCTCCTGAATTCGCCGGTGGCGATGCTCAGGGAGACCGCGAGCTGGCTTGTGAATCGGCATCCCGAATGGGGTGGAGCCTTGGCGGATTATTTCGCCGATCGGCTCGGGCATCCGCCGGAGACGGCGGAAGGGGCCAGGGAGCTTACGTCGCAGCTGACATTGTTCAGCGGGCAGCCATCCGTGCAAGATCTGTTGGCCCGCGCGGCGGTGTCGGGCTCGGCTGCGGCACGTGCCCACGCGCTGCAGGCGATGCGAGAATCGGCGCTGAAAGAGTTGCCGGCATCATGGGTCGCCGCGCTGATTGCGGTTCTGGCTGAATCGGATTCTCAAGCGGGGCACATGGCGTCGCTGGTGTTTCGATCGGTGGCGGTCCCAAAATCGGATCTGGCGAGGGCGGCGGCCAGTCTGATCGATTTTGCGAGCCGCGGGCCGTTGGAGCAACCCCTGCGGCTCGACGTGTTGGCCGCTGTGCCGGGCGGTGTTCAAAAAGTCGATGAGCCGTTACTAGAGTTTTTGCTTAGTGGCCTGCGCGACGAGGAGTCGCTGGTGGCGCGGTCGGCGGCAGCCGACGTGTTGTCGAAGGCCCGGTTGTCGGCCGAGCAGTTAATGCGCGTCGCCGAAGTACTTCCGGCGGTCGGACCGCTGGAAGTCGACCGACTGCTTTCGGCTTTCGATCAGTCCCAGGAGGAGCGGGTCGGAATGGCGTTAGTTGCCGCGCTGGAACGTTCCTCGGCGCTGGCCAATCTTCGCGCGGACTCCTTGCGAGTCCGCTTGGGAAAATTCGGCCCGGCGGTGGAACAGGCCGGCGCGCGGCTCTATGCGGCGTTGAATGTCGACCTGGAGAAGCAAAGATCGCGCCTGCAGGAATTGCTGGAGGGACTCAAAGAGGGTGATGTGCGTCGCGGCCAGGCGGTCTTCCACAGTGCGCGAACCGCCTGCATCGTTTGTCATCAGATGGGTTACCTGGGAGGAAATATCGGTCCCGACCTGACGCGGATCGCGGACGTTCGCAACGAAAGGGACCTGCTCGAATCGATCGTGTTCCCTAGTGCCAGCTTCGTGCGCAGCTACGAGCCGATCGTGATTGCCACCAAGGACGGGCAGGCGGTTGCCGGCCTGGTACGCAAGGAACTGCCCGACGCGTTGCTTGTCGCTACCGGTGCCAAGACCGAAGTGCGCGTGGCGCGCGACAACATCGAGGAAATTCGGCCAGGGAATGTCTCGATCATGCCGTCGGGACTCGACCAGCAGCTCACGACCCAGGAGTTAGCCGACCTGATCGCGTTCCTGCGCGCCAAGAAATAACGGAGAATGTGGCCGAGTCGCTCCGCGACTCGGCGTTATGTTGCGGAGCGCCCGGAGGCATTCGGCAAATGCCAACTGCAGCCGGTTGTGCCGACGGTGGGCCTCGGATTACCTCGACCCACCCTACAGCCCCTACAGCTCTGCAGCTGGTGGTGCCGACGGTGGGCCTCGGATTACCTCGACCCACCCTACAGCCCCTACAGCTCTGCAGCCGGTGGTGACGACGGTGGGCCTCGGATTACCTCGACCCACCCTACAGCTACTGCCACCCCACACACAAAAAAAAGGACGCGGCCGGCACTAGGCCAACCGCGCCCCCATCAGCGGGATCGCAAGTAAAATACGGTAAGATGAATCTGCGGTTACATCGATGAACCGGTTGGAGCGACCGCCGTTCGATTGATGATGACCCACATAGAAGCAATCGACGTGCCAAATTCGCGCTGGCGATCGCCAGGCCTGGATTCGCTTGAAATCCGGCAGTCCGCTACGGCTCAAACCGGACCGTTTAGAGAACACCGTCCCAACCTGAGCGTTCGCTCTCAAATCGAGACGGTCATCGTAGGTACCGCGGGTCTGGAGACGCTTCGCCGCCGCCGTCAGCCTGAACGCCTCGAGTCCCGCAGTCCTGTTCACGCCTGAGGAGGGCTGGGACGAATGTGAAGCAACTGTCCAAATTCGTCAGGCTCCCACGGTCGATTGGCAACGGCCGGGACTTATTGCTCAGGGCTCCTCGCTGACACAGCACCTGACTCGGCGCATTACGGTTGACGACTATTCAAGCGTATGCTTGTTCCATGCTTGAGAAAGTGCAGAATTTGCGATGCGCCAGAGTGGAGGTTTTGGCTGGCGCTGGTAGGCTGCAGTCGCAGTGCGACCGCTTGTTCAGTGCCGGCACGCGTCGCATCGCTCGCCGCCGCCAGAATCTTGCCTTGCGCCGCCCGCGCGCGAGACCGGTTGAGGAGCTCTATGGCGATGGACTCCCGCAGCGAAAAGTTATCAGGATGCGCCTGAATCAAGACATCGATCGTGTCGATCGCATCGGTCAAGCGTAATTCCGCCTCAGCATGTTCGCCAAGATCACTATGAATGACTGCAAGTACATTCAGCGCGTGGGCGCGTGAAATTTGGATCGACTCATTGCCAGGACTTACTTTGCTCAAATCGACGTATTCCGCGACCGCGTCTCGAAGCAATTCTGTCGCTTGAGTCACTTCGCCACGTTCCGTTAAGAAACTGGCATGATTAGCCAACATCTGCGCGCGAGAAAAACGAATGTCGGTCCTCGCCGGGCAGATCACACGCAACGAATTCATAATGGCAATGGCCTGCTGGTCAGCGGCAATGGCCTCCGCCAGCCGATTCGTACGCCTCAGGATGATCGTCTGGTTGCTCAACGAAAACGCCAGACTTACCTGATAGTCCAACGCCCCCGGATACTCAGCGACCAGTTTCTCCAGCTGCGTGATACCGATTTGGAAACTTGCCGTCGCTTCGTCCAAATCTCCGGCCTTCTCCTGATACGTTGCAAGATTGTTCATACTTTGAGCGTAAGACAGTTGTTGATGTGGATCGTGCGGCACCAAGTCACGCGCCTGTCGCTGAAAATCGGCCGCTTCGCGAAATAAGGCCAGTGCCTTTTGCTCGTCGCCTCGTCGGAGCATCATTCTCCCCATCATGCCGCTCGATACGGACGAGTAGTGAAAGGTCTTCTCGTCCTGCTGCGCCTCGCGGCGCAACATCGCGCTTTCGTCCAATGCCCGCTGAAGTTCCAGTTCGGCATTTGGCAAGTCACCGGCGCTGTCGAGCGCCTCCGCAAGAGCAAGTCTTGCCCGCACCTGAATCGTGTGGAATATCGCCTGCGATGGCAGCTTGGTTTCAAGGCTCGATTGATCGTGAATCGCCTGACGCAATAGTTCAATGGCCTCGGTCGAGCGTCCAGACATCGTCAACCATTCCGCCAAATGTACCGTCACATCGGCGTTATTGCGTGCAAAGGCAATGTTGGCAGGGCTCTCGGTGAGCAACACGCGAAACTCATCCAAAGCGCGACGCAGCGACTCCTCGGCCTGCTCACCATTTTCCAGCAGCAATTGGAGACGACCCAAACGAGCATGAGCCTCGGCACGAGTGGCTCGATTGATCTCGCTATCTCCTTTATGAGCAATGAACTCGTCGTGCAATTCGGCAATGTGAGTTACAAAGTTCCGCTCAAGCTCGCCCAAGCGAACTTGTCGTGTCATCAGCGGTGCCAGTGCTTGGTCCGTCACTGCCGCCAGCGCCTCTCGTGTGCGACGTTCGGAGCGTTCAGCATCCAGTTGTGCCGCCACGGCATCGCCGCGCGCGGCTTCCTTTTCGTCTCGCTCCTTGGCTGTCCGCGTTTGCTCGGCACTGACGGCCCACAATCCACCAGCGAGCGCCACTGTGGAAGTCATAATCAATGCCGCAGTCGTCGCTACTGCCGTACGATGTCGTCGCGACCAGCGCGCAAGTTTGTCAACAATTCGCTCGCGATGGGCACTCACCGGTTCGTCCCCCAACCAATGTTCAATGTCGGCTCCCAGCTTCATCGCATCGGGATAACGCTGTTCCGGTTGACGAGCCATCGCCCGACAGCAGATCGCGTTCAGCGCAGCGGGAATGCCAGGTGAAACATGGCTCGGTTGGCGAAAACGATTGAAGCGATCGAGACCGTTACGATCCTGGTCGAGACCTCTGAATGGGCGTTCCCCGGTCAGCAGGACATAGAGAATTGCTCCCAGACTAAAAACGTCACTTGCCGGCGTCAGGCGATCCACGTGGCCGGCCGCCTGCTCAGGACTCATAAACGCCGGCGTTCCCAAGATTTCTCCGACTCTGGTCGCCGTATCCTGGTCAACCGCCGCGGAGGAGAGTTGATTGGACGATTCCGCTTCCGTTGCGTTGAATGACTTTGCCAATCCCCAGTCGACGACCAACGTTTCACCAAATGGACCGAGCATGACATTGCCCGGTTTGAGGTCGCGATGCAAGACACCGCGACTATGTGCATAGGCCACCGCATGGCAGACGTCCAAAAAACGCTGCAACAGCTGTCGAAAGGCAAGATGTTGTTCCGCCGCGTCGACTGATCGTTGAGCGTGGAAACCGGCGATCGCCTGGTCGAGCGTCATTCCCTGAATGAACCGCATCGCATAATACGGACGTCCATCTGCATAGGCGCCCAAGCCGTAAACCGGGACGATTCCCGGATGTTCCAACCCCCCCGTGATCTCCGCTTCGCGCACGAAGCGTCGTCGGCTGCTGTCATCGTCAGCGTACCGTTCCTGAATCTCTTTGAGTGCCACGCGGCGACCCAGTTCCAAGTCCTCCGCTACGGAAACAGAGCCCAGACCACCTTTGGCGTGCGCATGCAGAACGCGATAGCGACTGGTGTGACTCGTTACGGGAGTGAACCGTTGCGGCCCCCGTTTGCCCGGATGGTGACGGAGGGGCAATGTGGATTCGAGGCTCTTGGAGTGCGAGTCGGACGAGGCTCGCGAGACGAAGTCCGCAGCGGCCCGACCCGAATCCATCAAGCCACCAGATACATTGTGCTCGAGGCGCTTGATATATTGATCCACGACATCATTAAGCAACTTGTATTCAGTTTGCGAAACGACGTTTCGAAGCAGCAGCGACTGACTAAGATCGTCGTTGCTCGACGCGAGTTCGTCCGCGAGTTCATCCGCTCCAGCGAACCCCAGCGTCGCCGCAAAAAAGCCTGTGACCATATTTCGATCGCGGATAATTGTATCCACCAAAAAGCACCTCGTGCATGATACTCGTTCGTCCGTCAATCAACACTCGACTCAAGTCGATTCGACGAGTGCTCCTGTTTTTCGGGTTGGGGCATTGGGTCGGTAGTCGGTCTAAGTCAGCGATCGGGACGGATTGTCTCCCGACGAACGGCCGCCTTCTGAGCGGCAGGGTGGCGCTGTCGGGATAATGGTTGAAGAATATTGTAACATCCGTGCGAGGGGGCGACCGGCAAGGTATTCCCGAGCCAGTGCTGGGCGCGCGAAAGAGGCCGCGCTGGGAATGCTTGTCCCACGGCCGAGGCATACGGTGGGCCTCGGCGTACCTCACCGACTTTGTGGTCGAGTTGCTCCGCAACTCGACGCCGAGTCGCGGAGCGACTCGGCCACATTGCGGAGCGACTCGGCTACATCACAGAGCGACTCGGCCAGATTGCGATCTGCCGGTGTTACGACAGCTCGATTTTCAGGCGGCGCCGAAGCGGCGGCGGAGCCGGCGGGTAAAGCCGGAGAGCACTGCCAAACCGACGAGCACGCCGGCGACGATCCCCAGCCGTTCGGAGCGTTGGCCGACGGAGGCGTCGATGGCCTTGGCGGTCAGCTCGAGTTCGCCACGGGGGGTCGTAAACAGAAATTCCACACCCCGTTCCGGAAGTTCGACCTGCAGGCTGCGGAGATAGGGCGTTGCCGGCGACTGGTCGATGGTCTGACTCTGCGCAATCACGGCGCTCAAGTCAGTGAAGTCGCTGGCTGTCGTGCCGCCGCGGGGGTCAAACGAGGCGCCTGGCCGTGCGTTGAGGATCGGATTCTGCAGGGCAAACTCGCTATAGCGCACGGAGTCGCTGGTGCCGTCGGCGATCGCGCCCGGTTGATTCTTCTCCTTCTCTTCGCCGATTGAGAAAGACGGCTGAGGCAGATTGCTCGTGGGGGACTGGGGGGCGTTGAGGGCTTGTTGCTGGGCGACCTGTTGCTCGGCCTGCGACTGCAGTCGCTGCTGATATCGTTCCTTGGAATCGCGCTCCAGGTCGACGGCGCGACGCCCTTTGGCGAGGTTGGCGGATTGTCCCTGACCGCCTCGTCCGGCGGATTGCGGGACGGCGCCTGCTTCGAACAATTGAACGGGCAAATCGGCCGCATTCGCGTCGAAATCGTTACGCGCGGAATTGGCAAAACTGGCGCTCGGCTTGGCGCGATTCTGTGGGTTAAGGGCCAGTCGATTGTTTCGAGACAGGTCGAGTTGCTCGAGCGCCTTGCTGTGGAGTACCGTTGTCTCGTCGCCCTTTTTCTGTTGTCCGAGGTTATTCGCGGCGAACCAGTCCACGTTGACATCGGACTGGTTGGCGATTTCCTGCCCCGCCACTTCGGAGAAGTTGCGCCCCAGTTTGCTGACCACGTTCCGCGCCCGTTCCGCCTGCTGCTGGTCGAGCGAATCGTTCCATCGGAGGCGATTGTCGGTCCCCTCGACATCCGCCGACTGCTTTGCAGTGACTTCCGATACGCGCTGCATGGCGCGCACTTGGGCTGCCTTGTTACCGCTGGCCTTTTCGCGGAATCGTTCGTTGGTCACCAGGCCAGGATTCGCGCGGGTGTATTCGTCGACGGAGACGCCCAACTGCTTCAAGTTATTTTCGCAGCGGAGCACGGTCATGACGTCGACATCGGACTGCAACAGGCTGACAATCTGTTCGACTTGCCGAGTACGAAAATCGAGGAAGCCGGACTGGAACTCGCCCTTGTCGGTAACGCGGCCAAGCGTTCCGTCGAAATTTACCCAGCGGTGGGTGGACGGCAGCAGCAGTCGCACGTGGCTGAGTTCGGCGTTGATATTCACGGTCCGCATCAGGGGGAATTTGACGGTGGCCAGGCCGCCGGGCGTGGGCAGTTTGCCGGCGTAGGTAAGCACGACCGGGTAGGGTGGATCGCCCAATGCGGTCTTTACGATCGGGATTCGCACCTGTTTCCCGGCGCCGGTAGCGGCGGTGACGGGCGAAGGACGGACCACTTCCTGATCGACTATGGCGGTCCAGAGCGAAGCGCCGTCCGGCAACTGCACGACCAGGAACTGCTCGATCGTGTTTTCGACATAGTACGTCACTTTCGCCCGGTAAGCGCCGTGGCCATCCAGTCGCAGTTCGGTCAGCCCGAATCCGACGCGCGCACCGACGGTTTCCACCATCCGCCGTCCTTGGAGATGGTAGGTAAGGGTCGGTTGTTTGCCGGCGACTTTATAGGCTGAGATATAGTTCGTCCCCAATAGCGCGGCCAGCGTGCTGTTATCGCGCGACTCGATCAGTTGCATGCCCGACGTCTGGTCGAAGACCACTTCGTCGCGCCCGGAGCTCTCGAATGCCACTAATTGTTGCTCGACGTGATCGACCGATTCGATCACGGGAATCGGCGTTGCTTGATTGTCGCCAGTGAGCAGTCGGTCGCTTTCGATCAATACCTTCAATTCGCCCATGACTTCGTCCTGCAGATCGACGCGAACGCGTACCCAACCCGGGTCGGCGTCCTGCACCGTTTTCTGTCGCATCAGAGCGGTTTTGATCCGCGCGTTGCGCAGGGCGGCGGGGAGTTGAAACACCAATTCGCGAATTCCAGAATTCTGGATGTCGTAGCGCAGCAGCAGCGTCTCGCGGATGGTCTGACCGGAAATACGAATGTTGGTGACGGAGAGGCAGGAGATGTCCGGTTTGCGACGGGTGATGGCCAGCGTCCCCCTGTAACTGGGCTTGGTCGTTTGCAGCGCCAATCGCTTGGTCGCACGCTGTTCGGGGCTCAACCAGGCGTAGGTCCGATCGAGTGTCACGACCTGCATGTCTTGAAGTTCCGATTCCACTGCGTTGACGTCGTACGCCGGATCGGCCTGCACGACGATGTCGGAGGTCTGCCTTGCGACGTTGAGCAGTTCCATGGGCGGAACCGATACCGGATCGTTCGCTCGGCGAGTGCCGAGGCTGCCGTCCAGGTTAATGCTGAAGTCGCCTTGAATACCGGCGTGCAGGTAGATGGTCAACAGTTGCCGTGTGGGCTCGTCCGACGTAACCCATTCGTGGGAACCCGGCACGACGACCGATTCCAACTTCAGGTTCTTGGGCAGGGCCAGATCGATCCGAAACAGGGCTCGGTCCTTCGCCTGAATCGCCACTTGGGTTTCGACGCGGGACTCCCGTTCGGCGATTCTCAGAATCGTGCGAAACTCGGCGGTCAACCGCGACTCGACACCCCGTGCCGAGACGGTGGCACGATAATTGGCCGCCGCGAATCGGAAGGCCTGGAACGGGCGCGCCAGCAGCACGCCTTGGGAGAAAGCGTCGTCGGCGGCCAGTTTCCGTTCCACCAGATCCGTTTGAGAGAGGTTAGCCAGATCGGACACTTTGAGGTCGAGGATCGGGCTGCGAGCCACGACCAGCGTGCCTTGGTGCTGCATGGCATCGGCCGGGGTCACCAGGGGCAAGGGGAATCGGGCTGTGCCGTTTTTATCGAGCCAATCCCTGCGCGACAGGTGCAGCACGATCGACTCTTTGTCCTGCGCCACCTTGAGCAACGTCACTTCCAGCAGACGGCCCCGCTCGTCGGCCTCGCCCAGCCCGTCGGTACTCCAGCCTTTCACGTTGGGTCCGGAGACCCGTTCGACGAGGTAATCGGTGGGAACGCGAATCGAGAACGATTCGCGTCGCGAGCGGGGAAACTCCAGTTGCAATTGCCACGCTAATCGCAACGCGTCCTCGCGGACTTCCAGCTCCGCTTGTGACACCGCGGTCAGACTTCGGTCAACCTCCGCCTCGGCGACTTTAGGACGCCATTGGATCGTGAACGATTCGCCGGCGGTCAGACCGGTCTCAATTTTCTGGTTGGGCGCGTCCGATTCGTGTCGAGCCTTATCGGGGATTCCTGCCAGCCGCACTTCGGTCTTCGGTTCGGGGACGGTGATGGAAAGGGATGCGGCGGGCGTCTGCGGCAATTGTCCGCTGACGATGCGCCAGCCGCCGCGCCGGGTGATCTGCATGCGAATCGTCAGATCGATCGCCTTACGTCCTTTTCCTGCCGCACTCAAGGTAAAGAGCGGCGCCGCGGGTGCGCCTTTGCCCTGGGGCGACTCGACCAGCAGCACGCGAGCGGGCTGTCCGTCGACGCGGGCCTCGGTCAGTACGCCATTGACGATCGCCAGTGGCAGCCGCACTTCGTCGTCCGTAAAAAGGTCGAGTGCAAGTCGTCCGGTGAATTCCAGGTAGGAGTCGCCTTGCAGCGTCAGTTGGTAGGTTGCGCCGGCCCAAGCGAACGGGACGGGTGCCAGGCTGGCCTTCTGTTCAGGATGCGCCTGATGCCAAAGCGCCTGATAGACTGCCAGTGGCACCATGATCCGCTCGGCCTTCTTCCATCCGTCGGCGTCGTCGGGATTGTACGGAATCAGCACTGCGTCTTCGGGAATCTTGACCGGTTCCAGTTTCCCGATCAGATGCTGCAGCAGGTCGGATGTCCGCGCGGCACCATCCTGTGCGGCGGATGGGGCAGGGGGCGCGACGAGCATGGCGATGATCGCCGCAGCCGCAACGGCTGCAGGCGAGACCGGAGTACGGCGAAATCGCCGCGCGATACGGGACAACAGTCCTGCAAATAAACGGAGCAGGCTGCCGATCAGATAGACCACCAGGCAACCGATCGCCGCCCAGAAAGCATAATCGCAGACCAGTCCCACTTCCTGCATCCATGGTGTGACGAGCGGCAAGACGGTCACCAAAAGCAGGATGCTCCCCACAAATTGAATTCTTGCTAACGCCGCCGCGCGCCCCACAAACAGTCCCGCCAGAACGATCGCGATCGCGATCGCCCAACCCAGCGAATGCAGGCGTCGTGTGTCGACCAGCGTCGCACGCAGCACCGGCGCCTCGCCGAGGCTCAAGAATGTCGCCCATTGGTTGTCGCCGGATTGCTGCCAGCGATCGAAATCGAATTGCAGGCTGCGCACCCCTTCCAGTGCCCAGGCCGCGGCGAACTGCTGCGAGCGTCCCGATGTACCCGCCTGTTTTCCCGATAGGGGCGGGCTCACGCCGAGTTCCCGCTCCGTTTTCGTGGCGTCCGCAAGTTGAGGAAGTTCACCGACACCGCCGTCATCCATGGATCGCGGTTCGGCGTTCGGCGGAGGAAACTGTTCCGATCGGTCTTCTCCGGCGGCCACCTTGGCTGGATCCGCAGTCACCGCTTCCTGCGCGGGGGTCGGCATGCCTTCGGCAGCGTCGATCCCAGACGCCATTCGTCTTGCAAATTGTCCATCGGCCGGCGAACGTCCAGCACCGAAGCTGGGACCCATGCCGCCCTTGCCGCCGCCTCCCATGCCGCCCATGCCACCCATGCCTCCCATGCCGCTCGTGCCGCCCATGCCGCCGCCCATATCGCCAGGCGCACCGGGACCACCGCCGCCGCCACTGGGTGGGTAAGGGACCTCCGCCCTTCCGAATGCATCTACTCCCTCCAAGTCGTACGGGATCGCCGACTTCGTGGTGGGCGCCGATTCTGCCATGTAGCTATAACGCGTCCGAAGAGAACCGCGTTGCGCGGTCGCCACAGCTCGACTTACTTCGCTGGATGTTGCCCTGCTCAACAACACCATCGAACGAGCTAACTGGTTCCAGGGCGATTCCCGCATTGCCAGCTGTCGCCGTGTATTGACGTCTTCGTGATCGGGAAAAACCGAGCCGCCGACCTTGACGATCTGAAATCCGCTCGGCAATCGCACCATCCACTTGAGATCGGCCAGAGGCACGCGATCGCTGGTCTTGCCTGACTCGTCGCGCAGATAGAGCCCGGGGGCCGGCGCCTCGATCGTGCCTCGCATGGTAAACGCATCCACCGGCAGCTCATAGACGACCCGCAGATCGCGGAGTTGTGCGCCGGAATCTGCCGGCAGGCTCACGAGCAGCCGATCGTTCTCCTGCTGAGGCGTCGTTGCGGTACCGTCCAGAAAGATCGACCAGAGGGACGCACCTTGTGGCAGACCGACCTCCAGGTAGGTTGCCTTGGTCCGCAACTTGAAGCGGGCGGCCGTCTGACTGATGCCGCTGCTGGAAACCAACGTGACCAGTTCCGCGCGCTGTACGATCGCGGTGGGTAGTTCCAGGCTGGATCGCAGTTGCGATCGGACGGCGAGCGGGGAACTCTGGCCGACGAACTCGACCGACGCCAGCACGCGCCGTCCGACTTCGTAGTCAGCCGCCGCCAGCTCTCCGATATCGACTTTGCGCGGTCGCGTCGATTCGTCGATCTGCACCTCGGTATCAAGGTCGGCGTGGCCCTCCACCGTTACCACACTTGTCTGGTAGGCGACGTCGGCGGCCAGCACCATCGGAACGGTATCGCGCGGAGCGCACGGGAAGTCGACTGCCAGCCGCACGCGGCCATCGACGCGTTGTGCCAGCAGCACATCCCATCGGCGCATCGCGACGCCGTTCGATTCGAGTTCGGTGGCGTTGAATTCCTTGACCAGCACCTGATCGAGCCCGCGGATGCCCAGTGTGGGTGGCGTATCCGCGGGAAGCAGCAACGACAAGCGATCGGTACGCGCGTCCTGGATATCAAATGCCAGTTCATAATGTAATCGCCACTCGTCGGGGAGGATCCGCGCGAACGTAAACGTCCTCGCCGTGATTGTGGGAGCCGCCCGTTCGGCGACGAATGTCGCGGCATACATCGGATTGTCGTAGCGGTAGATGAGGTCGGTCCCGACACCTGACAGACCGTAACGGGCCTTTTCGGCATCGTCCAGCGGCACCAGCCCCTGCAGTTCTTCCGGAAACAACTTGATGTCGTCGATTGCGGAGACCGCGATGGCTCCTTCGTCGCGATCGGCGTTGCGTGGAGCGAAGCGAGGAAACCGGGCTGTGGATTTCGTCCAATTGCCGAGCCATTCTTTGGGAATCGATTGGGCGCGGAAACGAATTTCCGCCGCTGTGCCTGCCGGGACGCCCGACGGCAGCGTCACACGAGCCCGAGAACCACCTTCATCGCGAAACTGTTCGAACAATAGCGGTTGCCCATCCTTACCGGTGACGGTTTGGAGCGCCCAGTCCGCGGGAATATCGAAGTCAAACGTGAACAGTTTTTCCGCTTCCGGATAGATGACGAACAGTCCCTGCAGTTCCTGCTTGATATCGGACAACACTAAGAGCGCATGGGTGGTTACGTTGAGGCGCGACGGTGGCTGGCGAAATTTCGATTGCAGGGAGAACTCGCCGCGCGGCGCGTAATAGGCGACGACCGGTCGGACCTGGGGCGCCCCAGGATCGGCTCGAAAAACGCTTTGCGGAAGATTGGCCGTCAAATAGGCCGTTTGCAGTGGCAGCAGCGATTCTGCCTGAATCGCGAACGGTTGCAGACGATCTTCGACCAGCAGACCGACCACCGCCACATGCCCGGCGACGTCGAGCGGGACGAGCTGAGGCAACGACCAATCCTCCAATCCAGGCGGAACGCGCGTGGCGGTTACGTGGACCACGACCATCTCGCTCGTTGCCTCGCGCAACACCACTTCCAGAACCGGCTTGCCGTCCGCTTGTTCGATGTTCCACTTCGACAGCAGCGGAGTCTGCACCTCGGTGACTTCGAAACCGGCCGGCACGCCCAGTCGCAGTTTGTCGATTGCTCCGTGAAGCACCGCCAGCGACATGGTCGAATGCAATCGTTCGTAGGCCTGCGTGACTTCGTCGACCATCACGCTGCGCGCCACGACGACGCGGTCCTTGAGCAACTGCCGATTGTTCAACGTCATTACCAGGGTCTGCGCGCCGCGACGCAGCAGGAGTTCGAAGCGCGTCGTCTTCTTCTCCGGATCGACCGCGCGGTCCAGCACTTCGGCGCCGCTTTTCAATTCCACATTGCCGGGCACGGTAAGCTGCATCCGGGTGGCGGAGGGGATCGGCAGGTCGCAATGCAGTGTCTGAAGCGCCGCGGCGGTCTGCATCGGTACGAGCAGTTCCATTACGAGTTGCTTGCGGCCACGGCCTTCGACAAACAGCGTTACGGGCGGGCCGTGACCGAGTGCCGCGGGACGTCCATCGATGGACGCGGAGCGGATCCCCAACCCCGAGAGTTCCAGCGGAACGGCCTGCACCCCGTCAGCCAGCACATCGATGCTGATCGATGCGCGAATGAGAGCTCGACCGTCGTCAATCACGGCCTGATAGTCAGCGGAGATCGGAACGGCGCCCCGCGGCGCCTTGGATTCCTCCGGTTTCCGCCGCGCCTGTTTCAACAGCGACTCGTACTCGTCACGCGACAGGAAGATGCGTTGTGTCTGTCCCTCCAGGACGATACTCATGTCCTCGAACGGGATGTAAATCTCGCGCACTTTGCGCATTTCTTTGGGGGCGGGCGCCGCGTGCCCTACGTCCGGGACCATGACGATGTGCGGCATGGCCGCCTGCGGTTGAGCTGGCGGTTGCGGCTGCGCTGTCTGTTGGGCGGGAACCGGCTGTGCGGCGAGCGGTTGTTTGATCCCGTCGGCGCCGATCGTCAGGCAACAGGCAGCCACTGTCCAGAGCAGCGCGACAGGCGACCGATCGGCGCGCGGGAGTGACGGCGCGGATCGTGGCATTTTCGTACGGTTCAAGCGATTAGCCATTGTTGGAACCTCCTTGCGACGCGTTGCCGCCTTGATTCTCCGCATCGCCAGGTTTCGGCGCCGGCTTGTCTTTATCGCCGCCGGTTTGATCGAGGAATGTCACACCGCCGAAGGGGCTGTTGCCCTCGTCTGATTTCGGCGAGGCCGCTTGCGCCGCACCGCCGCTCTCCACGGCATCGCCGGCACCGGCTGCGGGCTCGGCCGCCGCGGCAGGTGTGACCGCGGCTGCGCCGGTCACGGCCGCAGCTGCCGCGGCCGCCGCCGCGGCGGCGCGCATCGGTCGCTGCGCGAGGAACTTCATTGCCAGTTCCACCAACCAGACCAGCGCCACCAGGCCCAAGGCGCCGAACATCGCTCCATCGGTGATCTGCATCACGAACGTCGGCAAGAATACGCTTAACAGGACCCAGGCGATGACCAGCAACAGAACGAGAACCACGCGTGTTGAAACGGTCCGGCCGGTCAAGCCCATCCCCAAGATTGCGATCACGATGAACACCGATCCATGCACCCAATTCCGCTGGTAAGCCACCAGCTTCAGATTGCCATCTGGCGCGGCCTTCGGCCGCAGCGTGGAAAACGGGTACGGGATGCCGTCGGTGGGAAACCCGTTGATCATGTCGGGGACCAGGTTGCCGCCGACCTTTTCGGCTACCCCGCGTCCCACTTCCGCGAACAGTTCGCGCACGTCCGTGCCGGCCACCTGCAGCGTAAAGTCCGAACGCCGGAACTTGAATTCGTCGGTCCATGGCCCGCGCGACCCGAGCAGCGCCCAGTCCTTGGGAAGATACGCAAACAACTGCACCTGCTGCACGGCCGGGTCATCCGTAAATTCAGGCAGTTCCAGATCACTGTGGTCACCCGGAACGGTGTAGCGCAATTCAAGCAGGAATGGTTCCTGTGGCGTCAGGCCCACCAGCGGGACAAATAACTCGTCTTTGTCGCCGCGTTCCAGACCTTGCGGGCGACCGTTGATTCGTAACGGCTGCGTGTCCAATTCGAATTTATCGGGAAGCCGCAGAGCCATTCGCTGCCGCGCGCTGCGGACACGGTAGACCGCCTGGACCGCCGTCTTGTGGCTGCGGGTGATGACCATCCGCACCAGACCATGTTCGATGCTGGTGCGCTTGACTTCCTCGAGTTTGTAGCGGGCCACGTCGATTGACAGTTCCCAGTTGTCTTGAAACTCGAAGGCTCGAGCGGCGTCGGTGATCCCGGCTTCAGGGAACAGGTCGAGTTGCGGATCGATCGGCCGCACGCCGCGCGGTGTTCCGGCGGGGCGCAAGTCGAGCGACTCGGCCTTCTTCACGACCACTTGACCACTGGCCCGATTCACGGCGGTCGGCGCCAGTTGCGGAATGTTCAGAGTGTACGGCCGGCCGACTTCCAACTCGCCGATCGCTTTCTTCCAGCTCAGCCGAATCAGCTGCGGACCGAGGAACTCGGTGTCGCCCGTGAGGATCCAAGTGACCGATTCGTCGTCCGCCGCGGCTCCCTCCGCCGCCGGCATCACGCGTTCCCGAACGCCCGGTGTGTCATTGCGAACCTGATCTTTGATCACGTCCGCCGGCAGCTTGATCTGCAGGTTTTTGACGCCGCTGTAGCGGATGTCGTAGAAGAAGCGGGCCTCGTACTCGACACTCTGATTGTTGATCGTGGTTACCAGCAATTGGCGGACGGAGACATCCGGCTTGCGGCGATTTGCGGAGAGACTCAGATTGACCGGCTGCTGCGTGTATGCCACGGCCAGGATCGGCCGGGTATTGGCAAACCGGCCGGCACGCATCGATTCCATCCCCGTAAAGGCTTCGTTGACCGGTGTCGCCCGCAACCCGTCCTGTTGGCCCAGATTGATACGCAGGCTTTCTGGAGCATACACGACCATCCGACCTTGTGTGCTCTCGACGCTGCTCGGCGCGATCCGCGGCAGCGGAAAGCCGATTTCAATGGCCGCGTCCTGCGGTACCAGCAACGCGGGCTGGTCGAGTGTCCTTCGTAATTGGACCAGGATCGCAACCGATCCGATTGCGCGCTGGGACAAGTTAACGATCAGACGCGTATTGTCGTCTCCCGAGCGGCTGAAGGTGTCGACCTGCGCCTGCTGGGCGCCTGCCGCGGCGCAAGGAACGCCGCGCACGTCACGCACTTCATATTCCTTGGGAATCTCCATCTCCAGTTGGAATACGCCCGCTCGCTCGATCTGATAGACCGCCAGCAGATCCAGATTCAGCTGTTCCGGTTCCAGGTAAGCCTCGACCAATTCGGTGGTCCGAATACGGGGCAGAACCTTCTCGGTCGACATTGCCAGGTCAAACGGCATCGCCGCGTAGCGATACGAGTACTCCCACTTTTGCGATTTCAGGTTGTCGGGCAGTTCATCCAGGCCCAGTTGCGTCAGGCCAACGCGCCGCAATACCTCGGCCCGCAGCGCGGTGCCGACGGAAACGACAACAATGCCCTGCTGCCGGCCCGCGCCGACCGCTTTGACGGTCGGCAGACGCATCTCTTTCTGGTTCATGTCGACCAGAAACCGCTCCAGTTCCACCACCAGACTCTGGGCTCCCCGCACCGGTTGGAACAACTGTACCGTGATCTGCTGCGTATCGCCCTCGGACTTCACGTCCCATTGCCGCACGTTCGGATCGAAGACGTTGACGACTTTCTGGTCGGCGGGGACTTCGACCATCAGTTGCGCGAGGTCGGCACGAGTGATGTCGTAGGTGATCTGTGCCCGCGTCCGCACGGCGCCTTCATTGATGCCGATCATCTGTTGGACCTGCGCGTTGACCAGCGCGGTGAGTCCCATTGCGCCTTCGGCCTTGGCGGTCCAGCCGATCCGTACGGTTGGCGCGGCGCCGACGAATGCCAGCGCTACGGTCTCTTCCACCGGCTTGTCGCCGTCCTTCGCGGCGGGCAACTCCGACGATGCGATCATCGGTTCGACCGTGATCTTGGTCCCGGCCTGGGGAATGCGCACCTGCCATTTGTTGACCGGTGCCTGGGGCGCTTCGAACGACACTGAGTTCTGACCGGGGTTCTTGGCGAAAGCCTTGGCATATTCCAAGTCCACCGTGACCGAGCGCGGTTTGTCGCCGGTGTGTTCCAGCAGCAGCAGGTAGCCTTGCTGTGGGTCGAACGTGACGCGGGCCGGTTCGTCGCCGATCTTCGCTTGGATGATCGCCGAATCGCCCAATCGGATCGGAATGGAATGCCAGCCTTTGGAGAGCAGTTCGATCGCCAGTTTCGCCCGGACGCGCAGTACTTCCTTGTCCGCGGTGGCCACGCTGTCGGCGTCGGTGATCAGCGCGCCTTCCGGCCGTTTGATCGTCGACGGCGGCGTCGCGTTGCCTCGCGCTGCCTGCCACAATTCCTGGAACTTCTCGTAAGGCAAGTAGACGCCACGTCCTTCCTTCTCGAAGGAATCCCGCAGTTTTGCGTACGGGATATAGATCGACTGCTCGCGGATCACGGCCTCTTTGTCGATCTCCTTGCCGGGCTCGTTGCCGACATCCTTGCCGGCGGGCGTATCGGCGGACGGGGTGGATCCCGGAACCGGGTCTTGGCCGTCGGTCGAGGTAAGCCCGGCCGAGAGCAGACAGACTGCGGTCACCAAAACGACCCAGGGGAAGCGAAACGGCGAAGTCATGCGGAGACCCTCTTGTGAATTCTCGATCGAGTGGACCGACAGTATAGACGACCAACCCAGGTATTTTGTTTCCCGAAATGGCCTGAAAGCGGTAACGTCCTTGTAACAATACGTTACAGGCAAATGACTTGGCCGCTTGGCGGCAGCGTGCCGGCGGTCGCCGTCCGGGCCGGTTATGGCGATTTTCTCGCCCTTCCCTACACACTCGCCCAACCGGCCTTCGGCGTTCCTCCGGGGGCCCCGATCGAACGAATGTCGCGCAGAGATCCTGCTGACGAGGAGCTACAAAAAAAGGGGCGGCCAATTCGGGCCGCCCCTCAGATGATTCGCAACGGATGATCGAGCGCCGTTGTCGTCGGTTATTTCTTGCTCAGCGACTGATCTTTATCCTTCGCGTACTTGACCGGATTTTCCTTGCCGCGGCGATCGGCTTCATGCGCGATCTTTGCTGCAAGATGCAGTTCATCGATGGTGAAATAACGTTCGCCGGACCCGTCAAGCAGTCGAACGCGGTCTTTCTGGGCGAGTTCCTCCCAAGTCAAACCGTTGGCAAGGTGCCAGATGGCTGCTTGGCCAGCGTTTTGCGCGACTTCGCCTCGGCCGAGCATTTTGCAGAGTTCAATCACAGCAGCGTTGGCCGTGAACGATTCGATAGGACGAATCTCGTAGTCCATCCGGCTATCGGGATCTTGCTTGCCATGTTCGAGGCAGAAGGTGGCCACATGGATCTTGCCGGCTTTTTCCGCGCCGATATTGAAAATACCGCCGCCGCCGCCGCCGCCCATCATGCCGCCGCCGCCCATTCCGCCACCGCCCATTCCGCCACCACCCATGCCGCCGCCACCCATGCCGCCGCCCATACCTT
>Ga0233425_10002392_pt1 | contig 37169 bp, 29 predicted proteins | sample Watercolumn_Towu_2_FD_181712 | JGI IMG/M metagenome (GOLD analysis project Ga0233425, IMG submission 181712) | Freshwater microbial communities from Lake Towuti, South Sulawesi, Indonesia - Watercolumn_Towuti2014_140_MG | ecosystem: Environmental > Aquatic > Freshwater > Lake | place... | reverse complement strand
GGGTCGGGTCGGTTCCCGGACCCAGCGGGAATATCAGCAGCGGGCCACAGGGCTGCAAATCGAGGCCAGCCTTGCGGAAGCGCGACCGCACCGTCTGCAGCGCTGTGCCCTCACCCGACAGGATGATCGCGTCCTGTAGCGACGCTGCCGGGCAGGCGGCACTCGCTTGTGCGGCGGCGATGCGGGGACGACGCCCACGCATCGTCCGGTCTGAATAGCGCCGTTCCAGCCGGTTCAGCGCCTGCTGGGCGTCCTCGTGCAGCGCCATGGCCTCGTCGGCCATCGAATCCCGGGTCAGCAGGATAATCTGGCGCAGGAGATCTGCTGCCGCTTCTACCGCAGCGGGGTCGTCCCCGACGCGCGACGGCATCGACTGGACTTCGGCGAGGGAAAGGAGAGCTGCGAGCGTTTCGGGCGCCGAAGGCCCAAAGCGCGCATAGCGAATGCGATAGGCCTGCTGATAGGCGATGTCGGCCCATGCGGCCGGGTCTTCGGGATGCATCAGGCGTTCGACTTCCGCGCGCTGCATCAGCGCCGTGGCGACTTCCGGCGCGTCGACGCCCAGCGAGAGGCGAAACCCGTCGATCGCCTCTTGCAGCAGATCGAGGATGACCGCGCCGGTTGCATCGGAAAGCCCCGGCGACTCGCGATAAACGAACAGAGCGAAGCGCTGGGCCGCCTCGGCGCGGCTATCAATGGCGCGGACTTTTCCCGTTCTGCGAAGATAGAGGCTGTGCGCTTCGCGAATTTTGCCGGCGCGAACCAGCGCCGCTTCCTTGGGCGGAATTTCCCGGGGTGATGAAGGAGCAGCTGTCGGCGCAGACTGGGCCGGCAATGCGGGTTCGAAGGCTTCGGGCTGGGCGCCGTGCCCGGGAGATATAGGACAGGCCAGAAGCGCCGCAGCGATCGGCGTCGTCCATAGCCAGTCATGCCGCGCGGTGGTCATCGCGCGATGCATGGAGCGGGGCGGGGCAGCTGTCCAGAGCCGCCCCGGCCTACAGTCAGGCCTCTGGCTTCTCGAACGCAACGCTGATCTGCAGCGGGACCGCATCGGGCACAAGAGGAATGCCGTAGCTCACGCCGAAGTCGCTGCGCTTGATCGTCGTGGTCGCGTCGAAACCGATCGTGCGCTTGCCCATCATTGTGCCGGCGCCGACGAAGGCAGCATCGAGCACGACTGGCTTGGTGACGCCCTTGATCGTCAGATTGCCGCTGATCTTAGCGGTCTTGCCCATGACGCGGACCGAGGTCGATTCGAAATGGGCGGTCGGATATTTCGCGGCGTCGAAGAAGTCGGCGGCCTTCAGATGCTCGTCGAGCTTCTCGACCGTGGTGGTGATGCCCGACATCGGGATGTCGATCGACACCTTGGCCTTGGCCGGGGCCTTGGGGTCGAGCGTCATTGATCCGGTCAGCGAACCGAACATGCCGCGATAGGTGCTGAAGCCCAGATGATTGACGGTGAAGGTCACCTGGCTGTGGCCCGGATCGACGCTGTAGGTGCCGGCGGTGATCCGACGGACGTCCGACGTCCCCGGCGGGGTCTTCGGCATCTGTGCGGCGAGCGGAACGGCGACGAGCGAGATGCCCATGATGAGGGCGAGGGCGGTGGTCTTCATGCAATACTCCCGGAAACGACAACGGGCGACAGACTATCGCCTGCCGCCCGTCGAACAATCGCCTAAACCGAAACGATGCGTTTCGGCATCGGTGGATCAGTTCTTGGCCTTGTCGACCAGCTTGTTCTTGCCGATCCAGGGCATCATTGCGCGCAGTTCGGCGCCGACCTTCTCGATCGGATGCTCGGCGACGAGCTTGCGGCTCGCCTTGAGCTCGGGCTGGCCGGCGCGGTTGTCGAGGACGAAACGCTTGACGAACTTGCCCTTCTGGATGTCGTCGAGGACGCGCTTCATCTCGGCCTTGGTCTCCGAGGTGATGACGCGCGGGCCGGTGTGGATATCGCCATATTCGGCGGTGTTCGAGATCGAATAGCGCATGTTGGCTATGCCGCCCTCATACATGAGGTCGACGATCAGCTTCACCTCGTGGAGACACTCGAAATAGGCCATTTCGGGGGCATAGCCCGCCTCGACCAACGTCTCGAAGCCTGCCATGATCAGGTGGCTGAGGCCGCCGCACAGCACGGCCTGCTCGCCGAACAGGTCGGTCTCGCACTCTTCCTTGAAGGTGGTCTCGATGACGCCCGACCGGCCGCCACCGATCGCCGAGGCATAGGACAGCGCGACGTCATGCGCGTTGCCGCTCGAATCCTGAGCGATCGCGATCAGGCAGGGAACGCCGCCGCCGCGCTGATATTCGGAACGGACGGTGTGGCCGGGGCCCTTCGGCGCGATCATGAACACGTCGATGTCGGCGCGCGGTTCGATCAGGCCGAAATGCACGTTCAGGCCGTGCGCGAAGGCGAGCGCCGCACCCGGCTTCATGTTGTCGCGCAGGTCGTCGTTATAGATCGCGGCCTGATGCTCGTCGGGCGCCAGCACCATGATGATGTCCGCCCATTTCGCGGCATCGGCGTTGGACAGGACCTTGAAGCCGGCATCTTCGGCCTTCTTCGCGGTGGCAGAACCCGGGCGCAGCGCGATGGCGACGTCGGTGACGCCGGAGTCACGCAGATTCTGCGCATGGGCATGGCCCTGGCTGCCATAGCCTACGATGGCAACCTTCTTACCCTTGATGAGGCCGATGTCGGCATCACGATCATAATAGACGCGCATGATGTGCTTCCCTGTGACGCGGCCCGGCATCCGGATGGAGACGGTCGCCTGTTTGAAAATTGTGCCTGGCCCCGTAACGGGCGGGTGCCCGTCCGTCGACCCTGCTTGTTCCTGTGGCTTCTAAAGCGCCTCTTTGCCGCGGGCGATGGCCGCGACGCCGGTGCGCGACACTTCGACGAGACCGACCTCGCGCATCAGCTCGAGGAATTTATCGATCTTCTCGGTTCCGCCGGTGACTTCGAAGATGAAGCTCGAGATCGTCGCATCGACCACGCGGGCCCGATAGACTTCGGCAAGGCGGAGCGCCTCGATCCGCTGATCGCCGGTGCCGACGACCTTCACCAGCGCCAGCTCGCGCTCGACATGCGGGCCGAGCGCGGTCAGGTCGGTGACCTTGTGGACCGGGATCATCCGGTCGAGTTGGGCGACGACCTGTTCGATTACCTCGGGCGTGCCCGTCGTGACGATGGTGATGCGGCTGATCTTCTCGTCCTCGGTGATATCGGCCACCGTGAGGCTGTCGATATTATAGCCACGGGCCGAAAAAAGGCCGGCGATCCGGGCGAGGATGCCGGATTCGTTGTCGACGGTCACCGACAGGGTATGCCGTTCGGTCTCTTGCTGGGTGATGTGCATGTCAGGTCTCTTGTCGAAGGGGTGGGGAGGGATCAGACGAGGGCCTTGGCCTCGTCGTCCATCTCGCCGACCACCTCGTCGGCCTCCAGGATCATGTCGGTGTGCGCCGCGCCGCTCGGTATCATCGGGAAGCAGTTGGCGAGCTTCGCCACGCGGCAGTCGACGATCACCGGGCCGTCATGCGCGATCATCGCCGCGATGCCGCTCTCCAGGTCGGCCGGATCCTCGATGCGGATGCCTTTCCAGCCATAGGCTTCGGCCAGCTTGACGAAATCGGGGAGCGCATCGCTGTAGGATTCCGAATAGCGTCCGGCATAGGTCAGGTCCTGCCACTGGCGGACCATCCCCATATATTCGTTGTTGAGGATGAAGATCTTGACCGGCAGGCGATATTGCGTCGCCGTGCCGAGTTCCTGGATGTTCATCTGGATCGAAGCTTCGCCCGCAATGTCGATCACCAGCGCATTGGGATTGCCCAGCTGCGCGCCGATCGCAGCCGGCAGGCCATAGCCCATCGTACCGAGACCGCCCGAAGTGAGCCACTTGTTCGGCCCTTCGAAATCGAAGTGCTGGGCTGCCCACATCTGGTGCTGGCCGACCTCGGTGGTGATGATCGGCTTGCGATCACGCGTCGCTTCCCACAGCTTGCGGATCGCGAGCTGCGGCATGATCTCCTTGGTCGAGGCCGGATATTTCAGGCATTTGCGCGCGCGCCACTCGTCGATCTGGCCGAACCAGCCGGTCAGGTCCTGCGCGCGGTGCTGGCGTGCCTTCCACAGCTTGACCATGTCCTCCATCGCCCGGCCGACATCGCCAACGATGCCGAGGTCGACGCGGACCGTCTTGTTGATCGACGAACGGTCGATATCGATGTGGATCTTCTTGGAGTTGGGCGAGAAGGCGTCGAGCCGGCCGGTCACCCGGTCGTCGAACCGCGCGCCGAGGCACAGGATCAGATCGGCGCGGTTCATCGCCATATTGGCTTCATAGGTGCCGTGCATGCCCAGCATTCCCAGCCATTGCGGGCTGGATGCGGGGAAGGCGCCAAGGCCCATCAGCGTCGAGGTCACGGGGGCGCCGGTGACGCGCGCCAGTTCGCGCAGCACCTGGCTGGCGAGCGGACCGGCATTGATGATGCCGCCGCCGGTGTAGAGGATCGGCCGCTCGGCCGCCGCCAGCATCTCGACCGCGGTTTCGAGCAGGGCGGTGTCGGCCTTCACTTGCGGGCGATAGCCCTTGTGCGGCAGCGCCTGGATCGACGGCTTGCGATAGGCAGCGCTTGCCACCTGCACGTCCTTGGGGAGATCGACCACAACCGGGCCAGGGCGGCCCGAGGTCGCGATGTGGAAGGCCTCGTGGATCACGTCGCCGAGCTTGGCTGGATCCTTCACCAGGTAATTATGTTTGGTGCAGTGGCGGGTGATGCCGACCGTGTCGCATTCCTGGAAGGCATCGGTACCGATCAGTGGGGTGCCCACCTGGCCCGTCAGCACCACCAGCGGGATCGAATCCATCAGCGCGTCGGCGATACCGGTCACGGCGTTGGTCGCGCCGGGCCCCGAGGTCACGAGCACCACGCCGGGCTTGCCGGTCGAGCGCGCATAGCCTTCGGCCGCATGGACCGCGCCGGCTTCATGGCGTACCAGAATGTGGCGGATGCGCTTTTGCTTGAACAGCGCGTCGTAAATCGGAAGGACCGCGCCGCCGGGATAGCCGAACACGACCTCTACGCCCAGGTCGGTCAGAGCCTGGAGCAATATGTCGGCACCGGTCATCTCGGCAGTCATGTCACGTCCCCTTGTGCGCCGCAGCGCGCTGGTTGAAGCGGCGCTGCCTAAAGACATTAAACTATGGTGTCAACGCTTCTGATTGTAATTTAATTGCAATTTGTTCAATTGCAACGTTATCGAGTTGCGCATCGACTCTGTGCCATTCGGCCGGTGGCTGATGCCGGAACCAGGTATACTGCCGCTTGGCATATTGCCGCGTTGCTGCCTGGCCCCGGGCTACCATCGTCTCGCGGTCGATCCGCCCCTCCAGCCAGTCCACGATCTCAGGAACACCGATTGCCCGCATTGCCGGCAGATCGGGGGGAAGTCGCCTTGCCAGAAGACCTTCTACTTCTTGGAGAGCGCCCTGTTCCAGCATGGCTTCGAAGCGTCTGTCGCAACGGTCCCGCAGCCAATCGCGGGGCGGCAGCAGGATGCGAGCGGCTATTGCGACACGATCGGCAATTCCGCCTTCCAGCCGCCGTTGCCACTCCGACAGCGACGCCCCGGTCGACCGCACGACCTCCAGCGCGCGCGCTATCCGGCTGCTGTCGTGCGGATGAAGGTGTCCCATCGCCGGATCCTCACGCAACAAGGCAGCGTAGGCTTCGGCGGCGGGCAGGGAGCGAATGTCGGCTCTTATGTTCAGGTCGATGTCCGGAACCGGGGCTATGCCGAACAGCAATGTCCGCAGGTAAAGACCGGTGCCGCCGACCAAGATCGGCAACCGGCCCTCCGACGCGGCCTCGTCGATCGCAGCCCGCGCATCGGCGGCCCAGTCGGCCGCACTGCATGCGACCGCGGCGTCGCGATAGCCGAACAGACGATGCGGAGCGCGCGCCTCATCGGCGGCGTCAGGGCGAGCGGAAAGGACGCGGAGGTCTGCATAAACCTGGCTTGCGTCGGCGTTGATCACGACGCCGTTCGACAGTTCGGCAAGGCGGACCGCCAATGCGGACTTGCCGCTGGCCGTCGGCCCCGCAATAAGCGCGACCGGAATCTTCGACGGGGAATTGCTTGTGTTCATCGCCACCTTGATAGCATCCGAAAGCCTCGGCACAGGGGATATTTCCGCAGCCCTGGATCGGGTTCGTTCGGCCGGCGCCACCCCGATTGGCGAAGCTTGGGTGGAAGACGGCGTCGCCTGCGACCTGCGGTTCGAGGGAGATGCGCCGGCGGTCCGAGCCGCACTCGAAGGCGCAATCGGCAGCGCGGACGTGATCGTCCAGGTCGAAGCCGAGCGTCGGCGGAAGATGCTGGTCGCCGACATGGACTCGACCATGATCACCATCGAATGCATCGACGAGCTTGCCGATTATGCCGGGATCAAGCCGCAGATTGCCGAGATTACCGAGCGCGCGATGCGCGGCGAGCTGGATTTCGAGGGGGCGCTCGATGCCCGCGTCGCCCTGCTCAAGGGGCTCGACGCGTCGGTCATCGATCGCTGCCATGCCGAGCGGGTCGTGCTGATGGGCGGCGCCCGCGAACTGGTCCGAACGATGCGGGCACATGGCGCAGACTGCTATCTGGTGTCGGGCGGCTTCACCGCCTTTGCCGATCGCGTTGGCGAGGAGATCGGCTTCACGCGCGCGCTGTCGAACATATTGGAGATCATCGACGGCAAGCTGGCGGGCACCGTTGCCCGCCCCATCGTCGGGGCGGCGACCAAGCGCGAAACGTTGCTGGCCGAAGCCGCAGCGCACGGGATCCTACCGGAGCAATGCCTCGCTGTCGGCGATGGCGCGAACGATATCCCGATGATCCAGGTGGCGGGGCTCGGCGTTGCCTACCATGCCAAGCCCAGGACGGCGGCAGCTGCTGGCGCACGGGTCGATCACTGCGATCTGTCAGCGCTGCTTTATGCGCAGGGCTATGCCCGGAAGGACTGGGCGGCCTAAGCCCGAAGGCTCAGGGTGCCACGGCGAAGCAGGTGGTGCCCGTCGCCTTTACCGCGGCGCAAGCCTGCTGCGCGGCGGCGCGCGAACCGAGCGGGCCGGCCTGAAGGCGGGTCAACGTCTTCACCGGGGTGTAGCTGGGCGTCAGCGCCTTGAGACCGGCCTTGGCGGACAGCGTCGTCCAGGCGTTGCGCGCGGCGTCCGCGCTCGAGAAGGCGCCCAGCTGGATCTTCCAGCCCCCGCCTGCGACCGCAACGACCGGTTGTGCCGGCCGGGCGGGAGCAGGGGCCGAAGCTGCAGGCTTGGTTGCCACCGACTTTGCGGGAGTGGGAGATGGCTCGCTCGACGACGATGGAGCGACGGTCGGAGCCGTCCACGGGGTCGACGGCGCAGCCTGCGCCATGGAGGGGGGAGGAGCGGAAGGCGGAACGCTGGCCTGGCCGACCGGAGGAGGCACCACTGTGGTCCGCATGGTCAGCGGAGTTCCGGCCGGGCCGGCGCCGTCATTCGTCCGCAACATCGCAGTGCGCTCGAGCTCGCGCGCAATCGCCAGCCCGGCCTGCTTCTGATTGTCGGGGATGACCTGCTCCATCTGCATCATGCTCTGGTTCGCAGCACCGATCTCGGCCGCCTTGGCGCGCAGCATATAGGCATAGGCGCGGGCCCAGTCCTTGGGAAGAAGATCACCGTTGAAATAGGCGGTGCCGACGACATATTGCGCGCGGCCTTCGCCCCGGTCGGCAGCCTTGCGCAGCCAAGTCATCGCCTCTTCGCGCTGACCGCCCTGGAACAGCATCAGACCGAGCAGGGCCTGCGCCTGTTCGTGGCCGGACGCGGCAGCCTTGCGATACCAGGACATCGCCTGTGCCTGGTCGACGGGCACCCCGCGCCCCAGTTTATAGGCCTGGCCAAGATTGAACTGCGCATCGGGCTCGCCGGCTTCGGCCGGACCGCGCCACTCGGCGATTGCCTTGGCATAATCGCCAGCTCTCCAGGCTTCGACGCCTTCCTTAACCCCGGCAACGGCCGGCGCGCCCACAGTCATGCCGACCAGCGCAAGGCCCAGCGCAAAGCTCTTCATCCTCAACTGCCCCCGAATTCCTGCCGGCATCTTCTAAACTGTTGATAGCGCGAGATGCCTGGCTGTCGATAGCCCCACTGTCGCCCTTTGCGCATTAACCATAGCTTAGTGTGCACGCTCTAGCTTCCTGGTCGATTTCCTTGGGCAGGGATGGCAGAGCATGACGGGAAGGAAGGGAAGGGCCGGTGTAGGCGCAATAGCGCTTCTGCTGCCCGCCACGCTGGGCGCTGCCGTGCCGCCATCGGGGAGAGGAGGAGATGCGCCGCCACCGTCCTATGCCCCGCGCAACTCGCCGAGCCCGGACCCGCGGCTTCGCGAGGTCGAAGACGCTGTCCGGCGCGCTCCGCAAAATGCGCCAGCCCGTCTGGCTCTTGGGGCGGCCTATCTTGCTGCCGGTCGTTTCCTGTCCGCCGAGCAGGTGTTGAACGACGCTGTTCGGCTCGACCCCGATACCCCCGGTGCGGACATGCGGCTCGTGCTGGCGCAGATCGCCGTCGGCAAGAAAAACGATGCGATTGCAAGACTCTCGGTCATGAAGACGGCAAGCCGCGAGGCGGATATCGGCCTTGCTCTGGCTCTGGTGGGGGAAACGGGCAAGGCGCGAGAATTGTTGTCGGAGGCCGCGCGTGACGACCGAGCTACGCCACGTCTTCGGCAGAATCTGGCTTTTGTGGAGGCGTTCGCCGGCAATTGGGCAAACGCCGCCGCGATCGCTGCGCAGGACGTTCCCGCCGAACAGATGGCGGACAGGCTGCGGCGGTGGGCGGTCATCGCGCAACTTGGCGATGCGCCGGCGTTCCAGATAGGCGCGCTGATCGGTGTCGTGCCGCAGGACGACCCCGGGATGCCATTGAACCTTGCGCTGGCGCGCACGGATTCGGATCCGGAAACGGTCGCGCTCGCCTCGGCCGATGGGGTCGCGCCAAGCGTGTCCAACTCCGACGCGGCACAGTCGGATCGACAGGAGCCAGTGCGTCCTGCGGCCTATAGCGGCCCACCGAGAATGCGTGGGCTTCGCTCGGGAGAGTCTGATTTGCCACCCCAAAGCCGGACTGCTGCGCCCGTCAGCACCAGCAGTCGATCGCTTTACCGCGCCGGGTCCCGCCGCGGGATGACCGTCTCAACCCGGGCAAACCGCTTTCCGGTGCGGCTCGCTGCCGTCTGCGCATCGGACGCGATGCCCGTGCTCGGTCGCGGCCGGTTGCAGAAGATCAGCTTCGCTACGGTCCCGCGCCGCGCTCGCAAATCGGCCCCCGAGCGATCAGCCTAGCGCGACGCCACCCTTGATCGTCCGGAGCACCTTGCCCTGGACCGGGAGCCCGTCGAAGGGCGTGTTGCCGGCATGCGAGGCCATGGCATCCGACGAAATCCGCCAGGGTTTGTCGGGGTCGAACAGGATCAGATCCGCTTCCGCGCCCACTGTCATCGACCCGCCGGGCAGATCGAGCAGGCGGGCGGGGGCAGCCGATAGGAGTTCGATCAGGCGGGACAGTCCGATGCGACCGTCGCGGACCAGAGCCAGCGAAAGCGAAAGCAGCGTCTCCGCGCCGGACATGCCGGGATCGGCATCGGCGAAGGGCAGGCGCTTCGCCTCGGGACCGAGCGGGTCATGGCTCGAGCAGAGCAGGTCGATCGTGCCGTCGGCCAGAGCGTCGAGCGCGGCTTGACGGTCATCTTCCGAGCGAAGCGGCGGCGACAGGCGGGCAAAGGTCCGGAAGCCGCCGACCGCGATGTCAGACAGGAGCAGATGCGCAGGGCTGATCCCGCAGCTGACCGGAAGGCCGCGGCGCTTGGCGTCGCGGACGAGATCGAAGGCGCGCTTCGTCGTGAGCTGGCGGAAGTGGAGGCGTGCGCCGCTTTGTTCGGCAAGCATGATGTCGCGTGCAACCGCCATGGCTTCAGCGATTGCAGGTGCGGCGGACAAGCCCATGCGGGTCGCATATTCGCCTTCGGTCGCAACCGCACCCGCCGTCAGTCCGCCATCTTCGGCATGGCTGATCACGACCATGTCTAGCGCTTTGGCATAGCAAAGGATGCGGTACATCACCCCGGCATCGGCGATCCAGCGCCGTCCAGTGGCGACGCCGCACGCGCCGCCTGCTTTCATCAGGCCCATTTCCGCCATCTCGGCACCGGCCAGGCCTTTGGTGGCGGCGGCGAGCGGGTGGATCCACAGATCGGGCTTTCCCGCAGCGGCTGCCCGCTGAACCAGCGCGGCATGATCGAGCGGCGGCGACTGGTCGGGCATCAGAACGGCGCGTGTGATGCCGCCGGCGGTGAACGCCTTAAGGTCGATCGAAAAGACGCCGAGGTCGATCAGGCCGGGGGCGATATGTGCGCCGCCGGCGTCGATGACGCTGACGTCCGAAGGGCATTCGAACAGGCCGACGGCCGCTATGCGGCGATCGCGAACGAGAATGCCGCCGTTCGTCACGGTTCCCGCGGTGGGATCGACGATCCGGCCGTTGAGGATGGCGAGCGAACCGTTCATGCCCAGCCCTCCACGCCACGCCGTTTGCGGGTCAGGACGTCGAGGCAGGCCATGCGCACGGCGACGCCCATTTCGACCTGCTCGGTGATGGCGGAGCGCGTCGGGTGGTCCGCAACGCTGCTGGTGATCTCGACGCCCCGGTTCATCGGTCCGGGATGCATGACGAGCGCGTCGGGCGCTGCGCGTTCGAGGCGCTCGGGTGTGAGGCCGTAGAGCGCGTGGAATTCGCGCGGGGAGGGCAGATAGGCGCCGTCCATGCGTTCATTCTGAAGCCGGAGCATCATCACCACGTCGGCGCCGTCGAGACCTGCGTCGAAATCGCTGAAGTGGACCGCGCCCATCCGGTCGATCGCCGCCGGCATCAGCGTCGGCGGGGCGATCACGCGGACTTCAGCGCCCAATGTGGTGAGCGCGAGGATGTTCGAGCGCGCCACGCGGCTGTGAAGGATGTCGCCGCAGATCGCGACGACCAGCCCGGCGATCCGGCCCTTGCGGCGGCGAATCGTCAGCGCGTCGAGCAGCGCCTGGGTCGGATGCTCGTGGCGTCCGTCACCGGCGTTAAGCACGGGGCAGTCGACCTTGTCGGCGATCAGCTGCACCGCGCCCGACGACTGATGGCGGATGACGATCATGTCGGCGCGCATCGCGTTGAGCGTCATCGCGGTGTCGATCAGCGTCTCGCCCTTCTTCACGCTCGACGCGCCGACCTGCATGTTGACCACGTCGGCGCCGAGGCGCTTGCCCGCGATCTCGAAGGACAGCAGCGTCCGCGTCGAGTTTTCGAAAAAGGCATTGATGAGGGTCAGGCCGGAGAGGCGATCATCATGTTTGCTGGTCGCACGGTTGAGCGCGATCCACTGCTCGGCTTCGTCGAGCAGGAACAGGATCTCGTGGGGCAGAAGCCCGTAAATACCGGTGAGATGTCGGTGCGGGAAGGAATGAGACATTAAAGCCGCGCCATAGGGCAGGGCGGGGTCGATCTCAAGCGGCCATTGGGCCGTGATCGCGCCTCAGATCATTGCGTCGATTGCACCCTGCAGGATGTAGGACGCCGCCAGCTTGTCGACCAGCTCGGCACGACGGGCGCGGCTCGCATCGGCGTCGAGCAGGGTGCGCGTGACCGCCTGGGTCGACCAGCGCTCGTCCCAGAGCAGGATTGGAAGGTCCATCGCCTCGACGTTCCGCGCGAAGGCGCGGACCGACTGGGTCCGGGGCGAATCGCTTCCATCGAGATTGAGCGGCAACCCGATCACGAGGCCCTTCACGAACTGTGCAGCGACAAGCTGGCGCAGCTTGGCGGCGTCGACGGTGAACTTGGTCCGCTGGATCGTCTCCGCCGGGCTGGCGATCGTCCAGCTGGCGTCGCACAAGGCGATGCCGATCGTCTTCGTGCCCACGTCCAGCCCGGCGAGCCGGCCCCGATCTGGCAGGGCATCGCGGAAGTCGAGGGTCGAGGTGGTTATCATCGGCCCAGGAAAGCCGCGCCGCGCCGCGCTGCGTCAGCGCGGATGTTTGCCCAGAACAGCGCATAGTCGAACACGTGATAATTGTTGCCGGGCATGACGAAGCGGTCGAACCCCTTGGGCGGCGCACCGATCAGCAGAAAGCCGGAGCCATCGCAGCGCGCGCCGACGGTTCCGGGCTTCAGTTCGGCGCGCATATAGTCGCTGCTCGGCACCAGCGCGCCGATATTGGTGGCAGGAGCGGCTGCGCTGCCGGGTGCGCCGGTCAGCGGGTTGACGCACAGCATCTTCGTGCCCCTGCGAGGCGCGCCCGTCAGGCCGGCAGAGGATTCGAAGATTTCGCGAATCTGGCGTGGCTCGGCGGGTTCGGCAAAGCTCTGCCAGGACAGGATGCAGCCGGCCTGGTCGGAGGCGGCGCAGGCCGGCAGGCCCAGTGCGGGAATGTCGGCCTCGATCGAAATCGGCCAGCCGACGAGATAGGCGGCGACGATACGCCTGGCGACTGGCTTCCCCGCCACCTTGTCTTTCAGCAACCGCATCAGGTGCACCGTGCCCTGGCTATGCCCGGCAAGCAGGATCGGTCGGTTGGCCGGCAACTGGTCGAGGAAGGCGTCGAAAGCCCGCTCGACATCGCCATAGGCAAGGTCGAGCGCCTTCGCCGCATCGGGAGCGGTGGTCATGAAGGTGCCGAGCGTCGCCGAGCGGTAACGCGGTGCCCAGATCGCTCCGATGCCGTTGAAAGCGCTCGCCTCGCTCCAGGCGAAGACGCGCAGCCACTGGCGCGATTCGGCGTTGGCAATGGGGGCGTTCCAGCTCGCCTTGCTGTAATAGGTGGTGGGCGGCACATAGAAGACCGCGACTTCCGGTTTGGTGGCGGCCGGCGCGACGCCGTCCGGCAGCCAGCGGGCAGGATCGTCGGGCAGATCTGGCCGTGAAAGCCACGCCGTTGCGCTGCGATAGTCGGGGGCTGGGCCTGCCGCTGCGGCATCGAAGCGCCCCCCGGGTACGAAGGTCATGCGCAACAGCTGGTCCTGGAACAGCGACCAGGTCAGTCCGGCGGCCAAGGTGAGCACGATCAACCCCGCGATCAGGTAGAGGAAACGGCGAGCGAGCAAGGACGGCTCCGTCTGCGAGTGCGACATCAGTGACGATTGGGGCAAGTGCGTAGCGGGCAATCGCGCATGCGTCCAACAGGGATCGCGTGACGACGAAGGGGAGGGCGCGGTCCTCCGTGTTTCGGCAGCGAACCGTCAAGCCGCCCTTGCCGCCGCGCGGCCCGGATGCTAGCCGCGCGGCCATGTCAGTCGATGCCGCAACCGTCCGCAAGATCGCGAGCCTGGCGCGGATCGCCGTTACCGACGGCGATGTGGAAGCCATGGTTCCCGAACTCAACAACATCCTGGGCTGGATCGAGCAGCTCGGCGAAGTCGACACCGATGGTGTCGATCCGCTGAGCGCCGTCATCCCCAACCACCAGCGGCTGCGCGCCGACATCGTCACCGACGGCGATATCCGCGACAAGGTGCTGGCCAATGCGCCCCAGGCCGAACATGGTTTCTTCGCCGTTCCGAAGGTGATCGAATAATGAGCGCCATCACCGATCAGGGCCTCGCCGGACTGCGCGACGGCTTCCGCGCTGGGGACTTCTCCGCTCGCGAGGTCGCCGAGGCGTTCAATGCTGCGGTGGTGAGCGCAAAGCCGCTCAACGCCTTCATCATCGAAACGCCGGACCATGCGATCGCGGCAGCCGAGGCGGCGGATCGCGCGCGTGCTGCGGGCGAGTTGCTGCCGCTGTCGGGCATTCCGCTCGGCATCAAGGACCTGTTCTGCACCGCCGGCTATCAGACGACGGCGGCGAGCGGGATGCTCGAAGGCTTCGTGCCGACCTATGAGTCGACCGTCACCGCCAAGCTCTTCGCGGCGGGTGCGGGCATGCTCGGGAAGCTCAACCTCGACCAGTTCGCGATGGGCTCGTCGAACGAGACCAGCGCCTTCGGCAACGTGATCTCGCCGTGGCGCCGGAATGACGGCGGTAATGCGCCCCTCGCCCCCGGCGGCTCGTCGGGCGGCTCCTCGTCCGCGATCGCGGCGCGGATCGTGCCCGCCGCCACCGGCACCGACACCGGTGGCTCGATCCGACAGCCCGCAGCGTTCACTGGTATCGCCGGTATCAAGCCGACCTATGGCCGCTGCTCGCGCTTCGGCATCGTCGCCTTCGCCTCGTCGCTCGACCAGGCGGGTGCGATGGCACAGGATGTTCGCGACAGCGCCATCCTCCTTGAGGCGATGTCCGGTTTCGATCCGAAGGATTCGACCTCGCTCGACGTCTCCGTCCCACGCTGGGAAGAGAATTTGTCGAGTGATCTTAGAGGCAAGAAGGTCGGTATTCCCAAGGAGTATCGGGTCGACAATATGCCGGCGGAGATCGACGCGCTGTGGCAGCAGGGTATCGCCTGGCTCCGCGACGCGGGTGCCGAGATCGTCGATGTGTCGCTGCCGCACACGCGCTATGCGCTGCCGACCTATTACATCATCGCCCCGGCCGAGGCCTCGTCCAACCTCGCGCGCTATGATGGCGTGCGCTACGGCCTGCGTGACCTGCCCGATGGTGCCAACCTGCAGGACATGTATGCGGCGACCCGCGCGGCGGGCTTCGGCCCCGAGGTCAAGCGGCGCATCCTGATCGGCACCTATGTGCTCTCGGCGGGCTTCTACGACGCCTATTATACCAAGGCGCAGAAGGTCCGGGCGTTGATCGCGCGCGACTTTGAGGAAGCGTTCAAGCAGGTCGACGTGCTGCTGACCCCGACCGCCCCGTCTGCGGCCTTCGCACTGGGCGAAAAGAGCGCCGATCCGCTGGAGATGTATCTCAACGACGTCTTCACCGTTCCGGCCAGCCTGGCGGGCGTGCCGGCAATGTCGGTGCCCGCGGGGCTCGACGGGCAGGGGCTGCCGCTCGGCCTTCAGATCATCGGCCGCCCGCTCGACGAGCAGGGTGTCCTCAATGCCGGTCTCGCAATCGAGCAGCGCGCGGGCTTCGCGGCCCGGCCGCAGAATTGGTGGGCGAAATGAGCAGCTATCGTATCCAGGGCGCCACCGGCGAATGGGAGGTCGTGATCGGCCTCGAAGTCCATGCGCAGGTCGTTTCCAACGCCAAGCTTTTCTCGGGCGCTTCGGCGGTCTTCGGCGCCGAGCCGAACCAGAATGTGTCGCTGATCGACGCGGCGATGCCCGGCATGCTGCCCGTTCCGAACGAGGAGTGCATCCGCCAGGCCGTCAAGACGGGCATGGCGATCGGAGCGCAGATCAATCGCTGGTCGCGCTTCGACCGGAAGAATTACTTCTACGCCGATCTGCCGCAGGGATATCAGATTTCGCAGCTCTACCATCCGTTGGTGGGTGAGGGCACGATTACGATCGACGCCGACGAGAAGGCCGGGATCAAGGAAGCCAAGACGATCGGCGTCGAGCGCATCCATGTCGAGCAGGACGCCGGCAAGCTGATGCACGATCAGCACCCGACTCGCTCCTATGTCGACCTGAACCGGTCGGGCGTGGCGCTGATGGAGATCGTGTCGCGTCCGGACATGCGTTCTCCTGCAGAAGCAGGGGCTTATCTCCGGAAGCTGCGATCGATCCTCCGCTATGTCGGGTCTTGCGACGGCAATATGGAGGAGGGCTCCATGCGTGCCGACGTCAACGTGTCGGTGCGCAAGGTCGGTGAGCCCTTCGGCACGCGCACCGAGACAAAGAACGTCAATTCGGTTCGTTTCGTCATGGCGGCGATCGAGACCGAGGCGAACCGGCAGGTCGATGTGCTCGAAAGCGGCGGCAAGATCGTCCAGGAAACCCGCCTCTACGATCCCGACCGCAACGAGACTCGCTCGATGCGGTCGAAGGAAGATGCGCATGACTATCGCTACTTCCCCGATCCCGATCTCCTCCCGCTCGAACTCAGCGACGCGTTCATCGAACGCTGCCGCGCCGAGCTTCCGGAATTGCCGGACGCCAAGCGGGCGCGCTATGAAGGCGAGCTTGGGCTGTCTGCCTATAACGCGGCCGTGATCACCTCGGACGTCGAGACGGCGCGCTGGTTCGAAGCGCTGCTCGATGCGACCGGCAAGACCGGACCTGAAGTCGGAAAGCAGGCCTCTAATTGGTTGATTTCTGATCTTTTCGGTGCGCTCAACCGGCTCGGCAAGTCGATCGGCGAAAGCCCGGTTACACCGAAGCAGGGCGCCGAGCTGCTCGGCCTCGTCGCCGATGGCACGCTGTCGGGCACCCTGTCCAAGCAGGTGTTCGAGATCATGCTCGAAACCGGCGACGATCCCACGAAGATCGTCGAGGAGCGTGGGCTCAAGCAGACCAGCGATACCGGCGCGATCGAGAAGGTGATCGCCGACGTCATGGCCGCGAACGCCGACAAGGTCGCCGAATATCGCAGCGGCAAGGACAAGCTGTTCGGCTTCTTCGTCGGCCAGACGATGAAGGCGATGGGCGGCAAGGCCAATCCGGGCGTCGTCAACGACCTGCTCAAGAAGGCGCTCGGCTGAACTCCGGAGCGGACGGGCAACGCTCCGTCCGCCTTCGACCTGCAGACTGGCGCGGTCTCCGCTCTGCGCTATGATCGGCCATGATCTATGGCGATCCCGGCTCCGTCATTCCGCTCAACCTTCCTGCGGGAAGCGGCGAGTATCAGCTGTCAGTGCCGGATGGCCTGCCACTCGCCCGGGAGGTCGCGACCGTCTCCTCCCGCGCGGTCCGGGTCGACTGGAGTTTCACTGGCCCGTCGACTGTGGCGATCGGGCAGGGCGACGCGCTGACGGGCCGGATACCCCTCGTCGCCAGTGGCCCTGCTGTGTCCGGACCGGCGGGCATCAGGCTCAACAAGGACAGCTCACTCCATTCCAAACCCCTGGGGCTGGACTTTCCGTCGAGCGGTGACCGGCGGAGCTCGCAGGCGCCGAGCCGGTTGCGTTGCTCCTTTCGCGGAATCGTCCCCCGGGCCGACGGTGCGTTGCTCTGCTATTTGATGGACTGGGGCGTCGGTGCGGTTTTGCTTACGACGCGGTACGGCTCCGACCAACTCGAGGCGCTGATTACCCGGGACGATGCAGCCGAGGGCGGCTTCTACAGCACGGTGATGCGCAAGCCGGGTACCGAGCAGCTCCTCGAGCTCGAATGGCGTGATGCGCCGGGCAAGCCGGGCGGCTTCCTGTCCTTCTTCATCGATGGCAAGCCGGCGGGCGGCCCGTTCCCGACGAAGATCAAGCCGCGGGTGACGCCGGCGATGGACCTTTGGGTGAATGCCGTTCTCGGCAATGCGCGACAGGCGGCCGATGGCATTGTGGTCAAGCAGATCGGGCTGAGCTTCGATCGGCCTGTCACGAACCTGTCTTATCCACCTGTCTCTACGGGACTTTTCAAGGGCATCGATCTGCCGAATCTGGTGGTCGACGCCAGGGCGGTGGCGCGGCCCCAGCCGCCCCGTACGCTGGCGTGGCGCGCGCCGGATGGGTCGGTCGGGACGATCGACATCACCATCGGTTCGCTCGAAGTGCCGCCGGGCGCGGCCTGCAAGGCGGTACTCGAGGACTGGTCCTCGGGCCGGGCCGTCGATCATCCCAATATGCTTGTGATGACGCGCGCCGCCGCGCAGAATTGCCGTTTCGAGGATGGCGCGCTGGGCGCGGCCACCCCAGCGTGGATCGAATGCCTGCCGCAAGGACCGGTGCCCGTCATCGGCGGCATCGCCTATCGCTGCGAAGCCATCCGCAGCGGCGACTATGTCCAGTTCCAGTTCGGCTATGACTGGGACGAGAGCGCCATGCCGGACAATCCTTTCGGGGATCCGTCAGGCCGCAATGCCTATATGATCCCGCACAAATGGCGGATCTTGGACCGTGACGACCGGGTGATCGCGACGGTCCAGCGGCCCGATGGCGGTCCGCTCAACGGGCTGGACATTCCGCGTCATTATGGCGGTCCCAGCGACGGGCGCGGCTGTGCGATGGTGAGCAAGGAGCATCGCTGGTATCCGCACGGCACGGTCCGCTCGGGCATCATCTGGCGCAGCCGCGATCCCGGCAGCCATGATCAGGCTCTCATCCGCGCCTCGGTGCCGCTGCTCGACCTCAGTATCCCCTTCGGCAGCCATCTCGACTATTCCGTCAACGGCTATGATCTGCGCATCTTCAGCGGTGGCGCGGGCAATGAGGGGCAGGCCAACGGCTTCGGGAATGTCCGCGTGATCCCGTGGAAGCAGAGCGATTACCGTACGATGGTCGGTCGTGTGGGGCGGACGCGTGATCCCTATCCGAGCCTGCTCTACACGGCCAATTCGATGGCGGCGAACGCCGCGCTCTGGCTCGAATATACGCCTTTCAACATCCAGGGCCGCTCGCCGGTCACCGGATCGGGCGGAATCCGGGACGACCGACAGATCATCGCCGAGCCCATCGTGTGGCACATGAACCTGCCCAATGGGCTGAGACCGCATGATGGGACGCCCTGGCGGTCGATCGCGCTCGACTATCTGACCGGCTATGTCTCGGACGCTGTGCATGCGTTCGAGAAGGGCCGTAACGTGCCGCTGTTCAAGGGCAATGCGCGGCGCTCGATCAAGCTGCGCAACCATTATTATGGTCCCGGCGATCAGGCCTTGCCGGGGTCTCAGGCCTGGTATCAGCAGGGTGGGCGCGTCGCGGGTTGGCTGCAGGGCGTCAATCCGCTCAAGGTGTCGGTCCCCTATGCCGGCGATGCTCCCGACCGGCCCTATTTCGGCACCTGCCAGGTCGATAAGCTGCATGGCCATCAATTTCCGGGCTGGGGCAGCCTGCTGTTCCGGACGCCGGAATTCGCCTTTCTGAGCCATCGTTTCTGGGACCAGAACCGCCTCTATTCGAACGACATCATCGGCGATCAGTGGCTCGCGCTCTGGTCGTCGCGCGAGGGCGCCTGGGCCTATATGCACGCGGCGTTGGCCTGGAAGACCGCCAGCGCCGGGTCTACACGGCTCTACAGCCGGGAGGAGGTGCTCGATTTCGCGGTGTTCGACTTCGAGGCCTTTCACGACCGTTATTATTCGAGCACGCCGGGCTTCCTGAATCCGCCCGACAATCTGATGCCCGAGGGTCGCGTCGACATGCGCCTCGCCGTGTTCGCGGCCGCGCCATTTTTCGGAATCGTCAATCAGGAAGAGGACCGGCTGCTCCACCAGCATGAGTTCGGCATCGGCTATTGGCTGACCGCGCTGGCGGCCGGCGAGAAGCTGGGGTTCAATGCCGCCTTACGCGCAGCTTCGCCGAAGGTGCGGACGATCGTCGACTGGCTGATCCGCATGCACCGCATCCGCGTCGTGGGCCGGATCAACGAAGGCGCCTTGCTGCCCCCGCTGGGCGGGACCGATTATATGCTCGGCATATGGTCGGCCGACCATGTCCGCGCCGCGGGCGGCGACGTGTCCCGCCTGCCGCGCAGCTATCGCGATCTCGCACGGCTGTGGGGGCAGGCGCCCAGCTGGGACGTCTTCATCGGCGATCAGGGGCCGATCCGGCGCGACGGGCAATCGATGGACCAGCTCATCGCGGCGCCCTCTTGGCTGCGCTATCTGCTCGGCCAGGAAGGCGAGGATATCGTCGCCGCGCAGAAGACAGCCAATGGCTGGCGCGAGCAGAAGAAGGCCGCAGAGCTGAAACGCGGCGAGATGGCCGGGGAGGGGTGGTTTCACTTCCTCCAGGCGACCAACAATCCTGCACTGGCGGTGCAGCGCTGATCGCAGACGCGATCGGCATGCGGCTGTCACCGAGCCCGTCCATGGCTTGTCCAGCCCCCCGAGCGGGCGTCGAAACAGCCTTGTCATGCGCCGGGTTGTACTCGCCTCGCATGTTGCTATAGAGCGCGCCGACCGGCGGTCCTTTTTTGCGGGCGTGGCGGAACTGGTAGACGCGCTGGATTTAGGTTCCAGTATCGCAAGATGTGGGGGTTCGAGTCCCTTCGCCCGCACCAGCTTCCGCCCTTGGCGCGCGAAGCGGGATCGACCAAGATTTTCTCGAGATAGAGGTTGGATGCGACCCATGCAGACTGTCGAAACGCTCAACGAGGGCCTGAAGCGCGCCTACACGGTGACGATTCCCGCCAATGATGTCGCCCAGCGCATCGAGGCCGAGATCAAGTCGATCGCGCCGCAGATCCGCATGCCCGGCTTCCGCCCCGGCAAGGTTCCCGCCAACCTCATCAAGAAGATGCACGGCCCGGCGATCGAGCAGGACGTGCTCAACAAGGCGGTTCAGGACGGCGTGCAGCAGCTGCTCGCCGAGCAGAAGCTCCGCCCTGCGATGCAGCCTTCGGTCGAGCTGGTCGACGGTGAATATGAAGCCGGCAAGGACGTCGCGCTGAAGGTCGAGCTCGAAGTGCTCCCCGAAGTGCCCGCGCCCGCGATCGAAGGCCTCAAGCTTGAGCGCCTGACCGTTCCCGCCGCCGCCGAAGAGATCGACAGCCAGATCGAGCGCATCGCTTCGCAGCAGAAGCAGTATCAGGACGCGATGGAAGGCCATCCGGCCGTCGAGGGCGACCTGGTGGTCATGGACTTCGCCGGCAGCGTCGACGGCGTCGCGTTCGAAGGCGGCACCGGCACCGGCATGTCGGTCGAGCTCGGCTCGGGCCGCTTGATCCCCGGCTTCGAAGCGCAGCTCGAAGGCGTCAAGAAGGGCGAATCGCGCTCGCTGAACGTGACCTTCCCCGAAGATTATGGCGAGAAGTCGCTGGCCGGTAAGGCAGCGGTGTTCGAAGTCACCGTGACCGACGTCCGCGTTCCGGGCGAGACCAAGATCGACGACGAGTTCGCCAAGACGCTGGGCCTGCAGGGCATCGACCAGCTGCGTGAGCTGGTGAAGGGCCAGATCGAGCAGGAGCTCAATGGCCTGACCCGCACCCACATGAAGCGCAAGCTGCTCGATCAGCTCGCCGCCGGCCATGACTTCCCGGTTCCGCCGTCGATGGTCGAGGCCGAGTTCTCCCAGATCTGGCAGCAGCTGGAGCATGAGGCGAGCCACGAGGAAGACCCCGAGGCCGCCCGCGCCGACATGGAGAAGGATCGCGACGATTATCGCGCGATCGCCGAGCGTCGCGTCCGTCTTGGCCTGCTCCTGTCGGAGATCGGCCAGCAGAACGGCGTCGAGGTCAGCGCGCAGGAGATGCAGCGCCTGATCCAGCAGGCTGCCTTCCAGTATCAGCCGAAGGACCGCGAGCGCTTCGTTCAGTATCTGCAGCAGGACCCGATGGCTGCCGCCCAGCTGCGCGCGCCGCTGTATGAGGACAAGGTCATCGACTTCCTGTTCGGGAAGGCCGAGATCACCGACCGCGAAGTGACGCGCGAGGAGCTGGAAGCCGCGATCGAGGCCGACGACGACACGATCGGCAAGGGCCATGTCCATGGCCCGGATTGCAACCATGATCACGATCACGATCATGAAAAGCCGGCGAAGAAGCCTGCTGCCAAGAAGGCCGCTCCGAAGAAGGAGAAGGCCGATGAGGCAGCGGTAGAGGAGCCCGCTGCCGAGGCGGCACCCGCGCCGAAGAAGGCCCCGGCCAAGAAGGCTGCTGCCGCCAAGGCGGAGGACGGCGAAGCCGCTCCCGCCAAGAAGGCGCCGGCCAAGAAGAAGGCCGCTCCGGCCGAGTAATCCGCCGGACGACAGTCAGCGAAGAGGCCGGGCAGCGATGTCCGGCCTTTTTGTTTGCCGGCTTCAGGGGGCGGCGTGTCGGCGCTGAATGATCGCCATGGCGAACAGCGCGAAGCCGCTCGCAATGGTCCACACGAACAACCGGTCCATGAACCAGGCGTGGATCGCCGTATGCTGCCAGAGGAGGCCCAGCATCGCGACGATCGCGAGGTTGGACAAGAGCAGGTGTACGGCACGCGCCCTGAGGGTCGGATTGCCGCTGGCGAACAGCACCCTTGCGCTCCACGCGCCGAACCCGATCGCGGCGGCGAGCATCGCGCCCGCCAAAACATGCATCCCGGCGGCGAGCGAGTTGAGCCCCTTCACCAATGACTTGGCGAGCTTGATGGGTCCGAGATCGGGCTGCTGTTCGCCCATGCCCAGCCGCACGCCAAGCTGCGAGGCGCTTTCACGGAAGGATTCCAGTCCGAAGACCGACAGCGCGAGCAGCAGCTTCAGGGCCATGCAGGTCGCCACGGCTGCGCAGAAGGCGCCGAGCGCCTCGACGACCTGTTCTGCGATTTCGTGTGGCGGCGTATCGCGGAGCGCGAAAGGCAGGCCGCCGATGATGATGGCGAGTCCGAAAGGAATCCCTCCGGTCAGGAATTCGAAGATGGCTGTGGCGGCCCCGAAGAGCGCGGCGGCGATCAGCGAGGCCCGACGACCAAGACCGCCGCGTGCGGAGGCGGTCCCGAGGAATAGCAGATAGGCCAGAATGATTGCATCCGACGGTGCGTGGCTCAGCGACTGGCCGTAGGATTCGAGGCCGAACCAGCGCGACAGCGCGAGGAAGATGATCAGCCAAACCAGATTTTCGGTCGTCCGCTGCCCGCGAGCCAGCGCCGCCCCGCGAGCCAGCGCCGCCATCGCGATAAGGATGCCCGCGATGACGAGCAGGCTTTGCGTCAGATGGTAGGCGGTGCGGATCTGCTCGACCGACGCCAGCGGCAGCAGATAGCGCGCCAGCATCGTGTGGCCGTGAATATATTGGTGATAGAAGAGCCCGGTGCGTCCGGCTGTATGATCGCCGAAGGCATAGGCGCGCAGTGCGCCGCACATCGTCTCGTCTGTGCGCTGGACCGGCTTGATGGGGCTCACCGCCAACTGGCTGGCCGGCGCCTGCTGGTCGATCGCCATGTAGAGGATCAGGCAATCATTATATTGGTGACGGCCGATGTCCGTATTGCCGACGAGCCAATCCTCATTCTGCAGCGCGGCCGTGGCGAATGCCTGGCGGACATGGGTTTCGGCCAGCGGCAGATCCCGGCCGAGGCTCGCGCGATTGGCCATAGCGAAAAGAAAGAACAGAAGAAGGCCGGCGATGATCCCGGTCGCGACCCCCAATGATCCCCTCCGCAAGAGGACGCCCAGCCGCATCGTCTTCAGCATCTATCAACCCCCCGCATGCCACCATCTTGCCGATCGGTTACGGCAGCGCCAGTGATTTCAGGACCCTCTTGAATCCCCGGCGGCAAAGGCCGATGTTGGGCAGGATACAAAAACGAAGGACCAATTCATCCATGCAGAATCCGTTCGAAACCGGCCAATTCCTGAATCCGGAGTCTGGCGCGCTGGTTCCTGTGGTGATCGAGCAGTCGAACCGCGGCGAACGGAGCTTCGACATCTATTCGCGCCTGCTGCGCGAGCGAATCATCTTCGTCACCGGGCAGGTCGAAGACCATATGGCTTCGCTGATCGTCGCCCAGCTGCTGTTCCTCGAATCGGAAAATCCGAAGAAGGACATCTATATGTACATCAACTCGCCGGGTGGCGTGGTGACGGCGGGTCTCTCGATCCACGATACCATGCAATATATCCGCCCGCGCGTCGGCACAGTGTGCATCGGCCAGGCGGCGTCGATGGGCAGCTTCCTGCTGGCGGCCGGCGAGCCGGGCATGCGCGTTGCACTGACCAATTCGCGGATCATGGTCCATCAGCCTTCGGGCGGTGCGCAGGGCATGGCCGCCGACATAGAGATCCAGGCGCGTGAGATCCTCCGGATGCGTCATCGCCTGAACTCGCTCTACGCGAAATATACCAAGCAGCCGCTCGAGGCGATCGAGGCTGCGATGGACCGTGACAAGTTCATGGAGGCCGACGAAGCCAAGGCCTTCGGCATCATCGACGAGGTGTTCGACAAGCGTCCGACCCCCGCCGACGAAGCGGCAGCGGCCTGAGCGTCGCGCCGTCTCGCACGGTTTCAGCGAGGCGCGCCCCTCGAACGAGGAGGGGCGCGCCTTGTTTTTTGTACGGATTTTCCGGACGGGCCGCCGCAAAGCCGTTGAACGGCCTACCCTATGGCGGCTTGTGCGATGGCCCAAGGTACCCATATTCAACGGGAACCACCGGAATGATCATCGCTTCTTAAGGTGGTTGTGAGAAGGGGATGGACGTGTTTAGGATGCGACCGATCCCCAGTGGAGTCAGGATCTAGTTTATGACGAAGTTGACCGGCGGCGACTCGAAGAGCACCTTGTACTGCTCATTCTGCGGCAAGTCGCAGCACGAGGTTCGCAAACTGATTGCCGGCCCCACGGTGTTCATCTGCGACGAGTGCGTCGAACTCTGCAACGACATCATCCGGGAAGAGACCAAGGGCGCCTTGGTCAGCAAGAAGGATGGCGGCGTTCCGACCCCGCACGAAATCTGCGAGCATCTCGACCAATATGTGATCGGTCAGGCGAAGGCCAAGCGAGTCCTCTCGGTCGCGGTCCACAACCATTACAAGCGGCTCAACCATGGCGCCAAGGGCGCCGAGGTCGAGCTCGCCAAGTCGAACATCCTGCTCGTCGGTCCGACCGGTTCGGGTAAGACGCTGCTGGCCCAGACGATGGCGCGCCTACTCGACGTGCCGTTCACCATGGCCGATGCGACGACGCTCACGGAAGCGGGCTATGTCGGTGAGGACGTCGAGAACATCATCCTCAAGCTGCTCCAGGCTTCGGATTATAATGTCGAGCGCGCGCAGCGCGGCATCGTCTACATCGACGAGATCGACAAGATCAGCCGCAAGGCCGACAACCCTTCGATCACCCGCGACGTGTCGGGCGAGGGTGTACAGCAGGCACTGCTCAAGCTGATGGAAGGCACCACGGCGAGCGTTCCGCCGCAGGGTGGCCGCAAGCATCCGCAGCAGGAGTTCCTGCAGGTCGATACGACCAACATCCTGTTCATCTGCGGCGGCGCCTTCGCCGGTCTCGAGAAGATCATCGGCGACCGTCTGCAGGGCAAGTCGATCGGCTTCGGTGCCTATGTCGCGGCTCCCGAGGAGCGGCGTACCGGCGAGACGCTGCAGCAGTGCGAGCCTGAGGATCTGCTCAAGTTCGGCCTGATCCCCGAGTTCGTCGGTCGTCTGCCCGTCATCGCGACGCTGATGGACCTCGACGAGGAAGCGCTGGTCGAGATCCTGACGCAGCCGAAGAACGCTCTGGTCAAGCAGTATCAGAAGCTGTTCGAGATGGAGGGCGTCAAGCTCGGCTTTACCGACGACGCGTTGGTGGCTGTTGCGCGCAAGGCGATCACCCGCAAGACCGGCGCACGCGGCCTGCGGTCGATTCTCGAAGGCTTGCTGCTCGATACGATGTTCGACCTGCCCTCGATGGATGGCGTGGACGAGATCATGGTCGACAAGGAGGTGGTCGAGGGCCGGAAGGATCCGGTTCGCGTCTTCTCCAAGAAGCCCAAGGAAAAGGCTGGTGACGCCGCCTGATAGGCTGCTGGCCCGATCACAGAAAAGGCCCCGGATGGAAACGTCCGGGGCCTTTTCTTTTACAGTCGTGCGATGCGTTAAAGGCCGAGCGTCCGCGCGGCCTCGTCGAACCGGGCGATCTGCGCGTTGTCGCCGGCAAAAGCAGCCTTGGCCTTGCTAAGCGCCTGGCGGGCGCCGGCAGGATCCTTGAGTACGAGCCGGGCGCGCATGAGGCGAATCCAGCCGTCGGCGTCGCGGGGATTCTCTTCCAGCCGCGCGGCAAGGCGGGCGACCATGCCGCGCGCCATTTCGTCCTGCTGGGTCGGCGTCATTCGACTCGCGGCCTGGAGATCGGTCGAGGTAGGACCGGGGATACCGGCCGCTGCGATCTGTCCGCCTGATCCCAAGGCTGGCGCTTCGGCAGCCGGCGCAACGGCCTCGATCGCTTTCATACGTCCGTCGATCGGCAGAGAATGCTGCTTGGAAATCCGTTCGGCCAGTTCGCGAACGGGCTGGAGCCAAGGCGCGTCGGCGGGGCTTTCGTTCACGATCGCGATGAGATCGTCGAGCGCCTGCTTGTGATTGCCGCCCTCGTTCTTCTCGATCGCCAGGAAATAGCGAGCCCGGAAATCCTTCGGGTCGAGCTTCAGCGCGGTTTCGAAGGATTTGTGCATATCGGGGGTGATGCGACCGGGGCCGGTCAGTACCTGGACCTCGCCCAGCGCGGACCAGGCCTCGCCATCCTTGGGATCGAGTTCGACCGCACGGGAATAGGCCTTCACCGCGTCGGGGTAGCGTCCGACATGATAATAGGCCTGTCCGAGCAAATGCCACCCGCGCGCATCCTGCGGATTGTCCTGCAGCTTCTTCTCGAGTCCGGCGATCATCGTCTCGACCTCCGGGACAGCCGTCGCTTGCGCCTTGTCGGTGCTGGCGTCGTTCGATCCGGTGCCGGAACGCAGCACGGCCACGGCGATCGCCGCGAGCGCGACCAGCGCGGCGAGGATAAGCGCGACGCGCGCGAACGGCAGGGAAAAGCCCTTGGTCGAGCCACTGTCCTTCGTCACATTTCTCTCCAGAATAGAAGACTATGGGCTTTGACAGCCTATGCTAAGGAAAGTCTAGCGGAACGCGTCGAAGCTGATAGAGTGGCTTTGGGGCAGACGTAGCGTTTTCCGGAGGGCAGCCGGGGAAAGCCTATGTCGAGACTTGGCCGCTGGCTCGGCGGCGAGGGAAAACGGGGCAGGGGGAATCAGTGGCGGATACCTACCGGATAGCCATCGTTGGCTCTGGGCCGGCGGGGCTCAGCGCGGCGGCGCATGCGGCCAAGCTCGGTCTTTCACACGTTCTGCTCGAAAAGACCGATCACCTTTCCGATACGATCTTCAAATATCAGAAGGGCAAGCACGTCATGGCGACGCCGAGCCAGCTCGTGCTGCGCTCGGACGTGGATTTCGATGCGGGCAAGCGCGAGAAGATTCTCGGCATTTGGGACGAGCAGGCCGCAGCTGCCGGCATAAATGTCCGCCTGAACAGCGAGGTGAAGGCGATCACCGGGCAGAAGGGCAACTTCACGCTGGTCCTCGCCGACAAGGCTGAGATCAAGGCCGAAGCGATCATCCTGGCGATCGGGACGCAGGGCAATCCCAATCTGTTGCGCTGCCCCGGCGTCAACGGCAACGGCGTCACGGTTCAGTATCAGCTCGACGATCCCGGCGAATATGTCGACGAGCATATCACCGTGGTCGGTTCGGGCGACGCGGGTATCGAAAATGCGCTCGGCCTCGCGCAGGACATCGCGCAGGGCAATATCGTCACGATCCTCAACCGATCGGCGGATTTCAGCCGCGCCAAGGGCGCCAACGTCAAGCTGCTGATGCAGGCGCGTGACGAGGGGCGCATCAACGTGATGACCGACACGGCGCCGAATCGCATCGAGTCCGGGCATCTGGTACTCGATACACGCGATGGCGAAGCGCGCATCCGCTGCGACCGCATCATCGCCCGTATGGGTTCGGCCGCGCCGCGCAAGTTCATCGAAGAATGCGGCATCCAGTTCACAAGCCCCGATCGCGAGGCTTTCCCGACTCTGTCGCCGCAATTCGAGACGACCAACCCCGGCATCTATGTCATCGGCGCGCTCGCGGGCTATCCGCTGATCAAGCACTGCATGAACCAGGGCTATGACGTGGTCGAGTTCATCAACGGCAACACGTCGCTGAAGCCCGCGGACGAGCCGATCCTCGAGGGAAAGTTCGTCAATCTGCCGGTCCGCAAGTCGGTCGACGAGTGGCTCGAGTTCATCCGCACGCAGGTTCAGATTCTCAACGATCTGTCGCCGCTGCAGATGCGCGAGTTCATGCTCGACTCGGACGTGCGTTTTTACGGCAAGAACGAGATCATCTTCGAGAAGAACGCGCCGGGGTCGTCGCTGTTTTGTATCGCGCAGGGCTCGGTCGACATCCCGCTGCCCGATGGCCGTTCGACGGGCATCGTCATTCCCGAGGGGTCGATCTTCGGCGAGGTCGGCCTCGTTTCGGGCCGCCGCCGTGGTTCGACCATCCGTTCGATCGCCGAGACCATCGTGGTCGAGATTCCGCGCAACGCAATCCTCAAGCTGATGGCTTCGGTTCCGGGCGTGAAGCGCGCGGTCACCCGCATCTCGACCGAGCGCCAGCTGCTGCAGATGTGGCAGTCGGGTCTGCAGTCCGCCGATCTGGCCGAACTGCTCGAGACCGCCGAGATCAAGGGCGTGCGCGCCGGCGAAGCGATCTTCCGCGAGGGCGAGGAGGGGACGGACGTCTATGTCATCCGCTCCGGCTCGGTCGTGGTCGAGAAATCGATCGGTGGCAAACCGGTCTTCCTGTCCTATGTTCCCGCCGGTAATTATGTCGGCGAACTCGAACTGTTCGACAATGGCATCCGCAAGCAGACGGTGCGCGCGGCGGTCAAGTCCGAGGTCATCAAGCTCGACGGCGCCGCTTTCCATCGCCTGCTCGAGGCAAAGCCCCAATTCTTCGCTCGCGCCAAGACGGCGATCGGCGAGCGCGAGGATCTAGCCTCTTTCATTGAGGCCAAGAAGGACAGCTTTGCGACCGTCGTCGATATGTACAGCTCGATCGCCAATTTCCTCGTCGACAATGGCGTGGGCGAGGCCACCGACGTTCTGCTGATCGACGAGAATCTCTGCGTCGGTTGCGACAATTGCGAGAAAGCCTGCGCCGACAGCCATGAAGGCATCTCGCGGCTCGACCGCGAGGCCGGTCGAACCTTCGCGCACCTTCACGTGCCCACCAGTTGCCGGCACTGCGAGCATCCGCACTGCATGGCCGACTGCCCGCCGACCGCGATTCATCGCGGCCAGGATGGCGAGGTCTACATCGACGACACCTGCATCGGTTGCGGCAATTGCCAGCGGAACTGCCCCTATGGGGTGATCCGCATGGAGAAGGAGCCGCCGAAGAAGCCGAGCCTGTGGAAATGGTTCCTGTTCGGCCAGGGACCCGGGCCAGGTGAGCCGAGCCATGAATGGGCTTATGCCAATGCGACGCCCGGCGTCGAGAAGGCCAAGCGGGCCGTGAAGTGCGACATGTGTTCGGGAATCGAGGGCGGGCCGAGCTGCGTCCGTGCCTGTCCGACGGGGGCGGCAATCCGCGTTGCGCCTGAGGAATTCCTGACGGTCGCCCGTTTGCAAAGGGATGACGCCTGATGGCGAGCAAACCTCTTCGTCAGGCGACCTCGGGTCGCGAGCGCGCCTCGGACCACGAGGGCTTTCTGCGGTTCCAAAACTACAAATGGCTGAAGATCGCGGTGATCGTCAGCCTGCTGTGCCTGTTCGTCTATGCGATCAACGATGTTCAGCCTAAGCCGAACGGGGGCAGCATCTATGGCTATATCACCGGCACTGCGGGCGTCGCCCTGATCCTGTGGCTGTCGATGCTCGGCGTCCGCAAGCGGGCGATCACGCCGGGTCGCTGGTCGCTCAAGTCCTGGACGTCGGCGCACGTCTATCTGGGCCTAGCGCTGATCGTCATCGGCACGCTGCACACCGGGTTCGACTTCGGCTGGAACGTCCACACGCTTGCCTATGCGTTGATGCTGCTGGTGATCGTTTCGGGCATGTTCGGCATCGCGGCTTATGCCATGTTGCCTCAGGCGATGTCCGCCAATCGCGGCGAAACGACGCAGATCCAGATGCTGGACAATCTCCGGATGATCGACCGTCAGCTCAATGAAGCCGCGCAGCCGCTCGATGCCGAGGGCGCAGCGATCGTGCGTATGGCGTTGGAGGATGATCCCTTCGGTGGCGGGCTGATCGCGCGGCTGACGGGACGTTACAACCGCTGCGGAACCCGCGCCGCCCTCTCAGCCGTGCGCGAACATAAGAGCCGTCAGGAAGCTGCTGCGGATCCGCTCGATCATGTCGAGGTGCTGCTGGAACGCAAGAAGTCCTCGCTGTCGCGCATCCGCAAGCATCTTCGCTACAAGGCGCTGCTCGAGATCTGGCTCTACGTCCATGTGCCGGTGACCTTCGCCCTGATCGCGGCGTTGCTCGTGCACATCGTTTCCGTCTTCTATTATTGGTGAGATCGCGCAGATGAGCTTCATCGTTCGCACGGTAGCGCGCACCGCCGATGGGCGGGACATCGTCCGCCTCAAGAAATTCGACCAGACCGAACTGAGCATCGGTCGAAGCCCGTCGAGTGACATTCATCTGCCCGACCTCGCGGTTGTCCTGAACCACGCGGTCATCCGCGTGGTGCCGGGCGGCGTGGTAGAGATTGCTGCGACGGCGGGGATGCCTTTTGTCGTCGACGGCAAGTCGACCGAGCATCAGCGCTTTGCGGTTTCGCCTGGTGCCAATGTTCGTATCGGCAGCCATTCGCTCACGATCGAACCTAGCGAGGGGGAGGAGCAGGGCGCGGTCATCGTGACCGTCGAGCGCGTCGGCGCGATCTCTAATGCGTCCGAAGACAAGGAAGAGGCGCGGGTTTTCTCGCTCGCTGCGGTTCTGCCGGGCAAACGCGCGCTCGCCTGGGCGGGGGCCTTGCTGGTTCTCGCCGTTTTCCTGGTCTGGCCGCTGACCTCGATCAACACACAGCCGACCGACTCGACCCGTAAAGTCGCCTTTCACGCCGACGAGTTCTGGACCTCAGGCAAGCTGTCGCGTGCGCATAAGCCGCTCGAGAACAACTGCCAGGCCTGTCACGTAAAGGCCGGCGAGTCGGTCAGGGACAGTGCCTGTATCGCTTGTCACACGACAGTACACGACCATGGCGACCCGGCGAAGCTGAGCGCGGCGAAGGGCCCGGTCGGTATTGTCACCGGCACTAAACAGTTCGTCGGCGGCTTCTTCGGGATCAAGCCGGGCCGTTGCGTCGAATGCCATACCGAGCATCAGGGCGAAACCGCCATGCCGGTGACCGATGAGCGCTTCTGCACGACCTGCCATGACGGGATGAGCAGCCGGATCAAGACGGCGCTCAAGGACGCATCGGATTTCGACGAGCATCACCCGCAGTTTGCACCGACGATCCGCTCGTTGGGCATGAACGGCGTACCGACGTTCAGCCGGGTGTCGCTCGATCAGAATCCGAAGGAATATAACGGTCTGAAGTTTCCGCACGACATCCACCTGTCGAAGTCGAACGGTGTTGCGCAGATGGCGAAGACCCTTGGTAAAGCCGAAGGCTATGGTGCACCACTGGACTGCGCCAGCTGCCACGTTCGCGACGCGACCGGGACCAGCTTTGCGACGGTCGATATGGAGCCGGCTTGCGGCGCATGCCACTCGCTCGCTTTCGACAGGGTGGGCGATACCGTCCGTACGCTTCGCCACGGCGATCCGGCGCAGGTGATCGCCGATATTCGCGCCTTCTATCGCGGCGGTGCTCCCCGCGCGCCGACGCTTACGGGTATGCAGCGCAGGCGCCCCGGCGACTTCACCGCGGCCGCGCAAGGGGGCAGCGTCGCACCGACCAGCGCGCTGCATGTGGGCACTGCGGATCAGGCGATCCGGTCGGTCTTCTCCAAGGGCGGCGCCTGCTTCGACTGTCACGTCATCCGCGAGACGGGCAACCGGATGACTCCCTTCGCAGTCGCTCCGGTAAAGTTGACGAGCCGCTACCTGAAAAAGGGCTGGTTCGACCATTCGGCGCACGAGACGGAAAGCTGCACGAGCTGCCACGCCGTCAATCTCTCGCGGTCGGCGAACGACGTGAACCTGCCCAAGCTGTCGACCTGTCAGGAGTGCCACGGCAGCCAGGACGCCCATAAGGAAGTGCCGTCTTCCTGTGCTCTTTGCCACGATTATCACCGCACCGAGTTTGCACCCTCGGCGGTTCGCAAGAGCCGCGAGCGCGGCAAGGCCGGCGAGCATATTGAGGAAAAGGCGCTCAAGCGGGCGGGAACGGGAGTCTGAATCGAGCTTTACCCTCTTTTACGATCGTCTGTGTAGGAGATCACAGCAGCCGGTCGCTGGCCGTGGTGACCTCAAGCGGGGTTGTGGTTGGGCCGAGCGTTTTTCGGCGGAGTAGAGGGTGATGGCATGCTGTTCGCGCAATTGACCGACCTGCATATCGGGTTCGAGAAGAACAACCCGGACGAGCTCAACTTTCGCCGGGTTGCTGCGGCCATCGACTATGTGAAGGGCCTCGCCCTGCCGCCCGATCGCCTGTTCCTGACCGGCGATCTGACCGACAATGGCGACCGGCAAAGCTATGAGCGGCTGCGCGATCTGATTGCCGACTGCGCCTTTCCGGTTCACCTGTGCACGGGCAATCATGACGATCGCGCTGCCATGCGCGAAGTTTTTCCCCACCTGCCGATGCAGGATGGCTTCGTCCAATATGTGATCGATGAGCCGGGCGTCCGAATTATCGTTCTCGACACGCTCGATCCCGGCCATCACGGCGGGGCCTTTTGTCACCGCCGCGCTGCCTGGCTCAAGGCGCGGCTCGCCGAGGTCCCCGGTCTCCCGATCCTGATAGTGCTCCATCATCCGCCGATCGAGACGGGCATCCCCTGGATGACGGCGCATCCGACCGAGCCCTGGGTGGTGATGCTGGACAAGGCGATCGGCGACCGACCGAACGTCACGATGATTACCGGGCACATTCACCGTTCCATCACGACGCAATGGCATGGCCGCATGCTGGCGGTGGCACCGTCAACCGCGCCGCAGGTCGCGCTGGAGATGGCGCCGATCGATCCCGCCTGTCCTGACGAACGCCCCATGATCGTCGCCGAACATCCGGGGGTCGCGCTGCACCTGTGGAACGGTGAGGGTTTCGTTACCCACCACGCCCAGGTCGGCGCGCCCGACGTTCTGGCGCGTTTCGATCGCCGCCTTCAGCCGCTCGTTCAGGCCTTGGCCGAAGAGCATGAGATTGCCGAGCCAGGCGCAGCGGCCGCCTGAAGAGGCTGCCCCTTATTCGGCGGGTGCGGTCCGGGCGATAATTCCACCGCGCTTCGCGTGACCCCATGTCGACCGTCCTCCGATGAAGGCGAGCCAGCCCCAGGCGGCGCCGAGGTGACGGAGGAGCTGAAAACTGAAGGGCTCAACAAAGGAGGCCAGCAGGACGCGGCCCCAGCCTTCGGGCAGCATGCCGCCCGACCAGCGACGGTAAAGCGTGATCGACCACAGGTGGAAGCCGAGGTCGATGACGATCTTCGCCAGCATCGCGATAAGGATCGGGCCAACGACCGGTAGTTGGCCCGCCGCGATGAACTTCAGGAGCAGGGCGAAAGCTACCAGTCCATAAAGGGGCTGCACCGTGTCCAGCGCCTTGACCGGCAGCATCATCGTGCCGAGCCGGCCGAAGCGGGCGTTGCCCACCATGTCCCGGTTCCAATATTGCGTTTGCAGAAAGCCGCCGAACCAGCGCCGCCGCTGTCGCAGGAAGGCGCCCACGGTGCCCGGCGCGTCGGTGCTGGCGCGTGCCTCGCCGAGTACGCGAATCTTCCAGCCCAGCCGGTGGTCGACCGACCAGCGATGGAGCCGGTGGATGAGTTCATAGTCCTCGACCAGGCAGTCAGGGTCGAAACCGCCGACGGCGACGACCCCGTCCCGCCGGAATCCCGCAAAGGCACCCGAGATCAGCAACAGCCCGTCGACGCGCATCCAGGCGAAGCGCGAGATGAAATTGCGGACATATTCGTATGTCTGGAACCATTCGAACATGCGGCCGGACAGGCCGCGATCGCAGATCGGGCGGAGCAGGCCGGTCGCCGCGACAAGGGCGGGTTCGCGGTGAAAGGCGTTGCGCATCGCTTCGATCGCATCTCGTCCGAGTAGCGTGTCTGCATCGACGGTCAGCACGATATCGCAATCGACCCGTTCGAGCGCGGCATTGAGCGCCCGGGCCTTCCCGCCATGGGGCAGGCGGAGCCAGCGGAGTTGGGGTACGAGCGGGGACCGTGCGTCCTCCCCGATCGCCACGTTCGCATAGCCGAAGCTCTGTCGCATCTGCTCGACCGTTCCATCGGTCGAGCCGTCGTCGACGATCCAGATTTGGTCGGGCGGCGAAGATTGCGCCAGCAGGGCGTGGACCGTTGTTTCGATCACGGCTGCCTCGTTGTGCGCGGCAACGAGGACAGCCAGCGAAGGTGCCGGACCCGCCGATCGCGTCGCTTGGCCGCTAAGGCGCAACGGTGCGATACGGGAGCCGACGAAGATCAGCAGCAGCGTGTCATAGCCGAGATAAGCGAGTCCGACCGACCAGGCGAGCAGCCCAGATTGATGCCAAGCCTGAGCCGTCAGCAGAATCAGCAGGAGCAGGGCTCCGCCGTGCAGCGCCACGGTAATCGGTGTGATCGGGCGAGGGTTCAGGCGCGGCGAGTAGGCTGCAAAGCGGCGACCGAGGGTGTCGGCGGTTTTCATGCGCGGGGTTGTTTCCGAAACGACATTGGATCGATATGCACCGACAGACAGGTTGCGAGCCCTATGGGCGTCGCCTTTCTGCGGTGCAATACGAACTTGGGAGCATGATAGATGGGTGATGAACGGGAGCTTGCAGGTCGCTATACGACTCCCGCGATCGTCGCCCACTGGCTGGTCGCGGCGCTGATGATCGGCAACCTAGCGCTCGGCCTGCTCGCGGAGAAGCTGCCCGAGGAGGACATCCGCTTAGCCATCGACACGCATAAGTCGATCGGCATCACCGTTCTCGGACTGGTCCTGCTCCGGATATTGTGGCGTCTCGGGCACAAGCCGCCGCCATTTTCAGCCGGGATCGCCGCCTGGGAGCGAGGCCTGGCCCATGTCGCGCATTTCGGGCTCTATGCGCTGATGCTGTTCATGCCGCTGACGGGCTGGATGCACGACAGTGCCTGGAAGGCAGCGCCCGAAGTCCCAATGAAGTTGTTCGGGCTGTTCGAATGGCCGCGCCTGTCCTTCATCATGTCGATGCCCGACGAGCAGAAGGAGCGCCTGCATGGCCTTTTGGGAGAGATGCACGAAATCGGCGGATATGCGTTGATTATCCTGTTGATCCTGCACATTGCGGGCGCATTGAAGCATCAGTTCGTTGACGGTCATCCCGAATTTCGACGGATGTGGCCCCGCTAATATGCTTACATTCGTATGGACCATGGGGTAATTGGTCCGCAAACGAACAAGATGGGATGAAGGATGTCTGTTATTCGTGACCATGAGGCGGTGGATCGCAACGCATTGCCGCAGAAGCTCGAAGTGCCGCGGGACGTTCAGGACGCGATTCGCACGCTGATCCGCTGGGCTGGCGACGATCCCGATCGGGAAGGTCTGCTCGACACGCCCGCGCGCGTCGGCCGGGCGTGGCGGGAATATTGCAAGGGCTATGAAGAAGATCCCTCGTTGCACCTTAGCCGCACCTTCGAGGAGGTTGGCGGCTATGACGAGATCGTGCTGCTGAAGGACATTCCGTTTCAGTCGCACTGCGAGCATCACATGGCGCCGATCATCGGCCATGCGCATATCGCCTATCTGCCGCGCCACCGGGTCGTCGGAATCTCGAAGCTCGCGCGTGTGCTGCAGGGCTATGCGCGCCGGCTGCAGATTCAGGAAAGGCTGACCGCCGAGGTGGCGGACTGCATCTGGCACCATCTTGAGCCTGCCGGCGTCGCTGTGGTCATCCAGGCCAGCCACGCCTGCATGACCGCGCGCGGCGTCCGCACGCCGGGCGTCGGGATGACGACCAGCCGGATGATGGGCGTCTTCCGCGACGACGACCGCAGCCGTAAGGAAGTGCTGAGCCTGATGGGGCTCGGCTGATATTCTGCAAATGAGGTATTGATGAAGCGTGGTCTCCTGCTGCTGACGATCTTGCTGCCCGCGATCGGGCAAGCGGCCGTCCCCGCTAAGCCGAAGCCGACCGAGGCAACGGCGCCCAAGACCCCAGCGGCGACACCGCTGCCGCTGGTCCCCGGCTCACGGAAGATCACGCTGTCACCCGAGGGGCGAACCATCGCGGCGCGGGTGTTCGGCGAAGCCGATCCGCGTACCGGCGTGATTCAAGCCGAGTTGGGTCAGCTCAAGCAGCAGAAGCTCGAGGTCGTCGGCGCCGCGTCGATCGATGTCGACAAGCTGGAGGCGATCGTTCGCAAGGAAGAGCTTTTGCAGAGCGAACTGCGCACCCGACAGAATGACCGCCTCCTGTCTCTGCTCAGGGCCTTGCCAGAAGGCGATCGCGCAGCGCTCGTCCAAGCACTCGTCAATCCGGCCAAGCCTCAGAATTCCGGCGGAACCGCGACCGCCAAGCCCGCCAATTGAAGGCGCCATCGCTCGTCTGGTTTCGCCAGGACCTCCGGCTCGCCGACCAGGCGGCCGTGGCCGAGGCGACGCGTGAAGGCCCGTGGCTGGGCGTCTATGTTCTCGATGACGCAACGGCGGGGCAGTGGTGCATGGGCGGTGCGCAGCGCTGGTGGCTCCACCACAGCCTGACCGCGCTTCAGAAGGATATTGCCGACCGGGGGGGCAAGCTCATCCTGCGATCGGGTGATACGCTCGAGCATCTGCACGAAATTGCTGAGGCCAGCGGTGCGCAACGCATTCATGGCCTTCGTCATTATGAACCCTGGTGGAAGGAACTGGAGGCGCGTGTCGGTGCGGACTTCGATCTGACCCTTCACGACGGGACGCGGCTCGCGCCGCCGGAGAGAGTGCTCACGGGATCGCGCGGCCGCTACCGCATTTTCACGCCGTTCTGGCGCGCGCTGAAGGAGCAGATGCCGCCGGCCAAGCCCGCCGCGGCACCGTCAGGCTTCGAGGCTCCCGCGGCTTCGGTATCGAGCGAAGATCTGAAGGCCTGGAATCTGCTGCCGACGTCGCCCGACTGGTCGGGTGGTTTCTCGGTCTGGACACCGGGCGAGCAGGGCGCTCGCAAGGCGTTGGACCATTTCCTGCCCGCGCTGGACCGCTACGATCATGACCGCGACATGCCCTCGGTCGACGGGGTTTCTCGCCTGTCGCCGCATCTGCACTTCGGAGAGATTTCGCCGGCCACCTTGTGGTTCAAGGCGGCAAGCCATTCGCGCGCTGCGGCGGAACCCTGGCTGCGGCAGATCGCATGGCGCGATTTCTGCGCCAACATCATCGATATTCAGCCCGATTATGGCGACACGCCGGGGCGCGAAAGCTTCGCTGACTTCTCGTGGCGCTCCGGCGCAGCTGCCAACAAGGATTTCTCGGCGTGGACTAAGGGGAAGACCGGTT
>Ga0233425_10002391_pt1 | contig 37176 bp, 27 predicted proteins | sample Watercolumn_Towu_2_FD_181712 | JGI IMG/M metagenome (GOLD analysis project Ga0233425, IMG submission 181712) | Freshwater microbial communities from Lake Towuti, South Sulawesi, Indonesia - Watercolumn_Towuti2014_140_MG | ecosystem: Environmental > Aquatic > Freshwater > Lake | place... | reverse complement strand
TGAGAGTTGGGCCTGGTCGTAGGCGGCCTCGTTTTCGATGGCGACGTTGGAGAAGCTGCCGGTTGCGGACAGGCTGCCTTCCCACAGGGGGCGGAGCCAGAGCGAAGGGAAATCGCGGGCCAGGCCTAGCTTCTGCTTCCCCGACCCGTCGGTGCGGTCGAAGTGCTCGGTCACGACCTCTTCGATGAAGTAGCCCGAGTCCTCCCGGTCGGTACGGGGCGCGGTGACCAGCGGTTGCCCGAGTCCTCTCCCCCCACTGGCGATGAAGTCGGTGGTCACGATCTCGTAGCGCCGCTTCGGGTTGACCGCCCGGTCGTTGATCTTCACGGTTCCGTCCGGGTCACGGGTTGCCCCCAGGAGGAACAGCTCCTCCCGCAAATCTGCGCTGACGGCATCGAGGTAGCCGTTCACAAAGGAAGCGAGGTCGTCGCCCGCCACCTCCAGGATCACGATTCCGTGCTTGGAGAAGGTCTTGAACAGCATCCCGGACGTGACCTCGCCGCCGATGCGCGCACCGGGTTCCAGCCGAATGCTGTCGACCGACAGGAGAGCGGCGTCGGCATGGACTTTCCGCCGCATGATCTCCATGACGTAGGCGATAAACTCGTCCCGGGTCATCGGGGGATCGATCGTCCCCTTGCGCAGGGTGCGCCGCCCGAGCGAGCAGGCCTCCGAGACCAGGCGGGATACCGTGGCGGATACCGACTGGAGCCTGGCAAACGGGCTGACGCGCCGGACTACCGGCTCGGCCCGCTCGACGACCCAGCGGCCCCCCTTCCGCACCATCGAGATGGTGACGCGGCCCACTGCGTCCGGGGCCCTCGGGGACGCGACGAGCAGCGTGTTGCCGGTCCCGTTGCGGGCACTGAGCAGGACCGGAGCCTCTTCCCCCTTGCGGACCAGCCCTCCGGCCACCACCAGGTCGGCACCGGAATTGGACCCGAGCAGCTCGAGAGTCCGGCTCCCCTGCACCCCGCCGACCTCCATGTCCACGAGGAGCACCACCAGGTCGGCTCCAAGCTCCCGCAGCCTGGCGGTCTCGGCCGCTGCCATGGCGAACGGGTCGACCAGCTCGAGCCCACGCACGTTCTCCGGATGCACCGCCTTGCCGACGTCCGCTGACACGAGCGGCACCACACCGACCTGCACGTCGCCGACTCGGAAGAGCTCGTCCGACTGGGCAGCCAGGAGGTTGCACGGAACATCCCCCGCGGCACAGGCGATGTTGCGGATCCGGTATCGAATCCCTGCGGATTCCAGGTCGGGCAGGTGTTCCAGGAAGCCACGGAACGGGATGGAGAACTCCTCGATCCCGGGAACGAACAGCGCGGCCCCCGCGGGAGCCAGGATCGACGCGGCGTTTGCAATGCCGGTCGGTCCCTGGCGCACCAGGAAGTTGAAGAACGGAGAGTCGCCCAGTACCGCGCCGGACGCGAGGATCAGCGAGGGTACCGAGGCGGTCTCGTCCCGCAAGGTCGTGATCAGGTTGGAAAAGTCGACGCGGCCGTGCTGGGTGGAATCACAAGCCAGCCGGGCGAACTGCCCTTCGAGATTGCCGAAGTGCAGCACGCGGATTCGGGTCGTCTCCGCAGCCCGCCCCGGGAGCGCAGCCATTGCGACGAGCATGGTCGCAATCAGGGGGAGCCGATACCGCATGGGGAATCTCCGATGTCGGACAGAACCGCCGGCCATTCGAGACCGGTCTCACCTGCCCAGAGAGTTGATCTCGTGAACGATCTTCAGGTAGTTCAGGAACATCCGCTCTTCCCGCTCCGAAAAGTCCAGGAGCTGCACCGCAAAACCGCCGGTCTGGCAGCTCCCGGCCGATGGAGACCGCACCACCCGGGCACTCAGCTCGACCGGCTGGGCATTCCCCGGCAGCCGGAGCAGGAGGCCGAGCTGCTCTCCCGCCTCGGGGACCACGTCGCTCTCGATGTAGAGCCCCGTGCGGCTCACGTCCACGGCCTGGGCTTCCAGCAGCACGCCGGCCCGCTTCACCTTCAGCGCCAACGTCGCGGCGAACCGCTGGTGTTGGCGCCGGTCCCATCCCGGATGTGCGAGCGAGCGAACCAGATCCAGGTATCTTGCCGGCGGCTCCCCGATCAGCTCGATTCCCATCTCGTGCCACGCATTGATGTGCGACTCGACCTGGAGCTGCCGCGTCCACGCAACCCGCCCCATCAGCGGGATTTCGCCGTTCTCCGCGGAAATCACGAACCGCTGCATGAACCCCGGCTCGTGGATCTGCCTCGTGCGGATGCAGAAGCCGTTGAACGACACGTTGGTGGCGTATCCCAGCTCCGCGTTGCCGTCGAAAACCCACCGGATGGGAAGTGTGCAGTCGAACAGCTCGAACGGGGCGTTGCTGACTTCGCTATCGCCAGGGCCGACCATCGGCGCTCCTCCACACGACACCCGGGAAGTATAGCATCGCATCGGCCTGTTTGGAACCCGGATCCGCGAATGCTCCAGGCGCTTCCCGACTCAACGCCCCGCACGTCCCTGCGGGGCCTCGCTCAAGGCTCGAAAGCTCAGAACACGTGTACCGGCCATTCCCGCTCCGCAGCGTGCCCCAACAGCTCCCCCTTCAGGTGTCCGTGCTGCTGCACGATCATCCCGTGTCGAGCCAGGCAGAGCATCTCGAAATCCCCCATGGAATCGCCGAACACCAACAGCGGCTTGGAGCAGATGTGCTTGCGGACCGCATCGACCTTGCCCTGGCTGCACGTGATCGGGAGCACCAGGCGGTCGGTGAGAACCCGATCGACCACCTCGGTCTGGATTCCCAGGCAGCAGTCTCGCGGGATGCCGGCCCTGGGTCCTGCCTCGTTCACGGTCCAGTGGTTCGATGCCGACACGATCCAGGTCTCGACCCCTTCGCCCCTCAACCCGACCGCCAATTCCCGCATGGCCGGACGGTAGTTGGGCCAGGAGTACGCGTACTGAGCGCTCCAGGCCTGGACCTCGGCCAGCGGCAGCCCGGCCATGAGCTGGGTGGCGTGACTGTAGGCCCGCACACGGTCCTCCTCGACCATGGCCTCGTACTCCGCGTACAGGTCACGGTAGTAGTCCACGTTCTTGAGCTTCCTGGCCGCGATGAGCCAACGCAGAAAGGCCTCCCCGATGTCCCCGTCCCAGAGGGTGCCGTCCGCGTCGAAAACGGCGACCTTGGGCTGCGACCTGCCCCCTTCGGAAAGGGCCTTGTCGATGACTCCGGCAAATTCCGGCGAGAACGGTTCCAGCCAGCTCTTCATGACATCCTCCACCGTCGCGATTCTCCGTCCGTCCCCTGCATCCCTCCTGCAATCCGAGCATAGACGGTTGTCCTGCGCAAGGCAATGGCTGTAGAATGGCGCCGTGACATGGCCCCGGAGCATCCGCCGACCGTGCGGCGGTGCCGTGATTGGAGCCCAGGGGGAACCCCATGGACCGCTACGTCCGATTCGTCTTGCGCTACGGCCGGGCCATTGCCGTCGCCATCCTCGTCCTCTCCGGACTCGCGGTGTTCCAGGTGTCGCAGGGGACGCTGGGAACCTCGTTCGGCAAGCTGCTTCTCGGCGAGAGCCCGGGGTACCTCCGGTTCAAGGACCGGATCGCCACGTTCTGCAACGACAACGTGATCATCTTCGGAATCGACACGCCCGACGTCTCGGACCCAGCCTTCCTGCGCCGCCTCCAGGCCGCGGTCAACCCGATCGAAGCCCATCCCGAGGTCGCATCGGTGCAGAGCGTTCTGTCCGCCCAGCGCATTCTCTCCGATGCCGGAACCCTGCGCGTCAGCACGTATGCCGAGGAAATGGATTCCCATCCGGAGCAGCGCTCTGCCCTTGCCCGTGAGATGCTCGAAGATCCGACGGTCTCCGGGTACCTCGCTTCCGCTGACGGCCGGGCCGCGGCCATTGCCGTCGAGCTGCGCTTCGACGAGAGCCGGGCAGCGGAAAAGGGAATCCCCCTGGTCAAGGAGCTGCTCGGCTCGTTCGAAGCGGCCGGCTTCGACCCCACGACAATCCACAAAGCCGGCCTGATGAACACGCTGACCGGGATCATGGACGAGACGCTGCTGGCCTTCAACCGGATCTTCCCGTTGGCGGCCCTGGGGCTCCTCCTGTCGGTGTGGCTGCTCTTCCGGCTGTTCTGGCCGGTGTGGATCACGTTTGCCGTGGGAGGGATATCCGCACTGTGGACCATGGGGCTTGCGGTCCTCATGGACCCCAACATCAACGTCCTGATGGCTCTGGTCCCCTCGATCATCCTGACGTACTCGTTTTCGGACGTGATTCACCTGTGCAGCGCATACCTGCTGGAGCTGAGGACGGGGAAACCGAAGGGGGAGGCCATCCTGGCAGCGGCCAGGGACGTGGGCCGGGGTTGTTTCTGGACCTCGGCGACCACGTTTGCAGGCTTCATCTGCCTGGCGCTGACGCCCACACCGGTGGCAAGGCAACTGGGAATCGTGCTGGCCTTCGGGGTGGCGGTTGCGCTGCTGCTGGCCGTAACGCTCACGCCGATCCTGTTCGAATCGATGCCTGCGCCCCGGAGCTGGAATGTCGGGCGAGGGTGGCGGGTCCAGTCTGCACTGGATGCGTTCCTCCGTTTCGCACAGCGGGTGTGCGCCACGCGTCCGGTCGCTGTGGTGCTCGTGTTTGCCGCCCTGTTCGTCGTGTCGGGGGTGGGGGTGTTGGGGGTCCACATCGACGTCGATTTCTCGGGGAGACTCTCCGAGGATCATCCGGTCCGGGTGGATGAAACCTGGTTCGAGCAGCGCTTCTCCGGGACCGGCTCCATGGACCTGTTCATCGATTCTCCGGAGGCGGGCGGGCTGCTGGAGCCGGCCTTCTTCGCATCGATGTGCAGGTTCGAGCGCAAGGTGGAAGGGATTCCCGGCGTGGGTCAGGTGCACTCGCTGTGCGACGCGGTGCTCAAGGTGCGGCGGATCATGCGGCCGGACGACCCGCCCGACACGCTGCCGGCCAGCCGCGAGGAGATTGCGCAGATCCTGCTCGTCCTCGAATCCGGGGGACAGGAGGAAGAGGGAATCGGCCGTCTCGTCGACTTCGACCGGCGCACCGCACGCCTGCTGGTGCAGATACCGGAAATCGGCGTTCGGGAGACGCTTGCCATCGGGCGTGCGGCCGCGGGCGTGGCAACTCCGCTCGTCCAGGCCGGGGCCGTCGTGGAGCCGTCCGGCTCGATGTACCTGACCGGTGAATGGCTGGACAGCATCATCTCAGGGCAGAAGCTGGGCCTCCTGGTGTCCCTGGTCATCATCACGATCATGATGGCCATGACGGTCTCCTCGCTGCGGGCGGGCATCGTCTCGATGGTGCCCAACATCCTGCCGCTCCTGGTGCTGGGCGGGTACGTCGGCTTCTTCTGGTATCCCGTGGACTCGGACACGCTGGCCATCGCCATGATGGCCATCGGCATCGGAGTGGACGACACGATTCACTTCCTGACCCGGTTCCGCGTCGAGTGCTCCCGGACGACCGACCGGGGCGAAGCGCTGCGCAAGACGTTCCATTTCACCGGGCGTCCCATCGTGATCACGACGCTGGTGCTGGTGCTGGGCTTTGCCCCATTTGCTGTGAGCGACTACGTTCCCATCTTCAACATGGGAACGCTGCTGCCGATGTGCTTCCTCGTGGCATTGGCCGCCGACATCCTCATGGTGCCGGCGATGGCGGCGCTCGGCTGGTTCCGTTTCCCGGCGCTGGGCGATACGAAGGGGACTCAGACCTCGGCGGCGCACGCCCAGTCGACCTTCGCTGCCCCCGAGGCAAAGCGCCCGCTCAGCATCCTCCTGGTGAGCCCGTACGACGAGACGTACCGCCACGGCCGCAGCTCGTTCCGCCGCAACGTGAGCTACCATGCGCTCACGCTTCCGACGCTGGCCGCGCTCGTGCCGGAGCGACTCGGGGCCCACATCCAGCTCGTCGACGAAGGGGTGGAGCAGCTGCCGCCGCTGGACGAGATCGACCTGCTTGGAATCACGTGCGTCACCCCGTCCGCACCGAGGGCCTACGAGCTTGCGGATCAGGCCCGCCGACTGGGCATTCCGGTGGTGCTTGGCGGGCCCCACCCTACCCTGAACCCGGACGAGGCCGCCTCCCATGCGGATTCGGTGGTCATCGGGTTTGCCGAGGACACGTGGCCCCGCCTGCTGTCCGACCTCGCAGACACGGGGCGGATGCAGCCGGTCTACCGGCAGGAAGGACGCATCGACCTTTCCGGCCGTCCGTTGCCCCGCAGGGATCTCCTCAACCTGTCCCGCTACCTGGACGTGCCGGTGATCCAGGCCTCCCGCGGCTGCCCCAACACCTGCACGTTCTGCAGCATTCCGGCCATGTGGGGGCGGGACTTCCATGCCCGCCCGGTGGCCGACGTGGTCCGGGAGATCGAGTCCATCGACTCCCGGCGCTTCCTCTTCCTCGATCCATCACTGGCCGAAAACCCGCGCTACGCGCTCGAGCTGTTCACTGCGCTCCGCCCTCTGAAGATCCGCTGGGGCGGACTTGCCACCATCAAGCTCGCGCAGGATCCGGTCCTGCTCAAGGCGGCGGCGGATTGCGGCTGCCGGGGGATCCTCGTCGGCTTCGAGTCCATCAGTCAGGAATCCCTTTCCGCCATTCACAAGCACTTTGGAAACGCGGACACCTACCTCGACGCGGTCAACCGCTTTCACGACCAGGGCATCGCCGTGCTGGGGACGTTCGTCTTCGGCCTGGATCACGAAGGGCCGGACGTGTTCGAGCGCACCGCTCAGTTCGTGGACCAGGCCCGCATCGACCTGGTGCGCTACTCGGTGTTCACTCCGTTCCCCGGTACTTCGGCATTCGAGAAGCTCGATTCCGAGGGGCGCATCCTGACTCGTGACTGGAACCTCTACAACACGGAGAACGTGGTCTTCCGCCCGCTCCATATGACCCCGGAGCAGCTCCAGGAAGGACTTGCCGCGGCCTGGCGCCACACGACCTCCCTGCGCTCCATCCTCCACCGCGTGCGCTTCCTCGAACCCCTCGGCCTGTTTGCCGTCGGTGCCAACCTCGCGTTCCGCTTCTATGCCAGAAAGGCTGTGCGGGGAGAGACCGTGTAGCTCACAGTCCCCCGACCTCCAGGTAGGGCACGAGATCCTTGTCCAGAGCATCGAAGGCATCCTTGCCGTCGTCCCAGTGGACCACGTAGAGGCGGCTGCGCATCAGGACGTGGGGAAGGGAGGCAAGGACCGGGCGGAGCGGGTCCCGGCCGGCACACCCGGCCACGACGAGCCCCGCGAAACCGTCGGCTCGGCAGCGACGACCCAGGTGGGCAAGCAGGGCCCCAAGCACCTCCGGCCGGTCATCCCGGATGCAGAGCAACGCCAGGAACCGGTAGGCAAACGAGGATCCAGGTGCTGGCAGCGTGGGCCGACGCAGCAGCCTCGCAGCCAGGTTGTATGCGGGGCGCACGAGGGCAAGCCCGCCCGAGTACCCCTCCACGAACCATTGCCGGAATGCAGTCTGATCCCACAGCGCTGCCGTTCCCGCAATCCCTCGGCAATCCCGCGCCACCGCAATGTCGCCGACGCACAGGCCCGAGAGAAGCCCGGCCCCGGAGGCAGCCGGCGAGGAAAAACCGGCCGCAGTCGATGAGCCGGACCGCAGGGGAGCCCCTTCGACCGGCACAGGCCGCAGCGAAGGGGCGGCCCCGGAGGCAGCCGGCGAGGAGGACCGTGGACTGTCAGCGAGATTCCGGGCCTTGTACGCGGGGAAAAACTGCCGGCGGCGCCCTTCGGCATGCCAGAACCGCACCAGCTCGTCGGTATCTTCGGGAGTCGCGTCCGAGGTCTCGACAGGACCGTGGGCCGTCACAGGAAGTGCGCGGGCCGACAGCATGAACGAGTGGTACGGGCCGAAATCACGATAGAGAGGAAGGCCAGGGCGGCCCGACGTGAGCGCCTTGATCGCGGGGATGTTCCCCTCGAGGATCGTCGTCGTGTAGAGACGGGCCGAACCCTCCCGGTGCATCCTCTCCATCTGCTGGTAGCCGGCCTTGAGGATCCTTCCCCCCCGATACGGTGCCTCGATTCGCAGGTTGCTCAGGTATCCAACGGTGACCGGAGCATCGGCCGCGTTGACGAAGCACGGCTTTTCGCTTCGGGCCCCGACGCCGACGAGACGGCCGTCCGAAACGTCCTCCGCAACCAGGACGTCCGTGCGCTCCCCCTCCACGGCCATGGCCGCAAAAAAGTCCGGCTCCTTGCGCATGGACAGGCGAATGGGGCCTGGCAGAGGCGTCCTGTGCAGCAGAGCGCGAAGCTCCGCCTCGTCCTCCTGCCTGGCGCGCCTGTAGGTGACCAGAAGGTCGTCAGTCATGCCCCCACCTTCATCAGCTCCCCCTGGAACCCGAGGTCCCCGAGCGGGTAGTTCTCCCGCTGCGTGGCCTCGATGCGCAGAAGCCCGTTGATGAAAAGGAAGTTGCGCAGCATGAACAGGTCGGGCACGTTGGCCCGGTTGCGCATGCGGTACAGGACCGAGAGCGGGCCGTAGAACTTCTTGCGGGCCTTGACGCACTCGGCCTGCACCTGGTCGGGCGGAACGGGAGTGCGGTAGGGCACCTGGCCGTACTTGTAGCGGGGGTCGAGCCACCACTTGTCGTACAGGAGGCGCCCTTCCTGCTGGAGGCGGGCATAGAGCGGCGTCCCCGGGAACGGCGTGCAGTGGTTGAACGCGACCATGAAGATCCGGTTCCGGATGCAGAAGTCGATGGTGTGCCGGAAGCTCTCCGCCGTGTCGTGATCATAGCCGAACACGAAGGTCGCATAGAGCACCATGCCATGCTTGTGCAGCCGAGCGATGGCCTCACCGGGGTCTCCGAAGCGGGTGTTGAACCCCTTGTTCATGCAGGCCAGGTTCTTCGGGTCGAGCGACTCGAAGCCGATGAGCACGCCGATGCAGCCGCTCCTGCGCATGAGCGCCAGCAGCTCCTCATCCGCGGTCATGTTGACCGAGGCCTGGGCCACCCACTTGATCCCCAGCGGGATGAGCGCACGGAAAAGCTCCCTGGCGAACTCGATGTGTGCGATGATGTTGTCGTCCACGAAGAAGAAGAGCTTCGTACGCCTCGACATCTGGCGCACTTCCTCGACGATTTCCGGGATTCCCCGGTGGGTCTGCGTTGCGGAGAAGCAGGTCTGGATGGAGCAGAACTCGCACTTGAGCGGGCAGCCCCGGCCAGCCTCGACCAGGGCAAAGGGGAGATAGTCCTTGCCTGCAAAGATGCGGCGGTCCGGCATGGTGTGCGTGATGTCGGGCCGTTTCTCGGTGCGGTAGAGCCGCTGGAGGCGTCCGGAGCGGAAGTCCTCGACGACGCGGGGCCAGAGCTCCTCGGCCTCGCCTGCCACCACGGCCTCGGCATAGTCGAGAACCTCGTCGGTCACCAGGGTCGGGTGAAAGCCGCCCATGACGACCGGAATGCCGCGGCGGCGATACTCGGATGCAATCTGGTAGGAGCGCCGGGCGGTATAGGTCTCGACGGTGATGGCCACCAGATCGGTCGGCTCGTCGTACGGAATCGGCTCCATGCGGTCGTCGTAGAAGCGGAGCTCCACGTCCCGTGGAGTGAGCCCGGCCAGGTGAGCGGCCGGGAGGGGCTCCATCTGCCAGGAGCGGACGTAGCGCTTGCCGGGGCGTCGCCCCATGCACGGATAGATCAGAGTGATTCTCATGGTCCTCGTCCCCCCGTGCGCCTAGGGCATGCCTGCGTTGCAGGTGTAGAACTTGTGGAGCCGGTGCGCATAGTAGCGATACGCCAGGTTGGCCGCCAGCATCATGAAGTAGTTGACCTTCTTCCCCCGGACGCGGTGCAGGATCGACTTGATGGAGTAGATCTCTTCCCACACCCGGCGGTGCCCGGCGAGCAGCTCTTCCGGGGTCATGTTCCTGGGCTGGAAAACCACGTGCTGGCCGTCGTACTGGCTCCAGTCCTTGTGCAGGATGCGCCCGTCGGCTGCCAACCGGTGATGGAGCTTGGTGCCCGGGAAGGGGGTAAGAATGGCGAAGCGGGGAAGCTCGATCTTCTGCTCGAGCACGAAGTCACGAACCTCGTCGAACGCCTCGACCGTGTCCGAGTCGCTGCCAAAGGCAAAGCACCCGTTGATTGCAATTCCCAGGGACTGGAGGTCTTTGACGAAGTCGATGTAGAGCCTCGGGTCGTTGAACCGTTTGTGCATGTCGGCCAGCGCGGCCTTGGACACGGTCTCGAACCCGACGAGGAGCCCTTTGCAGCCGCTGCGGGCAGCCAGCTCGAGCAGCTCGGTGTCCCGGCCGATGAGCGCGGTCACCAGCCCGTACCACTTGATGTTGAGCGGTGCCAGTGCCCGGAACAGATCCGCCGCGTGATCCCGGCTGGCGATGATGTTCAGATCATAGAAGAGGAGCTTCCTGGCGTTCATCTGCCGGATGTCCGCGAGCACGTGGTCAATCGGCTTGAGGTAGGGCTTCTTGCCCCAGGCGTGAGGAACGACGCAGAACTCGCAGTCATGGAGGCAGCCTCGGGTGGCTTCGAACGTGTTGAGCGTCCGGTAGCCCTTCCTGGCCATGATCTCCCGCCGCGGGAACGGGATATGCTTCATCCGGGCAAAGGAGAAGTCGGGGTCCATCACGTACCTCGGCTTCATCTTCTCGGACACGAAATCTCGCAGCAGCTCGGGCCATGTTTCCTCCGCGTAGCCGGTGACGATGGCATCCGCGTGGGGCTGGGCATCGTCGGGGGCCAGCGTGGGATGGGGGCCCCCCATGACCACCGGTACGCCCCGGGCTCGGAACTTCGCCGCAAACTCGTAGCAACGCGCCGCATTGCCCGTAATCACAGTAATTCCAGCAAGATCGGCATCGATCTGGTCGGGGTCGACGTCCTGGACACCCTCGTCGTACACGGTGACGTCCGCAGGAATGTCCTCCGGGATCAGAGAGGCCAGCGTGGAGAACGTCAGCGGCGACGGCCGGAGCGCCTTGCGGAAGATCCCTCCCCGGTGCCGGTAGAGCGGCCCCTTGGGTGACAGAAACGCTATCTTCAGCCTCTTCGACATGTTCCCCCTCCCCCTTCTCAGGGTGCAACCGTCCCGGGACGGCCGCACGAGCCTGGCTTCATCGATGCACCAGCGACCGGACGTACCGGGGCACGTACTTTCGCAGAATCGGCAGGTAGTCCACCAGGCGGATCTCGGCCAGGCAGGCCAGCTCCTCTCCCCGATTCCATCCCGGGTTCCTCTCCAGGAAGTAGCGGACGTCCGGATCCCCGGCCGCCGACTCGTCCGGCTCGGCAAGACCGGTACACACCGTGTATCCGCCCTCGTTCAGCCGGATGGTACCGTTGTGCGGGTCGAACGCCCCCGGGTACTTCCATGCATAAAAGCCGGTCAGGACGCGCTGGATTGCGTCTGGCGTCGTCCGGGCATGCTGCGGAAACGACCAGGGGTAGTTCCGCCGCATCATCATGTAGGTCTTGTAGGCCTTGCTGATCAACATCCAGTAAACGGGACGGGTCAGGTTGCGCAGCTTGACCGCCAGCACGTAACGCCCGAATGCCATCTGGAGGAAGCTGCCTCCCCACCAGTCCCGCTCCACGACGGTATCCCCCGAAAACAGGAACGTAGCGTTCCCGAGCCACGGCAGCCTGCGGCAGAAGATGGTGCTGAACCCGATCAGCCTGCCCCCTGCAGAGAACAGCAGGACATCGTCCTTCTCGGCCAGGTCGGCACGAAACGCTTCCGGCGACACCCCGTCGTAGTGCCGCTTCATGAGCGACAGCATCTCCTCCCTCAGGTCTGGGCCGATGCTCGCTGCGGGCAGTACTCTGGCTACCACCTTTCCCATGGCGCTAGATGTTGCCAGAGCCGCACCAAAGGTGCAAGATGCGCGTCATGAGAGCGGCCTTCCTCGTGCACCTGCTGCACTGCGCATCCCAGTTTCCCGAGCACTCCCGCTTCGTCCGGGCTCTCCGGGATGCCCGCACCGCGCAGCGGGAGGTCCTTGCTCGACTGCTGGCAGCATCGGAGCAGACCGACTTCGGGCGGGAGCACGGCCTGAGCCGCTCCTGGACAGCGGAAGATGTGGCTTCGAGGCTCCCGGTCACCGGGTGGCCGGACTGGGCCCCCTGGGTGGAGCGTCAGCTCGTCGAGCCTTCCCGGGCAGTGCTGGCACCAGGGTGCGTCCGCTTCGAGCCGACCAGCGGGTCGACCTCGCAGCGCAAGTGGATTCCCTACTCCACGACGTTTCTCTCGGAGCTGGACCGGGCGGCATCCCCGTGGCTGTTCGACGTTGCCCGGAGGCATCCGGGGATCCTGCGGGGAAGGCACTACTGGTCGCTCTCGTGGCTTCCGGACGAGCTGCGAAATCCGCCCGGCGGGAAGGCCGTGACCGGGAACGACCTGGAGCTGCTGTCCCCCTGGAAACGACGCCTGCTGGGCCACGTCATGGCGGTGCCTCCCAAGGTGGCGCGGCTTCCCTCGGTTGATGAGACCCTGTTTGAAACGCTGGTGGCCCTGTCCGCGGCCGAGGATCTGTCGCTCGTGTCCGTGTGGAGCCCGACGTTCCTGCTGGAGCTGCTGCGCCGCCTCGGGGAGGAGCGCCTGCGGATTGCAGGTCGGCTGGACGGTGCCGGGCAGCCCCGACGGGCCGGAATGCTCCGTTCGTGGGATGGCACGGCATCCGCCGGATTCCTCGTTGGTTTCTGGCCGGCGCTGCGACTGGTGAGCGCGTGGAACACGGGCAGCTCGGCAGGGTGGGCGAGCAGCGTTGCGGCCCTGCTGCCTCAGGCCGCATTCCAGGGCAAGGGGATCTGGGCTACGGAGGGGGTCGTGACGATCCCGTTCCGGGGGCACTACCCGTTGGCCGTGACCAGCCACTTCTACGAGTTCCGATGCCTTGCCGACGGCACGGTCGTTCCTCCGTGGAAGCTCGAGCCGGGCATGGAGGTCCAGCCGGTCCTCAGCACCGGAAGCGGGCTCTGGCGCTATGCGCTGGAAGACCGGCTCCGCGTGACCGGTTTCCTCGAGTCCGCTCCATGCCTGGAATTCGTGGCCAGACTCTCCGGCACCGACCTGGTCGGGGAGAAGCTCGATGCCTCCCTCGCCCAGGGCATCCTGGAAGCGTTGCAGGCGGAGCTTCCGCTTCGGTGCGTCGCGCTGCTGGCCCGCGTTCCTCGGCCGGGCTCGAGGGAGCTTCCGCACTACGTCCTCCTGGCCGGACCGGAGTCGGGAGCCCGAGGAAGCGTGCGCAAGCCGACGGGCGATGCCATGTCCATCCAGGCCGCTGCGGCGCAGGCTGCGGAGGTGCGGCTGAGCGCGATCCACCATTACGGGCTTGCGCGCCAGCTCGGCCAGCTCGGGCCTGCCCAGGCTATCGTGGTTGCGGACCCGCTCGCCGAGTATTTCCGGCACACGGGGGACGGGACCTCTGGCCAGGGAAGCAGGAAGGTGGAACCGGTCGCACTGTGGAGTGAGGACATTGTTGCAGGTCGAAGCGGATCGCGCAACCCGGAATGAAGTCGGCTACCGCCCGCCCTTTTCGTGGCGCCACTGCTGGGCCTTGGCAACGAATGCGGGGTGCTCGTGCATGTCGATGGCCGCTTCGATGAGCTCGAAGGCCATGTCCCAATCCGACCGGAACCGGTGCAGCTCGGCCTGCTTGACCAGGAACTCGGCAGCCCGGCGGACGCGCTGCTCCCCCTGGAGTTCGAGCCGGTAGGCCCGCCGCTGCTTCCTGTCCTTGAGGTATACGTGGGATTCCTTGGCCAGGACGATGATCCTCGAGCACAGGTCCGCAGCCTGCTCCGAGTTGCCGGCCAGCGCACCCTCCGGGCCGTACTTCTTCAGGATGCGGTCCAGCGCCTTGTCGTACTTGCTCGGGTGCGCCCCCCAGTGGATATCGAGGCGGGAGAAGTGATCCTGCCCTTCCATGGAGCGCCATTCGCGGTCGAGAACCTCTTCGACCGTCTCGCCCCCGGCCACGGCAACGGGCTCGTCCTTCCACTCGATCAGGTCGAAATGGTGGAGCATCGTCACCCACCGGGCGGTTCCGTGTCGGGTGAGCAGGCAGAGCCCGTACGACTCGTGCAGGCGGTTGGGGCCGTTGAACACGTACTTGACCCCGTGTTTTTCCTTCTCGTTGGGGTTGAGCAGCTCGATGGGGATGAGCTCGTTGTTCTTCATGACCCCGTACTTGAACCGGAACTGCTCGAGAAGGGGGTCGAGGTCCATGGCGTACTTGTGGGCGAGCACCCTCCGCACCACGTTTCCAAGCGCTCCGATGAGGTGCAGCCGGACCGGGTCGAACTTGCGTCCGAACCTTGGACGCGGGTGGAAGCGATAGCGGGCAGCCCCTTCTTTTGGCGGCACGAGCAGGGCGAAGAACAGCTCCTCCTTCACCTTCTTCAGCTCGCGGCCCATGACATCCAACCCGACGGCCCGGTTCTCATAGAGGGTAAGCGCCAGCGGCTTCTCGTGAGCCTGGGCATCGGCCGCAGCCTTGCGGATAGGCTCTTCCTCAGCCAGTCGGTTGGTCACGAGATGCTTGGCAAAGTGCTCGTCGAACGATGCTCCGTACGGCTCCACCCCGAGGAGAGTGCCCGACTTGAGGAAGAGGCGACCGGCCTTGCCGTCAACTTCGATCTCCAGCTCTCCGGACATTTCGTTGGCCGCCAACCCGGCCACAACCCGGTACAGGGTGACCCCCTCTCCGACAGGGAATCCACGACCACGAGCCGGAAACTGCGACATCAGCGACTCTGCAGTCAGACCGGCCAGGGCCTGTCCAAAAACCGCCTGCCCGGACGGTCCCGCAGGACCGGCCTCGGAAACCGGCTTCGGCGCGGCCGGAGATCCGGAAACAGACGCTGCAGTGGAAACCGCAGTTGAAGCGGAAACGGGGGCCGCGGTCGAAACGGCGGCAGTCGCGGAAACAGGCGCTGCGGACGACACCCGTGCCGCTCCGGAAACAGGCGCCTGGGCGGGAACCTCCTGAGGGCGGGAATCCTCCGGAAGGATCGGGAGCTCCACCGACTCCTCGCTGGCCCCGGCGGCCCAGGAGCTGAGCCGCTCGGCCGTGGATTCGGAGGCCTCGGCAGAGGGAGCGGGCGGGATCTCCCACGTCCCATCGTCGGCCAGCTTCTCCGGCCCTCCGCCCGGCTGTGCTGCATCGGGAGGGGGGACCGGAATGGCGTCGGGTACCTTCACAGCGAGCGACACGGCAGCCGAGGGCAATGGCTTGTCCGACCTGGGAAGAGCCTCGTCAGATTGGGGGACGGGCGTTGCCTCCGGAGACGTCGGCGTCTCGGCAAGCCCTGGGTCCGTGGCCGCGTTGTCACCGACTGGACGCTCACCGTCGCCTTTCCCGCCAGCAACCTTCCCCCCTTGCGTCGGGGCAAAAGCTGCCGCCACGTCCGGTCGGCCCATGAGCTGCTGGAGCATCTTGCGGGCCTTCTGCGCATCGGCGGGCGATGCCGCCCGCACCCGCATGGCAACGAACTGTCCCCGCCAGTAGTTCGGTTCCGCAACTGCACCGACCTCGAGCCGCTCGGCCGCGTAGCAGACTTGAATCGTGACCTCCTGGCGAAGCCGAAGCTGCACCTTGGGGGCCGCCATGAGCCACTGCTCCGACGTGATCGCGACGAGCGCCTCGACGTAGTTCGCCAAGGAGAAGAAATGCAGCCTCTTGTCCTCGTCCAGGACCGGAAAACGTTGGCTCATTGAAAGTTCCCTTCGGCACAACCGGGGCGAGTATACCGGGGAACTCCCAACAAAATCAACGGGATTCTGCCCGGGTCAGCCGTCCACCCGCTCGAGCACGTAGTCGCGCTGCCCGAGCCCGATGGACTCTCCGTGGACCAGGATGGCCGTACCGTCGACATCGTGGATTGCCCGGAAGCGGTCCCCCGACGCGGGCACCGGGTACCGGTCGTCGAATCCCTCGAACCGGTTCACGAGGTCCAACGATGCCTGGTCGATGGCCACCGGGTCGTCCGATGCCAGGTAACCGATGTCCGGGACGATGGGGGCATCGGACCAGTCGCAGCAATCACAGTCTGGGGTGATCGAGGTAAGGAAGCTCAGGTAGACCACCTTGCCGCCCTTCCCGGCGAGCACGGCAGCAGCGTACTCCGCCGTCTTCTCCATGGTGGCAACGAAGTCGCTCCCCCAGTGGATCGGGATGGCATGCTCGGGGCAGACGATGATGCACTCTCCGCAGCCGGAGCAGAGGTTCGAATCAATAGCGGCCACGGCGTTCCCATGTCCCTCCGATGCTGCCCCACGTCCCACGAGGCGGATGGCCCCGAACTTGCAGTGCGCAACGCAGGTCCCGCACGCGGTACACTTGTTCTTTTTCACCCGGGGACGGACATCGGAATGCAGGTACTGCTTGGCAGCGGCGGCAGCGGCCCCCATGCCGAGGTTCTTGATGGCACCGCCGAACCCGAACACCATGTGCCCCTTGACGTGCGAGACCACGAGCATGCCGTCGGCATCGGCAATCGCGCCCGCGATTCTTGCACTTTTCACGTGGCGTCCGTTCGGTACCTCGACGGTCCGATAGTCGCCGCCCCGAAGGCCGTCGGCGATGATCACTGGCGCCCCCAGGGTGGCAAGGGCGAACCCGTTGTCGGCTGCGGCCAGCACGTTGGAAACGGCATTGTGCCGCCGCCCCCGATACAGCGTGTTGGTGTCGGTCACGAACGGGCTGGCCCCGGTCCCGGCGACCGCATCGACCGCGTGGCGCACGAAGAACGACGGGACGAAGTCCGCGTTCCCCGGCTCTCCCCAGTGGGTCTTGATCGCAACGAGATCGCCGACGCTGAACCGGCGGTCGAGCCCCACCCGCTCCAGCAGCCTGGCGATCCGCTTGAACTTGTTGCACTCGGACGTCCCGCGGGCCGAGGCGAAGAAGACTGTGGCCGGCATCTCAAACCTCCTCACTGCGGCCCCCTCCACGTGGGCACTGCGGCCGCCCCACGTGGGGGCGGCGCGACGGGCAAAGCCCGGAGCGGTGGGGGCATCTCCCCTACTCTCCAAAACCGTACCGCCCCTTGCCGTCCACGCGGACCTTGAGGCGCCGCGGGGCCTTCCGGAAAAGGTCAAGCCCGGTCTTCAGGTTGGTCCAGAACTCCTTGAGCTCCACGCTCGACTCGCCTGCGATGAGTGCATCCAGCTCCCGGGCAGGAAAGAGGTAGACGGCCACGCGCTTCTTCCGATCATCCATGGCCTTGGTCATGATCCAGAGCTCCTGGATCCGCTCGTCGCTCATGGCAAGGCAACCGATGGACACGCAATTGCCGTGGATCATGATGTCGCCGCCCAGCTTCCCCTTCTTGCCCAGGATCCGGTCGCTGGCGTTGGGGTAGTTGACCCGCATCGACAGGTAGAAGAGGCTGTGGCTGTTGTAGTAGTCCAGCTCGTAGAACCCCTCCGGCACCTGGTAGTCCCCCTCCCGGCGCTTGGGGCCCTGGCCACCGGACGCATAGCACACCTTGTAGGTGGCAACGTGCTTCAGCTCTCCGCCCGCCTTGGCGGAGGCCCACACCTCCACGTCCCGCTCCTTCTTGTACCCGACCAGCACCAGGTCCGCTGGCGGAAAAGGCACTCCTGCGGCCGAAAAGAGCTTGTCCACCTCACCATCCTTCGCCGCGTGCGCGGCAGCGACCCGGGCCTTGGAGGAATCGCCGCCGTCGTACGACCAGTCGGTGAACTCCCGGACCGGTGAGGCCTCAGCCGCCTTTGCCGCGGGGCCTTCCTCGGCCTGACACGACGCCCCGTGCAGGGAAACCAAAGCGCACACGGTCCACGGAGCCAGCAGCAGGAAACGGCGATGCAGAACGGAGCTCATTGGTTACCTCCTTGAACGACCGCCTCAGTCTACGACCGGGTTTCGAGGCTTGCAAGAACGGCCGGGACTCCCCGCCGGCCGGGAAAAAAAGGCTTGATCCCGACCGCCCCGGTCGGTAGACTGAGTCGACTTTGGCTTGGGGATTCAGTCGTTAAACCATTCGGAAACGGCTTGCTAACTGAAACGGAGGGACGAGGATGAAGAAGCTTCTGGCGGTTGTCATGGCGCTCGCTCTGGCGGGCTTCTTTGCTGCTTCCTGCGGCGGCGAAGACACTGGGACTGAGAAGGATTGCGTGAAGATCTGCGAAGGCAAGGAATGCGGAGACCTGGACGGCTGCAACTGCGGCTCGTGCGGCGAAGGCGAGACGTGCGAAGCCAACCTGTGTAAGACCCCCGTGGCCCCCGGCTGCGAGGAGAAGTGCACGGGCAAGGAATGCGGCACGGTCGAGGATTGCGACTGCGGCACCTGCGCCGACGGCAAGACCTGCGACGCCAAGAACATGTGCGTGGACGCCGGCGACTGCACCGCGGCCTGCGAAGGCAAGACCTGCGGCACGGTCGAGGGTTGTGACTGCGGCACCTGCGCCGACGGCACCGTCTGCAACGAAGTCACCTACGCTTGCGAGTGCGTCCCGCAGTGCGACGGCAAGGCTTGCGGCGATGACGGCTGCGGCGAGGTCTGCGGCGAGTGCAAGACCAACGAGACCTGCACCGCGGAAGGCGCTTGCGAGTGCGTCCCGAACTGCGAAGGCAAGGAATGCGGCCCCGACCTGTGCGGCGGCGAATGCGGCACCTGCGACCCGGCCACTGAAGTGTGCGTGCTGGGCACCGGGCTCTGCGAAGTTGCCGGCGACTGCACGAAGGTCACCTTCGAGCCTATGGGCCTCAAGGTGAACTACATGGCGGTCGGCAAGGGCGGCCACCCCGGCGAAGCGCTGGACGTGGACGGCGACCCCGACACCTGCGCCCCGGTCGAGGATTGCGAGGGCGGCCTGAACAACATGCTGTCCGGCCTGCTCGGCCAGCTTGCCCAGTTCGTGGATGCCGACGCGGAAATCGCCAAGGCCCTGGACGAGGGGCAGATCGTGCTCATCGCCGAGTCCGTCGGCTACAAGGATGACGGCAGCGAATTCACGATGAACATGTACATCGGCGACCCCGTCGAGGACAAGGCCGTCTGCGACTTCCAGACCGCGGTCTGCGACTACACCGTGAAGGCGGACTCGCTGGATCCCGTCACCTGCGTGCCGGTCATCACGTTCGACAACGCCACCGTGACCGACGGCGCCCTGAAGGCGGGCGGCCCGGACGCCATCTTCTCCGTGACCATCCCGATCCAGGAAGGCATCGCCCTGACCGTGACGGCCAACATGGCCCAGATCGTCGGTGACATCTCCGGCGAAGGCGAGACCATGAAGCTCGACAACGGCCTCATCGGCGGTGCGGTCCGCAAGGACAAGCTGATGGAAGCCGTGGACTACATCCCCGAGGATGCCGGCCTGCCGGTCTCCAAGGACATGATCAAGAACCTGCTCGACATGTTCGTGAAGCCCGACGTCGACACCGACGACGACGGCGAGCTCGATGCGGCCTCCATCGGCATCAAGTTCGGCGCCATTGCCGGCAAGATCACCGGCTTCACCCCGGAAGAAGAGCCTGTTGAGTAGTCCACTGAGAGTGCAGCGGGGGCGGCTTCGGCCGTCCCCGTTCCAACCCCCGACACAACCTTGACCCACAATCCAAACAATCGTCGTGCCCGGGACCGAGGCACACAGGATCTGCTCGGTTCGGAATCCCGGCGGGTCGTGGTCGATGCGCCGGTGCGGGCCGGCCTGCTCTGGGCCGACCGCTACGAGAGCGGCATGGGCTCACTCGGGTTCCAGTGGGCCTGGCAGCAGCTCAACGTGCCGGCCGTCGTGTCGTGCGAGCGTTTCCTTCGCATTGTGCAGGATCCCACGACTTCGGCCCGGCAGGACAGGCGCAGTCCCAGGGGAGCCGGGGTGCGCTGGAGTGGCGGCGACCCCGCACCGTTCTCGGTGGAGACAGGCCGTCCACTGGGGGGATGCGACCTGCACCTGGCCAGCATCAGCTACGAGCTGGATTTCGTGAACCTGGCCGGGATGCTGGCAGCCGGCGGGGTCGAGCCCGAGCGGGAGCGGCGCGGCCCTGAAGAGCCGGCGCTGGTCATTGGCGGGCCGCTCACCAGGGCCAATCCCCTTCCGCTCGGGGCCATGGCCGATGTGGTCGTGATCGGGGACGGCGAGCCGGCCGTGGACGCGCTCGTCCGGCATATCCGTGCAGGAGGCATGACCGATGCGTCCTCGGTGGTCCAGGCCTTGCGGGGCGTCGACGGCGTGTGGCTTCCGGCCCTGGATGCGATGCCTCCACCCGCATGCGAAGCGGGGGCATCCTGCCTGCCGGTGGTATCCGCTGTGTCCACGCCGCACAGCTCCTTTCCCGACCTCACGCTCGTCGAAATCTCCCGCGGCTGCCCCAAGAGCTGCACCTTCTGCCTGGGGAGGAAGCCGGATCTTGTCGCGAAGGGGAATCCCGCTCTCCGCATCGCCTCGACCGAATCCATCCTGTCCTCCCTGCCCGCGGATCTGAAAGGGGTCGGGATCATCGGCGCTGCGCTCAGCTACCACCCGGGGTTGGAGACCATCCTGGACTGGCTGGCCCGGCGGGAGTTGAAGGCAGGGCTGTCGAGCTTGCGGGCCGATCGGGTCACTCCGGAGCTGGCCCGGCTGCTCAAGGCCACGGGGGGCGAGGTGCTGACCGTGGCAGCGGACGGCATCTCGGAGCGGGTACGGAGCGCGCTGCGCAAGGACGTGGCCGAACAGGACATGGTGCGCTGTGCGGAGTTGGGGAAGGAGGCGGGGATACACGCGCTGAAGATCTACGCCATGATCGGCCTGCCTGACGAGACCGACGATGACGTCCTCGAGTTTGCCGGGCTTCTCAACCGGCTGAACACACAACTCCCAGTGATTGCAAGCCTTTCCGTATTCGTCCCCAAGAAGGGAACGCCCCTGGAGAATGCCCCGTTCGGCCCGGTCGATGCCGTATCCGCACGGCTCCAACTCCTGCGCCGGAGCTGCTCCGGAGGGATCCGGTTCAACCGCATGTCGGCTCGGGAAGCCGAGCAGCAGTGGGTGTTCGACCATGCGTCTCTGGTAGACGGGGTGCGGATGATCCGCGACGGTCTCCCCCGCACCCGCTGACGGCCGGAGAACATCAACCCAAGGGCCGGCGGCGAAACAGGTTGCCTCGCACCGAGGGCAGTCGAGGAGACCCATCGACCATGCCTCTTTCTCAGGGAACGCCTTGGTGCTATCCTGGCTCGCAACGGAGGTGTGGAAGATGGAGAGCCTGCGTGCGGGGATTGCGGCACTGCTGATTGTCGGGCTGGCCGGACCGGCCGCTGTGGCACAGGAACGGCCGAGGGTGCTGGCCGTGCTGGCCATCGAAGACGAGCAGGGGAAGCTCAAAGCGGACGACGTGGCGGCAGCGGGGGATTTCCTGCGGGCGACGCTGGCCCGGGATTCCCGCTACTCGGTGGTCGACAAGGGGCGCCAGGAGGAGAAGCGCAAGGCGGTCCTTGCCGAAATGAAGAAGGAATCGCAGGAGCTGCGGTTCGACGAGAAGTACCGGGTGCGCCTGGGCCGTGAGCTTGCGGCGGATTCGCTGCTTTCGTGCTCCCTGGCCGGGTTCGGAAAGACGTGTATCCTGACCTGCGAGCAGTTCACGCTGGAAACCGGGGTGGCCGAGGCCGGTGCCACGGCGGAGTTCCCTTGCAGCGCGGATGGTCTGCTTGCCGGAGTCAAGCAGGTGAGCAAGGAGCTCACCGGGGGCACTGGCAAGAACGGTGCTCAGGGACCCGGCACAGGCCAGGCCCCCACCGGTACGGGGTCGGGGTCTGCAAGTGCTCCGTCTCCCGGTCGAACGCTCAAGGCGGCTGCGGGGATCACGCTGGTGGAGATCGGGGCGGGCTGTTTCATGATGGGCTCGCCGAGCGGTGAGCCGGAGCAGAAGGGGGACGAGTACCAGCACAAGGTCTGCCTGACGAAATCGTTCTACATGGGCACGACCGAGATCACGCAGGGCCAGTGGTCGGACGTCGTCGGACGCAACCCGTCCATGCACGCGAGCGGTGGCTCGAGCTGCCCCGTCGAGAACGTCTCGTGGGACGAGGTCGTGGCGTTCTGCAACAAGCTTTCGGACCGGGACGGCCTGTCCCGCTGCTACAAGACGGACGGCCTTGCGCCGGAGCTCCTGGCCGACTGCAAGGGCTATCGACTGCCCACCGAGGCCGAGTGGGAGTTTGCTGCCCGGGCCGGCACGGTCACCCCGTTTTCGACCGGGAACTGCATCAACAGCCTGGACCAGGCGAACTTCGACGGCCGCTACCCGCTGGCCGGCTGCGACATCGGAAAGACCCGAAGCAAGACCGTGGCCGCAGGGACGTTTGCTGCCAACCCGCTGGGGGTGTTCGACCTGTGCGGCAACGTATCGGAGTGGGTGTGGGACCTCTATGCCGAATACCCGCTTCGCGAGGTCACCGACCCGCTCGGACCGGAGGCCGGGACGGGCCGCGTGATTCGAGGCGGAGCCTTCGATTCGGGAGCTGGGAAATGCCGATCCGCGAACCGGGAGCAGGGAGCCGCAGGGTTCCGGGCCCCGGACGTGGGATTCCGTGTCGTGAGAACTGCGAAGTAGCGGCCTACTTGATCACCGCTTCCGAACCGATGTGGACGTTGGAGGAGTAAGACTCGTAGGCCTCCCGGGTCTGGGCGACCAGCACCGCGGTGGATGCCTCGGGGAACACGTTGATCACGACGAACTCGGCCAGGTACTTGTACACGCCGGTCTTGGGGTCCCGGGTGATGACGTACCCGGTGAACCCCTGCTTGATGCCGTGGTTCTGGCCCACGCCGAGCGTGATCAGGTACCGGTCGATCCCCGTGATCTTGAAGGTCTGCTGGGTGAAGTCCTTGAACTCCGCCTTGACTTTGGAAGCGATCGCCTCGATGTCATCGCGGTTCAGCATGACGCTGGTCTGATCGGCATTGGTGGTGAACCGGACCTTGCCGCTCGTCCCGTAGATCACGAGCTCCGAGATGCCCAGGTCGAGCCCCACCGCCTTGGCCACCTTCTCGTCGGCCAGCATGGCATTGACGATGCGCAGGTCGCACTGGAAGTACCCTGACGTTCCCTCGAAGTTGATGGACGTGATGTATCCAAGGAGGATCCCGTCCACCGTGCCCTGCACGTTCTGGTACTGGCTCCGGGTCGCGGCGGAAAGCCCGGTGGCGACCAGGTGCTTGGTCGTGGTCTTGGTCTCCTTCTCCTTCTCCTTTTCCTCGACCGCGGTTTCGACCATGGTCTCCTGGTCGAGATCCTGCCGGTCATACAGCTCGAACCTGCCGACCCGGAACAGCTCGGTGGTCAGCATGTCGGCCACTCCATCCACCACGAGCCGTGCCTTGTCGGTCTGGTCGATGAAGGTGAGCACCGCGATCTTGAACTTCTGGGACCTCGGCACGAACGACTCGGCCACTCGCCAGTTGCTGAAGAGCGGCGGCTGTGCGGTGACTGCGATCTTCATCGCCGGAACGGGAGTGCAGGCCACCGAGAAGATCCCGACGAGCAGGAACGCGGCAAGGATGCTTGAGATGATGGTCTTCATGATCGGTCTCCTTTCACTCGTCACGGGTGGCACGGCGAACCTTGTCCGTGTTCTTGCCCAGCTTCTCCATCTCACGGACCGAGGCCAGTGCAAAGTTGGCCATCTGGGGATCGTGCACCGTCTGCCCGGCCTTGCGCCAGAAGGCGAGCGCAGCATCTCGGCGTCCCTGGCGCGCCAGGGCGTAGCCGCACCAGGTCAGGATCGGCGTGTCGTAGATGTTCTCCCCCGAGGACAGCTCGTCCCACCATTGGTGACACTGCTGAATCACGTCACGCCCCACGAGCACGTCGAACTCGAGCTGGACCAGGTTGTAGGTCCAGTTGTCCAGCGACTGCTTGAGCACGGCCATAAGCCCGGGAAGCTGCCCCGAACTGACGTCCTCGAGCATACCCTCCAACGTCTTCATGGGCCTCTTCATGTAGTTGACCGAGCATCCCAGCCTGGCGATGCCTTCGTGGATGTCCATGAGGATCCGGGCGTAGTAGAGGACGGTCAAGCCCTGCTGGACAGCCAGCCGAAGAGCCATCTTGTCGTGGGAGATCTCCGAGTGGAGCGCCCGGTAATCCTGGAAGCGGGCGTAGGCCTTCTCCGCATCGCGGAAGATGCCGTCGTAAAGCTCGAAAACGCTCTCGATGTCCGCGAAATTGGGGTTCGACATGTGCCCGGGGATTTCGATGGTGGCCAGGTAGGCGTCGCCGTCGTCTTCACGCTCGACGCTCCAGGAGGCATCGGGCATGCAGACGTAGCGGAATCGGATGTCCTTCTGCCGCGAGAATGCCCTTTCCGCACTACCAGTGACCTCGGCTCGGTAGACCCCCTGCTGTTCGTCGAAGGATGACCGCTTGATCGGCTGGAACTGGGCCTTCTGCTCCGGTCCCTTAGGCAGATTCAAACTGAAGTGGGATGAACAGGCAGACAGGGCAATCAACAGGCCCAGCGCCAGCGCTCCCGTTCCGTGTGCGCTTCTCATGCTTCCTCCTTTGTCGGTGGACGTTGGCAGAAGTCGGACTGGAGTCGGGTCACTCCGGCGCGGCCCTCGCCCTTCGTTCCGCAGGTGATTTGTAGCGCTTGTGGGAGAGGCCTGTCAAGCATTGCGCAGCGGCGACCGGTTTGCTATGTTACGCGAAGTTGTTGTTCTCCGGGATAGGGGTTTCGGCCCGCTAAGGCGGCCGCAAGAGGTCGAACGTCATGCGCATGAGAATAGCTTCGGCAGTTGTCGCGGTCTTTGCGGGGGCTATACTGTTGCTTGGTGCCCGGACCGGGACGGCTGGGGACAGGCCGCGCCTTGCAGTCTTCGAATTCGACCCCGGGCCGGGCCGTGTGGCCCCGGCAGATCTGGCCGAGATGGCCGTGCTCCTGCGAACGCTGATCATGGAGACGAACCACTGCGAAGTGATTGATGCCGACAGCCAGGCGGAGGGACTCGGCCAGATCCTTCGCACCCAGGGACGGCCCATCGATGATCCCTGCCTCGACGAGGAATGCCGATCCGACCTGGTCAAGGAGATCCGGGCGGACCTGGCGGTATCCTGCTCCGTGGGTGCGGTGGGACGGGTCTGCACGCTCACCTGCCTCCTCTCACTGGCGGGGAAGAGGGGAAACGAGCAGGCTGGCGTGGCAACGTTCGACTGCTCTCCCGAAGAAGCGGTCGGGGCAACCCAGGCCGTGGCCGGAAAACTCCTGGGCGAGGAGGGACATGCGCTGGCCCTCATGGTCAACGTGGTCGCCGGAGTGGCATCCGAAGAGCGGGCCCGGACCGGGAACGCGGTCGGCCTGGCCGGCGGGGCGGATTCGCCTGGGGATGATGAAGGCAGGTACTCCCGGGGGACCGAGTCCGAGTACGGCGCCAGTGGAGATAGTGCGCGAAGCTGGAGTGCCGGGACCAGTCGGCGCAACGCCCGCTCATCGACGGCCGAGAAGATCTTCACCTGCGACGATGCGGTGAACTTCCCTGGACTGGTTGGCTGGTGCGCCAAAGGGAGCTACTACGGGCCGGTCCAGCTTGGCAATCTCGTGTTCTACAGTCGCTCTGATCAGGACTTCGGCGGGATTGCCCAGCTCGGCATGCACGCCTACGTCGGCAGCTCGTTCTACGGGATCTACCAGGGCTTCGGCTATACGTGGGCACAAAGATTCAGGGGACTGGTGCAGGGCTCCGTGGTCAACCACACGGGTAGCTTCATAGGCCTGGCCCAGGCCGGTGCCGTGAACATGATCTCTGAAGCGCCGGGCGTCGGGGGCGGCTCGTTCTACGGGGCGTTCCAGGGCGGGGTGGTCAACATCGTGTCCGATACCCGGTTCGGCATCCAGGCGGGCGTCGTGAACATCAACAGGGAATCGTACGTGTTGTCGGCCGGGGCCGCACACTTCTCCGACAAGGCGGCCGGGATCATGATCGGCGGAGTCATCAACAAGGCGGATCAGTTCTACGGAATCTCTGCCGGGGCCGTGAACCTCTCGAAAAAGACATACGGGCTCCAGGTCGGGGCATACAACCATGCCGAAGAGATGAACGGCCTCCAGATCGGCGTGGTGAACAACGTCAACCGACTTCGAGGAGTGCAGCTCGGAGCGGCCAACATTGCGCGCAGCAACGACTGGCCGTTCTCGATCGGGATCTTGATCGGCTGGTGAAGCGAGAGGGCATCGTGACTCGGAGGAACGACATGAGGGTCGAACGACAGAGGCGCTTGCAACCGGCGGCGGGGGCCGCACTGGTCCTGTGCGTGGAGCTCCTGCTTCCCTGGACGGCCGCCCTGGCTGCCCCCGCGGATGCGGTCTTGCAGTCGACTGCGCAGGATTTCATCCTCACGGTCGAGACCGACCCGCCCAACGCCCAGGTATCGGTGGATGGAGGGGAGGCCCGCTCTGAGAGCGCTACCTTCATGGTCGCGGCGGGGGTGCACGTCATCCGGATCACGTGCAGCGGTTACACGCCTGTCGAGATGCAGGTGGACATGACGGCCAGCAAGTTCCTCACCATCAAGTTGGAGAGGCAGGCCGAGCCGGTCCCGGATCTCGCTAGTGACTCGATCTTTGCCCCGAACCCACTTGGACCGGTCCTGGAACCCACCCCGCTTTCTACACCCGAGCCGGTGGCCAAGCCTGAGCCGGCAGCAGAACCAGACCCTTGGGCCGAGCCGGTTGCAGAGTCCGAACCAACGGAAAAGCCCAGGCCTGCAGTGTCGGACAACCCCCTCGCCAACGACCCTGCCGTGACGGGCCGCGGGGAGAATGACGGCGCCGACCTGTCCGGACGTTTCGCCGACGATGCTGAGGTCGTAACGGCCCGAAACGAATCGGGTGGCGGACGGCTTGCCGGCTCGTGGACCCTTATTGGTGGAGGAGTCGCCCTGGCGGCCGGCGGAGCGGCGCTCGCCATCATCGGGGCGCAGGCAGAAGACGACATCAAGAAGCACGAATCGTGGAGCCAGACCAAGGCGAACGACGAGTGGAAATCCATGCAGTCCCGGCAGAGTTGGGGGGTGTCGCTCGCCTGCATCGGGGGAGCGGCAATCACGGGGGGGATCATCTGGCTGGTTGCAGGGCGCCCGTCAGCACGCCCCGATCTGGACAGCACGATGTTCGTGGTTCCGCAGGCCGATGGGGCATCCGTCGGCTGGGCGTTGAGTTTTTAGCGGGGGACCAGATGATAGGACGAACGACAATCACGGGCGCAGGACATGCAGGCGGACCAATAGTCGTGACGCTGGTGGCAGGAATGGCCTTGCTCGGCCTGGCCTGCAACGAGCCTTTCCCCCAGAGCGTCGAGTATGCCTGCCCCTGCCTCAACGGCTGGGAATGCTACCAGGACGTCTGCCGGAAGATCTGCAGCGACAGCGACGAATGCCCCGGCGGAACAGAGTGCAAACAGGGGCTGTGCAAGCCCAGTTCGGGAGGGGGGGGGAACCCGGACTGCACCCCGTCGTGTTACAATACGGAAGGCGGAATTGCCGAGTGCGGCAACGACGGCTGCGGCGGCCAGTGCGGGTGGTGTATGTCAGGCCAGATCTGTGTCGGAGGACACTGCATCGAAGGGGCGGCTCCCTTCGTGTGCCTCAGGTTCCCGTCCAACATCACGGGAGGATACGACTACCAGCTCTGCCAGGGAGGCCCGGTTACCTGGTCCGACGCCCGTGCCTACTGCCAGAACTACGGAGGTGATCTGGCTGCGGCCGAGTCGTACTCCGAGGGGGAGGCAATCCGGTCCTTGTTCTCCGTGGTACTGCAACTGGATCGGGTGCCCATGACGGGAGAGATGTGGATCGGCTTGTCAGACGGAGACAGCGAAGGAGACTGGCGGTGGGTCTACGGAGGAGCTTTTGGCAACCAGATGAACTGGTGCTCGGGCGAGCCCAACGACGTCTACCCGGGCGAAGATTGTGCTGCCATGGGAACGACCCGCCCGGATTGCCTCAACGACGCGGATTGCGAGGGAAGCAGTGCCAAGGCCTTCCTGTGTGAGGACGCATGGGTCGGCCGGGAGTGGAGCCTCGGAGGGGGAGAGGACGGCAACCCGGTCGTGGTCCAATGCCTGGGCCTCGACAACCCGAGTGGCTCCGACTGCCAGGGTGTCTCCTTCGAAGGGTGTTGCGGCAGTGACGGCCGCCTGTACTGGTGCGATGGCGAGAATCTCTTCTGCATCGACTGCAACAACAGCGAAACGGCCTGCGGATGGTCTGTCGATCGTGGTTTCTACGACTGCAACCAGGAGGGCAAGAGCGAACCGACCGGCAACTATCCTCGCGAGTGCTCGGCAGACTGATGCTCCTCGTCATGGCCTTCTTAGCCAGTCTGTTCCTCCTGACGGATCTGGCGCTCCTGGCACCGCCTGCCTCACTGTTCCGGCTGGTCCACCAGGGACTACCCGGGCATCTGTTCCAGCCACTGCTGGTCACTGGAGCGGTTTGCCTTATGGGCTGCGGGAAGATCCGCCAGGTCGGGGCCGTCGCACTCGTCGCCCTGCTCGCGTTGCTGCTGGGGCCCATGGTCACCCTCGACCAGTGGGTGATGCCGCTGGCGCACGCCTGGCGCTGGGCCGCAACGGGCTCGCCGGATGGCTGGTTGGCTGCGCTTCCGGGCACGTTGGCGGCTGCGGTCACAGCGATTGCGCTCCTCGTCGGCCCTCCGAGGAAGCCAGCCTCGGAACAGGCCATGGTCGCCTGTCGGTCCCCCGACGACAACCGGAGCGACCGAGATTGCACACCAAACGGGAGGACTCCGCGTGGCTGGCCATTCTGCGTTTCCAGTGCAGCGGCCTGGGTCCTGGTCGGGATCGCAGCGGCCCTGCCCTGGCTGGGAGTCGCTGCCCAGATCCTCCTGTATGGCTTCGGCGCAGGCCCGAGGATGCTCGTGTCCGCACTCTTGCAGACCGCCGCCCTGGTTGCGGGACTGTGTGCCGTGCGGACCGGGCAGGAGAGGATGCGGGAGTGGGGGCATTGGTGGACGCAGGGATGGGGGCATTGGTGGACGCAGGGATGGGGGCGTTGGTCGACGCAGGGATGGGGGCGTTGGTCGACGCAGGGATGGGGGCAGGCCGTGCTGGGGGTGCTGCCGATTTTGCTCCTGCTGGCGACCTACTTCGTGATCAAGCTGGAGACCGTGTCGTGGTCCGCCACGGACGAGAACATCTACTTCTACGACATCCTTCTTTTCAGCCAGGGCAAGATGCCCTACCGGGACTTTTTCTTCGCCCACCCGCCGCTGCACGTCATGTTGCCCGGGTTCCTGGCCCTCCTGACCGCGCCGACCTTCCTTCTCCTCAAGCTGGTGCCGGTGGCGGCGTCGATGGTCAGCGGGGTGTTCCTGTACCTGGCGGGGGCAAGGGTGAGCCGGCTGGCGGGGCTGCTCGGTGCCGCCTTCTTCCTGTTTGCCATGGAGCAGCTCCAGGCGAGCACGAACCTGACCGGGATCAACCTGACCGTGATGTTCGTGTGCGGTGCTTTCTGGGCCGTGGTGCGGGGGCACCACCTGACCGGGGGGATGCTGGGTGGACTCGGGGTGCTGACCGGAGTGTATGCGTCGGTTCCGGTGTTGGCGCTGCTGCCCGCTACTGCGTTGGGCGGGCTGGCACCGGCGCTCCGGTACGGGAGCGGGTTGCTGTCCGCGGCCGTAGGGGGGAATGCCCTGTGCGTGCTGCTGTTCGGAGAGCGTTTCATCGAACAGGTGTATCGCTACCACTTCCTGAAAGAAGCCAAGGTCGAGGGGTTTCTCGCTCCCGGTGCCTGGCACCTGGCCGGGCTGGCGACAGCGGGGCTGGCGCTGACGGCAGCGGTGGCGCTGGCGGTGGAGCTGGGTGGAGCTCCGGGAAACCTGTCCGCCCGGCTCCGCAGTCGGGCGGTGACGGGGCCGGCGGTTGTCCTGGGAGCCCTCCTGGTCGGGTTCGTGGTGGCGACTGTGGCGGCCGACGGACAGGGGCCGCTCGGATTGTTGTGGCATGATCTCGGTCGTTTCGCGGAAGACAAGGAGTTCCTCAGGTTCTTCTTCTTCCATCCCCACCTCATCCTGGCTCCGGCGGTGGCCACGGTTGCGCTGGCCGCCTCCGTGGGTGTGAGAAGGATGCTCCGCTGGGGGTGGACTCAACCCATTCTCCCAGAGTGCGGAGAGGCATGGCGGACGACGGCGGTCCTGGTGGCGGGCGCAGGCTGCATGGCAGCGGGAGCGACGGTCGAGCTGGCGCTGCTGCCGGAGAGCTACACCTTCTACTATGTGCTGCTGATCCCGGGGTTGGCGGTGTTGCTGGGGTTGGCTGGGAGTTGGGTGGCTGGGGCAGCGGCGATGCTGGGGTGCAGGGAGGAACTGAACAAGAACGCATGGACCGGCAACCATCATCGGCCTTGCATGCCTGCTGCACACAGCCCCGACCACGCGGGAGAGGCTCGCCCAGATGACCGCCGATCACCGAGACCGTGTGCAGGAGCTGCGGCAACGGCGACAACCATGGCGACGGCGGCGGCGGTAGTGATGTTTGCCTACATACCGATCGGGCTGGAGGTGGGGGAGAAGCGGTTTCCGCATGCACCGGCGGGGCTATCTGCAGCCGAGCGGGCCGGCTTGAAGCCAGGAACCGAGGTGGCGGGGGATCTGACCTGCTATGACTTCAAGGAAAACGTGACAACGCCGTTTTCCAAGCTCATCCGAGAACGGCTGCTTCCACGCTGCCGGTTCCAGGGCAGCATGGAGCCGGGGATGTACCATTACCTGTGGAAGAAGAAGTGGTATTTCTCCCGGGCGGGCGAGATTGCAGAGGTCATCCGCTCGACGAGCGAGGACGGGGAAACGATTACGGGAAGCTCGTTGCTGGCACCGCTCCTGGCTTTGCTGTCGGGACGGCCGATGGCCGCGGATATCGTGGACACGAACACCAAGCGGTTCAAGACCGGGATGATCGACCGGAAACGGGTCGAGGAGCGATGTGTCGATGCGGCCCCGGAGGGCCTCGATGGTTGTGTCCGCATGGAATCGGAGAGGATCTTCTGGGAGCAGGTGTGCAGGACGAAGCTCCGCTACATCGTGGCGGGCCCGGATTCCTTCTTCACGCCGCAGAGGATGATGAGGCATCCGCTGGTTCGGCGGCATTTCCAGCCAGAGCTCATCGCCAACGAGCCGCACCTGAACATGAGCGGGAGGTACGGGATCGTCCTGTTCCGGAGGGTTACCGAGGATCCTCTGCCGGGCGAGGGGTGGTGCTCACTGGAAGCTCAGCCAGATTGAGCACGCGGATTCCGTGGAAGTCAGCGGCCACGATGGCGTAGGTTCCGGAAACGAGCACGCGGTTGGCGCTTCCGTCCCCCAGCGGGTGGTGCACCGGAGATGCAGGATTGCGGAGGTCCGACCAGTCGACGAGCATCACCCCGGCCCCTCCGTCCGCGGCCACCACGGTATTCCCGTTCGATGCAATCCCCCGGATCACGTCCGAGGACGGAACGCAGGTGACCGATTCCGCAGCCAGGCTCAGGTCTGCGTAGCACAGCCCCTTGTGGCCACGGGAAAAGAGCAGACCGTCCCGGAAACGGTGGAGGCGACGGACGTCTCCCTCGCTTTCCAGCATGCCGGTTTCGAGCACGGATACACCGTCCGCACCGAGCCGCAGCCGCACGACCCCTTTGCGCCCGTTCGCAACGTAGACCCACAGGTCATCGCCGGGACCACCCCCGGACCGGACCAGGAGAACGTGCCTTGCATAGCCACCGGTCTCCAACAGCGAGCGCAGGACTGGATGAGCAGGGTCGGAAACATCGTAGACCGCCACTCCCATCACCCCGAGCGCCGCAACCAGGAGATTGCCATCCATCGCCACGGATAGTGCAGCTCCGGATGTCTCCAGCTCCACGATTCCGCCGGTCACGGGCCGGGTCCCGTCATCGTTCAACGGGACCATGCGGATGCCCGCCGGGCCGATCGCTGCAACCACCAGCCCCTGAGCCGCCCACAGGTCGTTCACGGAATCGGGGAGCATCACCACCGGCTCGGGACCGACGAGGACCGCCTGCGGGCCGCCGTCCTGCGGCCGGGGCATGGGGAGGCGATACAGGACCAGGCCGAAGGTCGTTCCCGCGATGACGTGCCCTTCGTCGAGCGGAACCGCACAGTAGGTCCTGGCCATCAGCTCCTGCGTGGGCTCGGGCCGTTCCTCGGCAGACAAGGTCGAGGCCGAAGCGAGAAGCCCCAGCACAATCCAGGCGACCGCAGCGGAACGGGTGTGAGCGTGGTCGGGCATCAGTCCTCGTCCTCCTTGGCAGGCATGCTCATGGGGAGCGGGACCTCGGCCTTGCGGAACAGGGCCAGGAACCCCTGCTCGTGCAGGAGGCTGGTCACGATCCCCAGCCCGTGGACGGTGTGGACGATCACGTCTCCCTCTTTGAAAGCCGCGGTCTCGGAGTACTTGCGCGCATAGTTGGCGTTCACGTTCTCCGTTGCCTCCCGCCAGCGCTTCGTGACATCCGGAAGGGCCGCGGTATCGGTCCGGGCCTTCTCCATGTCGGTGAACTGCTGCTGGCGGCGGTCCCGAATCCGGAACGCTCGCTTGAGGAGCCCGGACCGCAGCTCTTCTTCACTGCGCTCGGGGAAGTAGGGCTGGGTCGAACGGCAGGTGCGGCAAGTCACCTTGGCCACTTCGGCCCCCCGAAGCGCTGCGATATTGCCGTGGAGGTTCAACCGGCACTTCTTGCAGAAGAAGTCTATCTCGTCACCGATTGCGAAGGGGGTGGTGGAATCCATGGTCACTCCGTGTAGTAGCGGATCATCTGCTCGACGGCCAGTGAGCAGACCCGGCAGAAATCGATTTCTTTCTTCGAGAACATCTTGCAGTCCAGGGCGGGGCGGTAGAGCCCCTTGGCCGAGTACCCGGCCCCTTCGAAGACCCCGACTCGACCGGCAAACTCGGCCGATTCCGGGGTCGGGACCGGCATGCCGGCCTCGATGTGGCCCCCCCACTTGACCTTGCCCGGGCCGTCGAGCAGCGCGGTCACGTTGGGTTCCCAGGGTTCGACTCCCCGCGGGTAGAAATCGGAGTACGCGACGGACGAGGTATAGTACTCGTCCCCCAGCCCGCCGAACCCGTGGCCGAACTCGTGCATCAGGACATACTCGTCATACTCATTATCAGAAATAAATATCGAAAACATATTATAAATTCCAGCACCACCATAGCTGCTGGTATTCACCATGATGACGATTGCATCGTAGGGGACGAGCGCTGCAAGGTCGCGCACCGCCCGGTTGTCCGAGGTGGTCAGGTAGCGGGCCGAATCAAAGGTGTTGAACGTGGTCCTCAGCGGTGCGGAGCGATACAGGAACTTGCGGGGCTCATCCGGGCCGCACTGCTCGGCCACGGGGATTATGCCCCGGATGCTCAGCCGGTCCCGGAACCTGTCAAACGGCGGCGTGGAGAGCATCGTCTCGGCAAAACGGCGAAGATCCCGTGCGGCCTTCTCCTGCTGGTGAGCAGGGTAACCGTCGGCGAGGATCACCACGTCCAGCGCATGCTGGGCGGCCCCTGCTTCGGCCAGGACCAGGGTCGTGACGTCACCTCGCTGGAGCACCGTGCTCCCGACGAGGTGGGAGGCCGGGTCGATCTCTTCCTCGAAGACCTTGACGAGCCGCCCCCGGTTGTCCCGGGAAAGAACGCGGAACAGAATCGCGGCCTTGGGCATGGGCAGTCGGACGGTCTCGTGGAAGACCCTGTGGGTCCGGGCCGCCTCGGGAGTGGTCTGCCACTCCCCGAACAGGGAGGAGTATCCGTACTCGTAGATCCGGGTTCCGCTCGCCTTGTCGAGCACGACGGCGCGGTACTTGCCATAATCCGGCGCTTCGACGAGGCGATTCCTGGGGCCCGGCCACTCCCCCTCCCGCAGGACGGCATCGATGGCAACGGCCTCTTCGCGGGCATTGCCGAAATGGTGGTAGTCGATCCGCAGCGTGCCGGCCTGGAAAAAGCGCTCGAACGCCGATTCCCGGGCGCCGACGGCCCCGCCCGCTGTGGTCAGCAGGACGAGGCACACGGCCAGACGCATGGCGTGCCGAGGCACGCATGGACGCACGAACATGACGGAACTCCAGAAATGAAGACCGCAAGTGGGCCGGTGCGGTCGCCACGACGGGAATATAGCGCCTCCGCTGCCCGGTTGCAACACCTTGCAGCCCGGAATCGATGCCTCTATACTCCGTGCGCGTCGCAGCGTGCATGGCGAGGGCACAAAGGCGAGAGGAAGATGAGGGCACGAGTTGCAGCGCTCGGGTTGTTGTGGCTGGCCGTGACGGCCGCAGCCGGCTGCGACGATCTGCGCAAGTCGCTCTTTTCGCCCCGAATCGAAATCAACTGCAAGGTGCTCCAGAAGAGTTGCCGGATGGTCAACTACGGCGACCCCGGGGAGGCCTGCTTCAAGGTCTCCATCTTCCATCGGACCACGGGGCGCACGCTGTCGTCCGAACCGGTGTGCTCGGGACACCTGGAGCGAAACACGCCCGTATGGCGGGAGGTGAGATTCCCCGAAGCGGACCCTCTGACCGAGTGCATGGGGGTCGATCTGCGCAAGGACTTCAAGACGGAATGCGAGGTGCAGATCGATGAAGTCCAGTAGGCGCCGGAGCGAGGGGGTGGCGACTGATGACGGCCGGTTGCCGGCCTGTCCGCCCCGGATACTGCGGGGATTGGGGGCGACGGTGCTCCTGCTGCTCGCCGGTGCGCTCTCGATGTCCTGCGGACGGGGGCAGGATGCCGCAGTTCTCGACCGGCTGGAGCAGGCCCTGACCGCTCTGGAGGCCGGGCGTCACGAAGTTGCGCTCGACGGCTGCCTGGACGTGTCCCGGCGCATGCCCGGCGAGCCGGCAGCGGCCCGATGCCGCCTGGTGGCAGCGCTCTCCCTGGAACGGTATGGCGTGGCCGAAGAGGCTGCGCGTGAGCTTGCGGCCCTCCATCCGGAGAACGGCTGGTTCAAGGCCGTGGCCGTGGAGGCGGGACGAAGGGTCGGCCGCTCAGGCCCCACCGAGCCCCCGGTCGATGCGGCAACCGCCTGGGCCTGCCTGGGTTCCCACTGTCCCGCACCTCCCCGACGCAACGGCGTTCCACCGTTGTCCAGGGCGCTCCTCCAAGTAGAGGAAGGGGAGCTGGCATCGGCATCGGAAGCCCTGGCGGGCCAGGCCCCTCCGGGCAGCGAGGCGCACGACCTGCACCTGGCGCTGCTGCTGCGGCAGAGACAGTTCGAACGGCTGGGGAAGGCGTTGTCCGGATTGACGTGCGGAGCACTCAACCGGAAGGGGGAGATGGCGGCTCAGGCTGCGCTGTTTCTCCAGCGGGCGGACTTCCTTTCGGGCCAGTCATGCCCGACCCCGCCGCCCGGAGTCTGGCAGGCCGATCTGGCGTTGGCCGTTGAGGCATTCCGTCACCGGGTGGGACAGGTGGGCTCGCCGGTCGAGCGGAACGAGCCGCCCGGAGGGAGCATCCCTCCACAGTTCTGGCGGGCGATGACGACGCCCGGGCTGTCACTGGACCAGGAGACCGGCTGGCTGGAGGCTGCGGCCCAGATGCGCCCGGACGTGGCCGCGCTGCAGGTTGATGCCGCTGCGGCACTGTTGCGGAAGAACAGGCCGGAGCAGGCAGCATGGTACCTGGGCAGGGCCGAGGCCCTGGCAGACGACCCGACTCCGGTGAAGGTACTTGCCGTGATCGGAGCCCTGCTCCAGCGGGACTTCGATTCCGCAACGGCCCTGCTGGCAACGCTGTCCGACAGCCTGCCCCAGGTGTGGATGGAATCGCTCACCTCTCTTTCGCTCGGTGGGCCGTTCCACTCCGCGTCCCGGAAATAAAATATTTTCCCCTCTTGACAGGGCGGCCCTCCGGGAGTATCCTTTCCGGGTTGTTTGGAGGTTTGCCGTGATGCAACAGTCCGTGTTCTCGCAGTTCAAGGTCCCGGTCGTCCAGTGCAAGTTCCGGAAGAAGGAAATGCCGATGCTGGAATGCATCGATTCCTACGTGAACGCCAACGCAATGCCGAATCGGAGAAGTGCCTGCTTCCGCTGCACCCAGGGCCAGAGGACCCGCTCGCAGTTCGCCGGTAGCTGATTCCAATCGGACAGATTCCGAACCCGTCCACCTCTCAGCCCGGGGGCCAGCCGAGCTTTCGGCCACCCAGCAGGTGGAAGTGGATGTGGAAGACCTCCTGTCCGCCATCCCGGTTGGTGTTCGCCACCAGGCGATAGCCGCTTTCTGCGATGCCGAGCTGACGCGCGGCCTCGGCCGCTGCCAGAGCCAGGCTGCCCAGGAGGCCGGCATCTTCGGGTCCGGCCGCATCCAGGCTGGCGATGTGCTTCTTGGGAATGGCAAGACAGTGGACGGGAGTGGTCGGCCGGATGTCCCAGAACACCAGGACGTCGTCGGTTTCGACGACCTTATTCGAAGGGATCTGCCCGGCCGCGATTTTGCAGAAGATGCAGTCGTTCATGGCGGTATCCTACTTGGGAAGGGAAAGGTCCAGGTACGCGTCCGAATCCAGGTCTTCGCAGTGGAGCTTTGCACCGTCCACCTGGCACTCGAACTGCCCGTTGGAGGCCTCGAACTGGAGCACGCCGGCCAGTCCGGCCTCGGGCTCGACCACGGCAACGAGATGCTTGTCACCGACATCGAGCTTGAACTTCCAGAGGCCGTTGGCATAGGCGAAGTCGAACACGAGGGTCAGCTCCTTGTCGTTGATCCGGATGGTGCCGTCCAGGACCAGCAGGACCTCGCCCGTGCCGTAGACGGTGACCCACAGGTCGCCGTCGAGGGTCTGGGGGAAGAACTTGTCGCCGATCTGGACATTGTAGCCGCACTCCTGGGCGTGGAAGCGGGCACGCTGCACGAGGCCGTCCTCGTCCCCGCGGGTCTCGATCACGAGCTTCCCGTTGAGCTGGCATGCCAGGGTGGTCTTGGAATCCGCAGAAACGGCCAGCAGGACTTCCGGGGTGCAGGGAATAGAATCCGGGCACAGTGCCTGGAGGACCTTCTCCTGCAATCCGGGGATGTCCCCGAGCGCTGCCCTCAGGTCAAAGGAATCGGACAGCTCGGACCACATCTGGTTGAAGGTCTCCTTCTCGAGAGGAGCGGAGGGTTCCTGGTATTCCTGGACCAGTGGTTCGTGGTCGGGCCACGATTCCTCT
>Ga0233425_10002390_pt1 | contig 37199 bp, 44 predicted proteins | sample Watercolumn_Towu_2_FD_181712 | JGI IMG/M metagenome (GOLD analysis project Ga0233425, IMG submission 181712) | Freshwater microbial communities from Lake Towuti, South Sulawesi, Indonesia - Watercolumn_Towuti2014_140_MG | ecosystem: Environmental > Aquatic > Freshwater > Lake | place... | reverse complement strand
TGAGACTAAGAATAAACAAGGGATATATAAAGATTATGAAACAGGAATAAAAGAGAATAAAAATATTCCAAAAAGAATGAACAACTGTACGTGCCGAAAGGTTTATATACTTTCTTCTCCTGAAAAATGTAATATGGGATGGGAAAAAGGTGAGAAGCATTAGTGCATATCCGTATGCACGTCTTTATCGCCCTGAACCTAGCCCTGTCTCGTTTTCTGTTGATCGTGTTCCACTTTTTTTAAGAAGAAGAGAGCCATATCCCTTTCCAGGAAGAGAGCCAGAGGGAGAAGGACGTATTGGAAGAGAGGAAAGAGCAACAAATGCTCGCGTTCTAGAAATGGTAGGAAAAAGAGGGTTACTTCATCTGCTTGTTGATGAAGATGGAACAGAAAGAGCTTGTATACCTGATCAGAACAATTTTAGAGAAACTAAATATCCATACTCCGAACATTTAGAGGAGAAAATTAAAGCACATCTGGGAACAGTACGATACACAAATGCAGCTGCATGTGTCCGAGAGAGAAAATACGTAGGAGTAATGAGAGCTGAAGGAGATGCTGTGACAAAAACAGTGGAAGGCCTTGTCGCAGCGATGATAGAACTCCATGGAGGAATAGAGAGAGTCACTATTAATGCAAATGAAAATGGATACAAAGCAGTTGTCAGAGCAAATAAAACAATCCTCAACATAGTATACGATCAAAGAGCAGATAGTGTTCTCGTTCACCAATATAGGAGAAGAGGAGGATACAGCGAAGCAGCAGTTCGAAGAGTTGTTCATTTATTACGAAAAGAGGAGCCAAGAGTAGATATAAATGGATATCGCAATGGAACAACAACAGATGATTTAGGAGTTCTTGTTTATGGAACAAATCCAATTGTAGTAGGTGTCAAGGCAAACAGAAAGAAAGGGTTGGTAGTGAGTAAACCATACCAAAGAACAACCACAACAGAAGCAGCAAGAGAAATGATACAAAAAGAGTTTGCATATAAGCTAGCAAGCAGTTTTCCGAATGCAGAAGAAAAGACAAAAATAGAGCAGGAAAAGGGTATCAATTTCACACTACGATTCAGAGGATACAGGCATAGTGATTCTGGAAATCCAACAAGAGATATTGCATTGACAAAATCGTATCAGGCAGGCATACAACAAGGGATTAGTGGAATCTTTAGGAATTTAGAGAGGCTCTATACAAGAAGAGAGGACAAAGGAGAGGAACAACCCACTTCATTAACAGAAGATGAGTGGTTTACAGAAGTGTTTATGAAAGCAGAAGCAAGAGAAGAAGTTATATTTAGGGGACAAAGTGATAAGAACGATCCACTTTTCCGTATGCGATTAAAAGGAAGAAAAGCGAAACCAGGAGAAATAATACCTGTTGTACACACAATAGCCTATCCTACTGCAGAAGGAATGCAAAAAGCATACGAAAGCGCGCTTGCGGCAAAAGCAGCAAGAAAAGAAGAAGAAATAGCTGCTGCAAAATGAGAAAAGAATTGTAAACAAGATTACTCCTTTTTGCCCTTAAACTTTTCCTTCTTCGCTTTTTCAGAAATAATGGCAGAATTTCCTTCAGGATCTTCAATAATGACATCGATAGTGTCATGGCCCCATAGAGCAGCTTGTACTTTTTTCAAAAGATTTTTTGCCTTTTTGCGATCTTCATCATCTTCAGAAAGGTCACGAGTCTTTTCAAGCTGCACTTTGACTCTGTTCAGAATCCCTTCAACATTGGTCACATACCCGTTTGATGCAGGCCCTGGCTCAATGCTCATAATACGAGGAATTTTGACTGTCGCAGTGCTGGATTTTACCACACGAATGCTCAAATCTTTTTCTTCAGAAACTGTAAGTGTATATTTTGCGCCTTCATGTTGTTCTTGACATTCAACGTCTGCTTTGTGATAATTACAGCTGCTACAATCCATGGAAAAGACAAGAACAGGGCCGAAGAAAGGAACATCCTGATCATGTTCCATGAGTGTTAATGTATCTTTGAAGCACATAGGACATTTTTGTCCTTCGAGTACTTCAGGACCTTGAGATTCTTCAGAAGTTACTTTTTTTTGTGGTTCTTTTTGTTCTTTTGTCATAGAAAAAATGAATATGAAATAGTATAAAAAGCTATTGATTACCCTTTTACTTCACTCACTGTTTGATTCTGTGATTCTCGATAAATCTGCGCAAAAGACGGTGTCACAACAAGATAATCATCGCCAAAACCAGCAATGTCTCCTTCAATTGCATCACAGGTTTTTTTCAACTTGTTGATTGCTCGCTTTAGTTCAACAAGATCTTTGTCTTTTAATGGTTTAATATTAACGAGTGCAATGGTTTTTCCATCGCGAAGTGCATCAAGAATTCCTTTGACGTCACCAAATTCTGCAATAGCATACGGTCGAACAGTCACTTTTGATCTGCCAGCTTCCTGGCTTGAGGTGTCAAGTTCAACATATTCATCTTCAATATCTCCCATAGGAGTTGTCTCTTCACCAAGTAATTTTCTTCGCATTTCAGAAAAAAGCCCTTTCATGTTCCCTTCCTCCAGTCGCCAGTTCTTTCCAGTTTTACTATTATGGAATATTAACAGCGAGAGTTCTATATAAAGTTTGTGATTATACAAAAGTGGAGACAAATCTAAGTCAGTACTTAGAAGTAATTATAAAAATATATATAGGAAAAATGTTCCCACAGAAAAAACTCAAAGGAGGGAAAATTATGGAGAAGAAACATACAATTGTGCAGAAGTTAGGAACGTGGTCTTTTATTGTAGGAATTGTGATTGCGATGGCAGCAGGTTTTTGGGACTTGAATGCATTGATCGTGTCAGTGCTTATTGTTCTTGGATTGGTAGTGGGATTCCTAAATGTCACAGGTGAAGAGACAACGCCATTTTTGCTTGCGACAGTATCGCTTGTTATTGTTGCAGCAGTTGGGCAAGGAGTTCTTGGCCAAGTAGAAGTAATTGGACCAAAATTACAGCAAGTATTGGTAACGTTTATCACGTTTATCATTCCAGCAACAATTATTGTTGCGTGTAAGGCAATTTATTCATTGGCTGCGGATTAAGATTTTCAGTTTTTTCTTTTTTATTTATTTTATAGTTATTTCAAACCACAACCTGTCAAGAACCACCAATCACCGCTCCGTTCGATCGCTATAGATCGGGGGCATGGGCTGGTGGTTCTTGAGCATGTTACGAATATAGCACCTGCGAAATTCTAACATGGACCTTGTCAACTGGTTAACAAACCAGTGGTATATTCGAAACATATAAATAACAACTTATTCAAGATTGTAATAATGCCAGAACTCCAGACAACACAGACACATATTGAGCAGATTAAAGCAATGTATACGCACTTTGAACAATTTCTTCTGAGAAATGGGGTAGTGCTTGCAAAAGACACAGGAGTTGGATATTGGGGTGTTACAAATGTGCATGATCTCCATGAAGCATTGACACACTTTGAAATCCACAAACATTCCCATTTGTTGGATTTAGGAAGTGGTGATGGCCGTGTTGTACTTCTTGCTGCAGCGCATGGCATTAAAGCAACAGGCGTTGAAGCAGATGAGTGGCTCATAAACTGTTCGCTGGACATCAAACGAAAATTAAATCTTCCACAGTTTCAAAATGTGCTTTTTCTCAAAGATGATTTTATGAAAATGGATATCAGCAACTATGATCTGCTCTATGTCAGTCCTGATAAACCGTTTCATCGCGGTCTTGAGCAAAAACTTGTACGAGAAATAAAAGGAAAGCTTATTGTACATGGTTTTGAATTTCTTCCACGAGCATTAAAATGTGAGAAGGAATTTATGAGCAATGGCGAGAGATTTGGGTTGTATGGAAGGTGAAGAGACAATGACACGAAATCTTCTCTTCATCTGCAATCAGAACAAAAACAGGAGCAAAACAGCAGAAGAAATAATGCAAAGCAACTTCAACACAAAATCTGCAGGATTATTTAATGATAAGCCTGTAGAAGAACAAACAATAGAATGGGCTGACACAATAATAGTTATGGAAGAGCAACAGAGATTGGAAGTTGCAAAGCGATTCCCAAGAGAGTATTTACAAAAAAGAATTCTAAATTTGAATATACCAGACATGTATAAATATAATCAAAAGGAGTTAAAAGAGAGGATTAGAAAAAATATGAAGAAGCTTATCAAAGAATCCATGCTTTAACCTGTTCTTCTGCCTGTTGTTTTGTAGAAAAGAATTTAGTCTCATGAATAAAGAGAGCAGGAATTTTTCTCGTAACTTTATATGTATGCCCATTAGAGCGAAAAGACATCACCGTGATAATCCATTTCATAACGCACCTTTCTAAAGCTCGACACGCTCAAACTCCAACACAGCCCTAAAAAACGCCTCTTCTGCAATCTTTTGAAAATAATAAAGCGCAGAAGACTTTCCTGAGGGAGAGATCCGTGTGAGAATAAAAAGATCAAACGGAATTTCACCATCAATCTGAAAGAGCTGCAAAGAGACAGCCCATGTTGGCGCTGAGACTGACAAAATATTTTCACCATTGCTTACTTCGATTTCCATACAATCACCTCCTGAAGAATTCTGGGATCTGGAAAAAAGGATTCACGAACAAGCTCCTGATCAAGATAATACACATGCTGCTGAACAATGGAAAAAGCAGAAGAAAGACAGTGAAGGAACTGTTCTGCTTCTGCCTGCGTCTGGAAAATCATTTCAACGAGATAGTCTGAACCATGCGTTGTGCTATAAAAATTGTTTAACGAAGGATGTTCCTGAATATATTTTGCAAAAACATCCTTGTCATGAGAAGCAAGAGTGATAGAAAACAACAATTTGATAGAAAAGCCGAGTTTGCGAAAATCAACAAGTGTTGTATATTTTTGAATGATATGCTGTTGAAGATTTTTAAGGCGCTGCGTAATAGTAACACGAGACAAGCGAAGAGTACCACTTATAGAAAGGACTGGCGCACGTGCATCAGACCGAAGCTCTGAAACAATCAAAAAATCATGTTTATCCATGAATACTATAAGAACAAACATATTAAAGGATGTATCGGTGAGAAATCCGAAAATCTTTCAGAAAACGTGAAAGACTTTCAACAGGAGCAGAAAGATTTTCAGAAAAAACAAAAAAAACTGAAAAATTTTCAAAGAATCCGAAAGAGTTTCAATGATTTTTGGGTTAAGAATGGAGATGTGATGCAACATGTCGTCGAGGAACCTGGCGCGGAGCAATCAAAAACTTCCTGTTGGTGCTTAAATCAGTAAAGTCATCACAGACATCCAGAAGATGTTTGGATGTTGTTGCCCCGAATGCAATAACTTCTGAACGGCAGCCATGAGACTTCAGATAAAGAAGAAGGTCTTTAAAGTCACCATCACCGCTCACCAAAACGACAGTGTCGACTTTTGGGCTTAATCGAACAGCATCCATTGCAATGCCAATGTCCCAGTCTCCTTTTTTTGCGCCGCCAGCAAAGATTTGAATGTCTTTTGCCTTGACTTCAATTCCAATTTTCTCAAGTGCATCATGAAAAACCTTTTCCTCTTCAATGTCTGTTTTAATGACATACGCGATTGCACGAATCAGTTTTCTTCCGGCAACAGCATGACGTAAAATTTCTCCAAAATTAACTTTCATGTTGTGAAGCTGTTTGCCACTATAATAGAGATTTTGCACATCAAATAAAACCAAAACGCGCTGTTCTTTATGTTTCATACAAAAAATCTCAAAGATAAAGAGATATTTAATGCTTTTGAAAAAAAAGATTTAAATAGAACAAAGAAGCGTCAAAGGACATGCAAAAGAAAGCAGAAGGAGAACAAAGCACAATCATCACACCATGGGAAGTGAAAGGGAATATTGACTACAATAAGCTGATTAAAGAGTTTGGAACACAAGTAATAGATGACAAACTCCTTCGCAGAATTCAAAAGCATACAAAAGTACTTCATCCTTTTCTAAGAAGGAAAATATTTTTCAGCCATCGCGACATGGACAAAGTGCTTGATGCGTACGAAAAAGGGCAACACTTCTATTTATACACAGGCCGTGCACCTTCTGGTCCAGTGCATCTTGGTCATGTTGTTCCATGGTTATTCACCAAATGGCTGCAAGATCATTTTCACGTCACGTTATTATTCCAGATTCCTGACGAAGAAAAATTCCTCTTCAAAGAAAACCTCACATTAGAAGAAAGCAAAAAATGGGCGTACGAAAACATTCTTGATATTATTGCGTTGGGATTTGATCCAAAAAAAACAAAAATTTTCCTTGACACAGAATATGCAGGAACAATGTACAGATACGCATGTCAGATTGGAAAGCGAGTTACATTTTCCACAGCAAAAGCAACGTTTGGATTTACCAATGAAAGCAATCTTGGACAAATATTTTACACCTGTATGCAGTCAGTTCCTGCATTTTTGCCAAGTATTTATGAAAAAAAACCAACATTTTGTTTAATTCCGTATGCAATAGATCAAGATCCGCATTTCAGAATTACACGAGATGTTGCAGAAAAGCTAGGGTATCCAAAACCTGCGGGAATCCACTGTCGTTTTCTTCCTGGACTCCAAGGACTGGAAATACATGGGAAAATGTCCTCTTCAGAAGAAGAAACTGCAATTTATACTACAGATACACCAGAGCAAGTGAAAAAGAAGATTATGAGGTATGCCTTCAGCGGCGGACAAACAACAATTGAAGAGCATCGAAAATTCGGCGGAAATCCTGATGTGGACATCAGTTATCAGTGGCTCACATTTTTTGAAGAAGATGATAAAAAATTGGAAAGAATATACAAAGAGTACAAGTCAGGAAAACTGCTTACAGGAGAACTCAAACAAATCTTAATTCAAAAAATAAACGAGTTCTTAAAAAAGCACCAAACAAATCGGGAAAAGGCAAAAAAAGATATGGAAACGTTTATGGTGAGGGATTGACTGCATATTTTTCAAGGAGAAGTCTTCCATACGCTTCTTTCCTTACCCTAATTTCATCCTGTAAACGATGAAGCTCAGCGAGTGAAGCTATTGCATCAGAATCAAACATATGACAAGCCTGAGCAATTTGCGTATCAAGAAGGCTAAGTGTATGATTATACCAAGCAACGGTTCGTTGTTGTAATTCGAGATCAGAGGCAACGAGATTTTTGTTTTTAAGACATTGAGGAGAAGATGCGTCAGAACAAGCAGCGAGGAGGTCATCTTTTCTTTCACGTGTTAATGCAAAAGAGTGACAAGAGCGTGTACTTATTTCTCCTGTTTTGTAGCTAACACAAAGTTCATCATATTTCTCTGGCTCTGACATTGCGTGAAGCCCATCTCTATTAATATCAAAGAGCTCTGTGTAGGAATTTCCTTCAAGCTGCTTTCTGTATTTATCGCGAACCTCAGAAAATCTTCCTTCTCTTGTAAGCGAAGAAATCGAGGAAACAAGAGAAGAAGGAATATCAAAATATGTAGCGATAGCAACGTAAGGAAGTGGATCAGAAGATAATTCCACATCAAACGAAGCAACACTAATCTCAGTGATAAAAGAGGGCGTTCCTGTAGGAGTATTTCTTCCAAGAAGGATTGAAGGAGAAATGTTTTGGAAGAATGTATGATTCTTACCAGGAACAAGATAAAAAATAAGAGGCTCTGTTGGTGGAGAAGGAATAGCGTAAGGAGTTTCCTGGAGTGAAGAAGATGCTTGTGCATAGGCTTTTTTAAGGGTATCTTCAGGGACAACACCGGATTTCACAAGACGGTCATAGACACTAAGTTCAGTAACCACTTTTTTGAGTTGTGCAATTTGTTCATGAAGGGCCGCAATATCAGAAACCTGGCGAAAATAATACGTAATAAGACTTACCGCACCTCTGTTATTCTCAAAAAGGGCATGATATCCATCTTGAAGATATGCCTGAATACGAGCATTTCCATCAAGCGTTGAAGGAAGTGCAACACCACTTTCAACAACAGAAAAAGGAAATTGTTCGTAAAATTGAAGATAGCCACTATGGTCCTCATTCCATTGATCAAGAACCTCCTGATCAAGCGTGGTATTGATAACAACAACAGGAGCTTCTTCGGCAAAATCTGATTCTGGTTCTATTGGAGGTGCAGAGACAACAGGAAGAGGTTTAGGAATACACCCTGCAGAAAGGAGCATCGCAGCGAGGAGTTGTCTCATAAACAGAGGGAATAAAAAACAGTTTATAAAGCTTATCACGCTAGAGGAGTAAATGAATGACAAAAAGTATATATAGGTCTTTATTCAAAAGAATACAACATGGGAAAGAAAAAAGTAAGGCAGAAGAAAAAATATGATCAAACATTGGGCTTTCGTTCAGAAGATGATATTAAGAAAGCAGAAAAATATTTAGGATCTGCAAGTTCATCATTGCCGTTACCGCAGTCATTTTTTCTGACAAGCATTCTTGGATTAGTTATCTCTGCAGCCTTAACAATTTCTGGAAAATTAAGCCCGTCATGGGGATTTTCTTTTTGTTTGGTATTTGTGATGATGTTTATTGCAAGTTTTGTCTCAATGACACCGAGAGGAAGTGATTTGTAAAAATTATTCTATCTCAAATAAAGAGAGAAGCAACCTACGCATAGAGCGGAAACTGCTTTGTCAAATCCAAAACATTCGAACGAATTTTTTGTAATCGCTCTTTATTTTCATGATTCTTTACAACATGTGCAATCCATTGCCCAATATCTTTCATCTCAGATTCTTGCATACCGCGACACGTCAGCGCAGGAGTACCCAACCTAATCCCTGACGGATCAAAAGGACCACGAAGATCATAGGGCACAGTATTTTTATTAACAGTTATTCCAACATGATCAAGAGCAGTTTCTGCTTGCTGTCCTGTCACACCAAGTTTTGTGAGATCAACTAAGATCAGATGATTATCTGTTCCACCACTGACGAGGCGAAGCCCTTGTTCCATCAAACTATCAGCAAGTGCCTGCGCATTTTTGACGATCTGATGCGCAAAAACAGTGAATTCTGGTTTCAATGCCTCGCCAAATGCAACAGCCTTTGCTGCAATTGCGTGATTGTGTGGACCACCCTGCAATCCTGGAAAAACTGCTTTATCAATTCGCTGAGCAAGCGTTAATTTACTGCCTGGATTATATTTTTCTTTCAATGGATCCTCTATTTTTGAGAGAATCATTGCACCGCGTGGGCCACAGAGGGTTTTGTGCGTTGTGGTCATCACCACATCAGTAAATGGAAATGGACTTTGATGTGCGCCACCAGCAATTAATCCTGCAATGTGACTCATATCAACCATAGAATATGCACCAACGTCTGCTGCAATCTCTGCAAATTGTTTGAAATCAATTGCACGAGGATATGCAGTAAATCCAGAAACAATCATCTTTGGCTGTTCAGCAATTGTCATTTTTCGGATAGCATCCATGTCAAGTTGCTCTGTTTCTTTATCAACACCATACTGGACAAATGTATACTGTTTACCAGAAAAATTCACGCTATGCCCATGCGTAAGATGTCCTCCTTGAGAAAGGCTCATGCCCATGACTTTATCGCCATAATTCAGCAATGCAAAATAAATAGCAGCGTTCGCAGGACTGCCAGAATACGGTTGGACATTGACATGTTCTGCGCCAAAGAGTTGTTTTGCGCGGTCGATAGCAAGCTGTTCTCCTTGATCAATAAATTCATTCCCTCCATAATACCGTTTTTTTGGATAGCCCTCAGAATATTTGTTGTTCATCACACTACCGAGCGCATCGAGGACAGCTTTGCTGGGAAAGCTTTCGCTGGGAATCATTTCAAGGCCTGTGCGTTGCCGCTGTTTTTCAGCTGCAATAATAGCAGCAACAGCAGGATCAAAAGAAGTGAGTGGAGTAGTAAAATCTTTTGCAAAGGCCATGAGAAAAGGCAAAATTGTGCACTTTAAATTGTTTGTTGTTTACAATTTTTCAGTACGTGCATATTTTTCACCAACTTTTATAAATAAAAACAACAACAAGTTCTTCCATGGGAATGATCCTCGATGAAACAATAGAGCCAGCATCATTTTTAGAGGCAGAAAGCAAAACAGAGTACATTACAAATCTCCTGCGGCCAATACTTTCAAAAGTTGTCGTTGCTGTAGTGGTTCTTTTAGTGGGCTTCATTATTGGAAAGCTTGCAGGAAAAACACTACATTGGGTTTTGAGAACAGCAGAGATAAACAGAAGATGGAAAGAAATCACAGGGATGAATTGGCGTATTGAATCATTTATCAGTGCTATGATATCAGGAATAATCTATTTTATTGTTATTGTCATGGCACTAACAGTGCTTGGTCTTTCAGAAATCATTGCAAAGATTATCAGTTTTGGCTTGATTTGCCTTATTTTTGTTTCAGTGATTCTCGCATTAAAAGATTTTATTCCTAATTACATAGACGGACTTCGATTGTACAAAAGAATAAAGCAAAAGGATATAATCATTATAGATAATATGAAAGGGCAAGTAGAAGAAGTAACGTGGACAGATATCAAAATCGCTACAGAGAATGGAGATATTTTATATATTCCGAACAGTTTATTTCTAAAGAAAGGTTTTAAAAAAGTAAAGTAATACTTATTGAAAATGGGAAGCAAAAGAGAGAAAAACGAACAGCAAGATAATGGATCGCTTCATTGGGCAGACCAAGTAGCAGATAGAGTTATAGAAATAAAAGGAAACAAAGAAAACTACACAGTCGCGTCTGGTATTACACCAAGCGGAACAGTCCATATTGGAAATTTTCGGGAAATTATCACTACAGAACTTGTTGCCAGAGCACTGCGAAGCAAAGGGAAAAAAGTACGTTTTATTTATTCATGGGATGATTATGATGTGTTTAGAAAAGTCCCTGCAAATATGCCGAATCAAGAAATGTTAAAGAGTTATTTGAGAAAATCCATTGTTGATGTTCCTGATCCGTTTGGAAAAGAAGAATCCTATGCACGCCATCACGAAGTGGAAGTCGAAAAAGCAATTCCAAAAGTAGGGATCCAGACAGAGTTTATTTATCAAAGCAAGAAATATCAAGCATGCGAGTATGCAGAACAAATGACCCATGCATTAAAAAACACAGAAAAAATAAAAGCAATTCTCGATAGGTATAGGGAAGAGCCATTGGCAGAAACCTGGCTTCCTGTTACTGTATTTGCAAAAAAAGATGGCACAGATAAAGTAACGAATCTTCGCTGGGACGGCAAGCACACTATTTCTTACGACCTTGAAGATGGAACAACAGAGCAAGCGAATATACACAAAGATGGAAATGTCAAACTGCTTTGGAGAATAGATTGGCCAATGCGTTGGGCACAGGAAAAAGTGGATTTTGAACCAGGGGGAAAAGACCATTCTACTGTTGGCGGAAGCTTTGATACAGGAAAAGAGATTGTTAAGATTTTCAACTGGGAAGCGCCAGTGTATCACATGTACAATTTTATCAGCATCAAAGGTGGTGCTGGGAAAATATCATCCAGCAGCGGAGAAGTAATTACACTAAACGATTGTTTGGAGATTTATGAGCCGCAGATCATCCGATGGCTTTTTGCAGGGACACGGCCAAGTGCAGAGTTTGCAATTTCTTTTGATGCAGATGTCATTAAGATCTATGAAGATTTTGATCGCTGTGAGCGAGTATACTTTGGTGAAGGAAAAGAGGTCAGCGAAAAAGAGCTGGCAAATCAAAAACGGATTTATGAATTATCATGCATGAACGAGGCAGAATATCCAGAGAGAATGCCCTATCAACCTGGCTTTAGGCATCTCACCAATGTGTTGCAGCAAAATGAACTGGATGTAGAAAAGACAATCGACTATTTCAAAAAACAACTAAAACACAAAGAAGACAGAGAGCGACTTGAAATGCGTGCACGCTGTGCAAGAAACTGGATAGTGAAATATGCACCTGAAGAATTTAAGTTTACCATAAATAAAGAAGTTCCTACAGATGTCAAGCAACATCTCAGTGCAGAACAACGGACAGCACTGCATGAACTCGCAAAGCGATTAGATGAAAAAGACTGGGAAGATAAAGATCTTCATGAAGAATGTTATATTATTATCAAAAACAATGATCTTGATCCAAAATTATTTTTTCAGGCAGCATATAAAACATTGATCAGCAAAGAAAAAGGACCGAAGTTAGCAGCGTTCTTGATTGAGATTAAGGAACGTGCTATACAATTGTTGAAGAGTGTTTAGTTTGTGAGCAAAAAATACGAATAGAGGATTCCAATGGATAATGCTGGTATCGCAAGAGCGGTTAAGCAAACAGACAAACACCCTGTCTCAGCATTTTCTTGTCTTGGTTGTGTTCTTTGATCGAACAGTTGCGTCGTTGAGATGTCAGCAATTCTCTCTAAAGGAGAAGGAGGCTGTGATTGATCCTGATCTTCATAAACCAAACCATATACTGGTTCTAACTCCTCCACTTTTACTTCAGATATATGAGAAGGATCAGGATAAATGACATAGGTACGAAGGATAGGAACTGCATAAACTTCTGTACTCCTAAACAGTAGAGGATCTGTAGGAATATAAGTATAAACACGACAAACAAGCTTTTTTGCAGAATCTTTTGTTGAACCAGCAACAGGCATGCAGCAAAGAAAGGAATATTCATTTTAATAGTTTTCGAAAAAAGGCAAAAATCTCAATCTGAATGTTATTTTAAGAGATTTTTGCCTTTTTTTCCGTAATGTTTAAAAACAACCTCCTTTTCTCAAGAGATATGACAACAAGACATGGCGGTTCACGCTACAGAACAAGAAAAACATTCAGAAAGAATGTCAAAGAGCATGGAAAAATAAGCATCACCCGTTATTTCCAAAAATTGGAAAACGGAGAGCGCGTGCTGCTCAAAGTAGAGCCAGGCATCCAAAAAGGCATGTATCATGCGCGCTTCCATGCATATCCTGGTGTAATCCAAGGAAAACAAGGAGATTGTTATATTGTTTCTATTAGCGACAAAGGAAAAGCAAAAAACCTCATTGTCCATCCAGTGCACTTAAAGAAAACTGCATAAACCAGAGAGATAAAAATGACAAAGCCACAAGTAGTTGAAGAAAATCCATTAAATATTGTTGAAGTAAAAGAAATGCTCAAGAAAATTAAAGAACGCGATACAGAATTAAATTTCAGAGCGCAAAAAACAGCAGAATATCTTGAAGCGATTAACACGATCAAGCCAAAGAGTGCAAAAGAATTAAAAGAAAAGCTTGAGGGACTAGAGATTCCACGAGTAAAAGAAGCGCAGATTCACAAACTAATCGAGATCATGCCATTAACAGCAGAAGGAGTGAAAACAATCTTTACAGGCCTTAATATTTCTGTAACTGCAGACAACATAAAGAAAGTAGTGACATTGATGCAAGAGTATGCACCTGCACAAAAAAAACAGAAAGAAGAAGAGCCTGCTGAAGCTGCTGCATAATAAATTCTTTATATTTATTTCACCAGCTCTATAACTCTTTTCATTTCTGCAGTAGTATGTCCTAACTGTTGCCCTGCTTTTTCAAATTCTTCTTTTGTTATTGAATTTTGACATTGTTGGATTTTCGTTTTCGGAAGCAAAACAAAATCTTCCAGAATCTCTTTTTTAATATCCGAATACCAAAGTAAAGAAAAGAGATCACAAATATCTTTCATTTGTTTTATGGATATCTATTTTGGTTCGTTCCATCTCTTCTCCAGAAGCTGTTTGTGGTACTCTGCTTATTGCATAAGATCCAATAATTTCTTTTGCATGACAAAACCACTCCAAATTTGGATAGAATGAAAGTGGATGAAGCAAGTCGTACCACTCTACCCTTCTGTATGGTTTCTCTTCATGTCCCTTTGCTAAGAGATATCCTTTCCAAAGATCATAACTTATTTCAGAAACAAGAAAAGTCAGCAAAGATGTTCTGGAAAATGAACTCTACCAATTACAGAATGAAAAACGAACAGAACAGAGACTTTACTTACAAGATATTTGGAATCTCAAAAGAGAATTACTCGAAAAAGAAACACAATTGCATGAATTAGAAAAGAAGACGAAACTTACTTCTCAAATATAATGAAGTAAGTCTGCTTCTGAGTTGTTTTTTGTAGGATAAAAAAGACCAATAATCATCCATGTTCCAAATCTGAAGTGTGTTCCCACAAAAAAATAAAGGTCTCGTTGTAACATAAAATCATAAAATTTTTGTTTTATCTTTTGCTTTATTCTTTCCTTATCTTTCTCCTTTCGCAATATGTTGCGTGTGAGCTCATTGAGTTCCCAGTCTATTAAGATAATTGTATGTTCTTTACATGTTGGTTCAGAAGAACAAGTAAAAGTATATCTCACTTCCACAGGCATCTTTACTCTTTCTTTGCGTACCAAAAAGTCTCCTGTCAGTGAAAGGTATGCTTGTTCATCATAGAGCTGAGTATCATTAATACTAAGAGAGACTTTTTTGAGAATTGGTTTTATTACGCCAAGAGAAGATCCATCTTTATCCAAGCATTCTATGCTCGTCACTAACGGCTTTATTTGTTTAAGCACTTCTCTATCAGAAAGCGGCGTACAGAGATTTTTGTGACCCACTACTTTCTTACTTTCCAATCTCTTATCATTTTCTGCTTCAGTGATCTCAACCGTAATCATATCTTTTTTCTTAAAATCAATAAGTTTTTCTCCATAAGAAAATTTGAAAGGGTAAAGCCTTCTCCAGTCTCCTTTCTCATTAATTCCCGCAACACAGACTTTATAGCCATATTTTTTGCTCTGTTCGGGGGTTGCACGAACTAACACAAGGATTTTTTCAGTACTTATCATAAATGCTCAACCAAAATATTTTGATGAAGAAGATAGTGAGAAAGAACACCTCTATGACAATTATTTTTATTATGTTCAAAGCACATGAAAGCAACTCTCTTTTCCTTTCCTAAAGCAATGATAGTGTCAACAAAACTTTGTTTTTTAGGAAGAGAATTGTTATATTCTTCAAAAATAGCTGCATAGTCCTGCGTAGTCGTAAGGTCTTTTCGTTTATCACCAGATATGCCTAGCTCAGGGATATGTCTATATTCTATTCCTACATTTTTTAAGGATTTTTCCAATTTACTTTTTGTAAAGCTAAAATTCATGCTAAATGGATTATGTCTAATGTCAATAAGAAAAGAAATATTATTTCGTATCAAAATATCAAGGAAAAGATCGATGTCTTTTCCTTCATACCCAATACTGTATAAAGCAGAATCATTAATTGTTGGTTGAATTCGTAGGGTTTTGCTTTTTACTGTATACTCTGGATATTTTTCATATACATATTCTTTTATCTCTTTATCAGATGTAAAGCGGGTAGTTGTTTTTCTAATCTTGTCGTGTAACAGAGGGTTGAGAGATTCAAGATATTTTATTGCTTTTTCTGTAATTCTAAACTGTTTTTTTTCTTCAAAAATATACCCTTTGGAAATAAGAACGTTGAGATCAAAGTAACTCACATTGGAAAATGGCCCATAGTTATAGGGATAAAAATTATAGAATTTAACATCATTGTCCAGGTCTTCTTCTTTTTTAAGTAAAAAGAGATTCTTTTCTATTTGAAACTTTGAACTTCGGTCTTGTTGTGAAAGAGTATCTATCAAAGCTAACAGCACTCTTTGCTTATATGTTACAATTTCTCTTTTTATTTGAAGCGACATACAAAATACTATGTGTTAAAGTTATATAAATCTTGCGCGAGCATGTCTTGTCCAGTGCTATTTTGAGATATTTATTGAGAATAAAAGCACTGGACAAATGGGTTGTCGTGTGGATGAAGTTGTAGGGAAAAATAGAAAGTTTTAGGCAAGATCACGTAATGCACTCTTTAACAAATATTTCACATAAGGTATTCTTGCCATGACTTTGTTCTTTTCATATGTAATCCCTGCATATTTGATACAACGATAATAACCTTCACCTGCTCTTCTTGCTTCGATCAGTAACGTAATTTGTTCAATTGACAAATTTTTCCCATTATGAAAAATTTCCTGACAACGCCAGGCAAGAGCGTAATTTTCTCCTTTTTCTACAATAAGTTTCTCAAAGTAATATTGCATCAGAGTATCAACAAGTTGTTGATAATGAGGTTGTTTTTCTTCCTCTGTTTGTCTTCGCAGTTTTCTAAACGCTAAGATGTTATAGCCACTATCTTTGAGTATTTGTCGGACACGTTCCTTTGTCATCTCATTTCTTACTGCTATCTCTTCTAAAGTCTGTTGTCCTGTCTGCGCTGCAGCAATAATTTCTTGATTTCTCCTGAAAGAATCGTTTTCTTTCATAGAATGAATGGTTCAGTCTTACTCTTAAATAATTTACTCAACAAGCTTCTTCAACTCCAGCAAAAGAAGAAGACACTGTGTGCCTTTTTTTGTTATCTCGTAATCCACTTTTTTATGCCCAATGTCATATTTTACAATAAGACCTGAACTTTGCATCTTCTCAAGAACAAGCTGAAGTGTCGTGTGAGACACCTTTGTATCTCGAAACATCTTTGTGTACGTTGATTTTCGTTGGTACAATGCAGTTAGAACACCAAAAACACAATGATTCTCTTTTGTACTGAAGAATAGCATCAGAAAGAATTCGAAACATATAAATATAAGCATTACATCGTTATACCGATGTAAAAGAGGTGTTCTGTATGGAAAGAGATTCATTGTATGTCATTTTTATCGTAGCAATTGTCGCTGTTGTTGGGATTGTTGTCTTGATTCTTGGTAATGGGAACTAATAATGCAATAGGTACTGCATCAATGTCTGATGACATAGGTTATGCAGGCCAAGCATTCAAAGTGACCAATTATAGCAGCGGGAATAAAACCCTTTGGAACTTGACCGGGAATTATAGTGGTAATTTTACAGGGAATCTCTCTGGTTCGTTTAAAGGAAAGTTTAATGGAAGCTTTGTGAACGGCAGATTTAGCGGAAATCTTAGTGGTTTGTTTGGCAACCTCTCTACAAAATATAATATAACAGGTAACTTTACAGGTAATATCACTGGGACTTTTAACGGAACATTTTCAAAAGGAATACTTAAAGGGAATTTCAGTGGAAACATTACAGGCAATTATACTGGTAACAAAACTCACTCTACGTTTCGAAATTATTAAATAGTCTTGAATTTTGAGAAAACCCATGCAAAGCAATTATTATTTTGCGATAGTATCCATTGTTCTTATTGTAGGAATGGTATTGATAAATAAGCAGCTTTCTTTTTCAGAAGAAGATATTGCTGGGCAGGCGGTTGCAAAAAAGATATCTTCAAAAGCAACAGCAGTGGCTAAAACAACTTCTTCAAAAACAACAGCAAAAGAATTCTGTGGTGATAAAACATGTGTTGATGGCAACCATGTCTCTTGTTATGAGAATAAAAAAGGGGAGTGTGAATGTGAAAAATGTAGTTCTTCAAAAAGTTGGAAAGTCCAAAAACAGTTTAAGAATCTTGAAAAATCACTGAAAGCTAAAAAAACTGCTCCTTTTTCTTTTTCTCAAATAGATGTAAACAATTTTATCTCCTCTTGTCGATCAGAAAAACGCTATGAGACAGGTGCACCGATTATTGATGCCTTCATGATGGAATTTCTTGGAGAGATTAGTGAAGAAACATTGGAGGATTTTGCAGAGTTATTAGAAATAGCGTATTGTGATGCTACTGATGGTGAGATTGTGATTAAAATTACTCCTGTAAAATACACTCCATCTAAAAGCAGCCAATTTAGGAGTAATAGCATGTTAGAATACCAGCCATATAAAAATGATAGTGAATGGGATACGACATTTGAAGAATTGGAAGTGGAATATGGATCAGACTGGGTTCAGGAAACAAGAGACTTAAAATATGAAGATTTCTTATTGGAAGAAGATATAGATAATTTCTATTATGAATGGCTTTATGAGCGCTCTATATATGCTGAAACATTTGATTATAACTCAGGTTTTCAGGCATATGCAAGACAAATGGGGTATAATACTGAGGATTACGATCTTCTTATTGTGTTAACTGGAGTTTATAATGAAGAGTATAGTTCATATTACACTTCTAAATACAATCTTATTTACTTAGAAGAAAAAGCTGTAACACTTTGCCCTGATTGTGACGGATATTATTATTCAAATGATCGTTTTGAAAATGATCAGACATATAAAGTCATTGAGTCAGCAATTCATGAGATAGGTCATTTCACTGGAGCAGAGCATGCTTGTGAAACAAGTTATCCAGACGGCTGTGACACGTGTAGCTGGGCTAATGATGTTATGAGTTATTGTGCAGATCGTCCTATTAGCGGAGAAACATATTATAATATATTTTTAAGTTGTAGCATGAATTTCTTTGAGGACTATTATCTCCCAAACTTCCCTGATGGCTCAAGTGGAAATAGTTATGACGATTATTATTCGTGTGAATGAGGAACCGTTACTTTAATATAATTGTCTCTGTAGAATTCTGATAAGAACACGGGTGTCAGGGGTGTCGCTCGTTCTGAGGTGACACCCATGAAATGGTTTGAAAAACCATATCATTTTAGATACCCTTATGTTATCATAAGGTTAGCAGTTGTACTTTTTTTGTTTACATCCTCTCGGAATGCTCGAGCAATAATTTATTATGTTTTCAGAGCAAAAGTGAGTCACAAAACAATTTGTGAGTGGGTTCAAAAATTTCCAATAGAATTGCCAACAAAATATTTTTCCTATGAAAAGAATTCTCCACTTTTTCTTTTTGTTGATGAAAAATATGTTTGGATAAAAGGAGAACAAGGTTATTGGTGGACAGTGCGAGACCAGTTTGGAAATGTTCTTGACATTAAGAGATCTACGGGCAGTTTGTACATAAATTACAAACCTTCTCAGCATCTCCAGAGATACGAATCTCAACATGGAGTAACTGCTGAACAAGTCAGGTAATTTTTGAGACAAATCTGCTCAACGACCTCTTAAAACAACCACAAGACACGTGGTTTTAGATAATCAGAACTTCGGAGAATAAATACTTTAAGGTAACAGCCTCAAAAAAGGAGCAAAAATAAAAATAAAAGATACCTACTCATTTTATTACACCTCTTTTACTTCATAATTTTCATAAAAAAAGTTAATGACTCGTATTCTTTAGTCATATCATTAGCAGAAATAGCTTTTAGTTTACAAATATAAGTATCTGCCAATAGAAGATTATTCTCAATTGTAATTTCAAATTCAGCACTTTCTTCTGAGTTTACATTTTGTGTGGGGGATTCTACAATTACTGGGTAATTTCCTTCATTTTGATAACTTATTTCTTTACCACTACTACTATCGATGCAGTTGTCAATTACTATTGTAACATTTTCGGCAGATATTTTCATAGTATTGTAGAATCCAATAATAAGTTCTCTACTATTTTTTAGTGGAAGTTCTAAGATAGGAGAATATCCTTTCATCCTTAAACCAGTCAATGGAGTTTTATAATCTGGATCTTTATACTCATAGTTAATTTCTTGAACAACAGGAGTTGGATTTCTTATTCCACCGCATCCTACGAACAGAGTCATAAAAAAAATGAATAGGATTAAACAAGTTTTCTTTAGCATTTAACAAATAATACTACATTCACATATAAAAAACTTTTTATAGTAGTTCAATCTTTGAAAATCTTAATCCTATAGTACAGTATTTACCTGCTTTCTCGACGATTGCGTGAAGTTTGAATCTCGGTCGGCTGAGGTTCTGGATGCACGTAGATGTCACGGCATCAACTCATTTCACTTGTCATTCTTCTTTTTTACGCAAGTCCTGAACACGAGTAAATCCTAAGCCACCAATAAAACCCAGAACACCGATGATAATCTTCTCCGCGTAAGAAAATGACGCTATCAAATAAATCCTGTACTTCTTCAATGGTAATGTCTTTAATGGTTTTCATGATGTTATTTCCAAGTACCCTCCTTTCGCTACAAATACATCTACTTCATTAAAAAGATTCCCACTCCCAAAGAGGTGAGTTTTTGTAAAGGAGCAAAAAAAACAAAAAACTACATCATACCCATGCCAGGCATCCCGCCCATTCCCATACCACCCATTGAAGGCATTGCTGGAGCATTTTTCTTTTCTTCTGGCGCATCGCCAACAAGCGCTTCAGTTGTCAAAATCATTCCTGCAATGGATGCTGCGTTTTGCAACGCACTACGACAAACTTTTGTCGGATCAATAACCCCTGCTGCAAACAAATCCATGATTTCGTCAGTGCGTGCATTGTAGCCAACATTGTAATCAGCGCTGCGAAGTTTTTCAACAATAACACTTCCTTCTTTGCCAGAATTTGCTGCAATTTGTCGAAGTGGCTCTTCAAGAGACCGCTGGACAATGGAAACCCCTGTCTGCTGATCATCATTCTCTCCTTTGAGAGCATCAAGTGCGTGAACAGAGCGGAACAAAGTAATGCCTCCACCAACAACAACACCCTCTTCAATTGCCGCGCGCGTTGCATGCAATGCATCATCAACACGAGCCTTTTTCTCTTTAAGTTCTGTTTCTGTTGCAGCGCCAACGTTGATAACAGCAACGCCACCAGAAAGTTTTGCAATGCGTTTCTGAATATCTTTTTTGTCATAATCTGATTCTGTCTGCTGGGCTTGCGCCTGCAATTGTGCGACTCGTTTCTGAATCAACGCTTTGTTGCCTGAACCTTCCACAACAACAGTCTTCTCTTTGTCCACTTTGATTTTTTTCGCTTTGCCAAGATGTGCAAGTGTTGCTTGTTCTAGTTTCATTCCTTTTTCTTCACTAATCACTTGGCCACCAGTCAAGATAGCAATATCATCAAGCATTGCTTTTTGATCATCACCAAAGCCAGGTGCCTTGACAGCGACAACCTTAATTGCACCACGGAGAATGTTTAAGACGATAGTTGCAAGTGCTTCTCCTTCAATGTCTTCACAAATAATGAAGAGTGGCTTTCCTTCCTGTGCAACTGCTTCAAGAACTGGAACAAGATCCTTCATTTTGCTTATTTTTTTGTTGAAAAATAAAATATACGGCTCTTCAAGCACTGCTTCCATTTTTTCTGCGTCTGTCACCATGTACGGGCTTAAATAGCCGCGATCAAATTGCATCCCTTCAACAAGTTCAAGTGTTGTTTCCATAGACTTTGCTTCTTCAACAGTAATAACGCCCGTATGGCCTACTTTTTCCATTGCATCTGCAATGAGTTTACCAACTTCTTCATCATTATTTGCAGAAATAGTTGCAACTTGAAGAATTCTGTCTTTTGTTTTGACTTCAATGCTTTTTGCGTGGATTGCTTTTACTATAGCCTTTGTTGCTTTTTCAATACCTTTTTTAACATCAATAGGATTTGCACCTGCTGCAATATTTTTTAATCCTTCGCGAACCATTGCCTGTGCAAGCACAGTTGCTGTTGTTGTTCCATCACCAGCAACATCCTGTGTTTTAGATGCAACTTCTTTGACAAGCTGTGCACCCATATTTTCAAAAGGATCATCCAAATCGATTTCTTTTGCAATGGTAACGCCATCATTAATGACTGTTGGGCTTCCAAAACTTTTGCCAAGGATAACATTTTTGCCTTTTGGGCCGAGTGTTACTTTTACTGTATTTGCAAGTTTATCAACACCTGCAAGAAGTTTTGATCGTGCGTCCTGATCAAAGAGAATGTGTTTTGCCATAGTCATTGCCTCCGTTATTCTATTTTATTTTGTTATTTTTGCTATAATGTCTTCAATTTTTACAACGAGTAATGTTTCCCCGTTAACAGTAATTTCTGTTCCTGAGAAACTGTCATAGAGAACAACATCGCCAACTGCAACAGGGCAATTGCTTGTAGGAATTGCAACAACAGTCGCTTCCTGGCTTTTTTCCTGCGCTGTTTCTGGAATGTAAATACCGCCTTTTGTTTTTTCTTCAGCCTTTTTTGGCTGGACTAACACTCTGTTGTTTAATGGTTGTAGGTTCATTGCAATAACCTCCGTTGTCACTTTTTTTCCATAATTATATGGAGGGAAGAATAAAAAGAGGAAATTTTTACTTATTTTTAAAGTTTGTGAAGAATTGCCACCTTAAGAAAGTAGCGAAACAGAAGGTTTATAAAAGAATTAAGAATTCTGAGTAAAATGATACAAAAAGAAGGGTATAGAAATGTTCTGCCTTTTATAACAGAACCTGGCTTGCATTGTGTGCAAGCTGCACAAGCAATGCGAGAAGATGGAACATTTGGACATCCAAAAAGACCATATTATCATTTTTTAGTTGAAGATGTTTCTAATGGGGTTTCAATGACAAGAATAACGCCAGTAGTTGTAGAAGAAAGAGATGGAAGGTTTTTGTGTACACCTTACACACTTTATAATCATATTCCACCGCAAAGTTACCATATAGGGAAACTAACTCATGAAATAGTATTCCCTGACTTTAATAGCCTGCCTGTTCTTTTGTTTCCTGGAGACAAGTTAAAATTAGTAGGTGGCTTAGAAGCAGTAACGTTGTCTAAGTAAGATTTTTTATTTAAGAGTTTCCTTCACTTTCTTCACAATACTCGCAACATCCATTCCATGTTTCTTGTATAAATCAGCAAGAGAACCAGTTTCTCCAAATTCTTGCATACCAAAAGAAATAATTTTATTTCCTTGCCCTATCTGTGCTAAAGAATACGCAACCTCTCGTGCAAGAATCTTATGATGCGCATCGTGTACTGTAACAAGCGGAACTCCTGCAGGAATCAACGATCGAAATCCATCGACGTTCAAATGTGATAAACTAAAAACATCAATCACTCGAGCAGGAACTTCTTCTTTCTCAAGCAGAACAGCTGCGCTCATCGCAAGATCGAGACCAGCAGCAGAACCCAATAAAATAATAGAAGGAACAACACCATGAGCAACATCTTTCACCACACGAGCACCAGATCCATAAACAAGGTGTTCTTGAGAATAAAGAGGTAATTTCTGCCGAGTCAAACGAAAATACGCAGCTTTATTCTGCTGATACATGAGTTTCATCAATTTTTGTGTTTCATTGCAATCAGCAGGCTCATAACTTTCCATTCTAAAAAGATCAGCCATGATAGAGGAAACAATAGTAGACTGATGGCTTCCGCCATCCCACTCAACACCTAAACCTGCATGTGTTCCAACAATCTTGACATCTGCTTCTGCATAACAGATAGAATTGCGAATAACACCAAGACATTCCTTAACAAAAATATCAAATGTTGCCATCCATGGCTTTTTGCCAGAATAGGCAAGCCCAGCTGCAACACCTGCCATGTTTGCTTCTGCTATGCCTACTTGAATAAAACGGCCACCACTATTTTCTGCACTAAATAGACCAAAGAGTTTTGCAAATTCTTCCATTTTCACAGAGCCAGCAACACCTGCAGTGACGCATACAATGCGAGAGTCTGCTTTTCCTAATGCAACAATATATTTCCCAAAGGCATCTCGTGTCGCAGCAGGTTGTTCAAAAGGAATGATATCTGGAGCAGCACTGATATGATAATGAAGAGGAGTAGTGTATTCTTTTTTCTCTTGATGAGACAAGCGCACAGAACTAATGTACTCATCAATGTCTCCTGGATATTGCACATCAAGAACAGCGAGTAATGCCTGGCATTCCTTAAGCGCATGTTCTGTGTCGTTTCCTTTTGGTGCAACACCATGCCAGGAAGAATCTCCTTTTCGTGCAGCGTCTGCCATAAATGTAATGCCTGCGCCTTTAATAGTGTCCAGCAAAATCATGACAGGAACATGATCCTGTTCCTGAATTTTGTGCGCTTCAGAAATCGCCCAATGCAATTTTTCAACATCACTGCCATCCACATGAATTGTTGCCCAGCCATAGCTTTGCCATTCACCCACAAAATTGCAGGGAAGAACATCTTTTACTGCACCATCTTGATCCACTTTATTGTAATCCAAAAAAGTGATCATGTTATCAAGCTTCAAAACGCCTGCTGATTTTGCAGCTTCAGTAATGCCGCCTTTTGCAGATTCACCATCACCAATGATGGTATAAATTCGTGATTTTTTCTGGTCAATTTTTGCAGCAATTGCCATGCCAACTGCAACGCTTAATCCTTGTCCAAGTGGACCACCGCAGGTTTCAACGCCAGGAGTTTTCATGTTCAGATCAGTGTGGCCTTGTAATCTGCTCCCAAACTTTCGCAATGTTGCTAATTCTTCTTTTGGAAAAAAGCCAGCGTATGCAAGTGCGCAATAAAGAGCAGGGCATGTATGTCCTTTGGAAAGCACCAAGCGATCACGATCAGCCCATGAAGGCTCTTCTGGATCATATTTCATAATTTTTCCAAAATACAAAACAGTAAGAACATCAATGATAGACAAACTTCCGCCAGGATGCCCACTGCCTGCTAGTGCGATTGCGTTGATATCTTCATAACGCAATTGTGCAGCAATTTTTTTCAGCATCCCAAAGTCAACATCTGTCATGAGAAGAGAGAACTGTACTGGTTTTTTAAAGCTTGTGAAGCGAAAGCGTTATTGAAAGAAATGAAAAAACACGTAAGCAAAAAACATATAAATCTGCGGCAACCCAAAAAATTTATGGCACAGACAACATTAGCAGATGCAAGTGAAAAAACAGAAAAAAAAATAATTGCAGAAGAGCTTGCAAAAAAACAAAGAGAAATTGGAGTAGCTGAATTCTTTGCAAAAAACAGGCACCTTCTTGGATTTGATAACAAGCGAAAAGCACTTTTAACAACAATCAAAGAAGCAGTAGATAACGCGTTGGATGCATGTGAAGAAGCAGAAATTCTCCCAGAGATCCAAGTAGAAATCATTGAGATTGGAGAAGAAAAGTTCAGAATTATCATTGAAGATAATGGCCCTGGAATTGTCAAAAAACAGATTCCGAAGATTTTTGCAAAACTGCTCTATGGAAGCAAATTTCATCAGAGACGACAATCACGCGGTCAGCAAGGCATAGGCATCAGCGCAGCAGTGATGTATGCACAATTAACTACAGGAAAACCTGCAAAAATTCTTTCCAAAATTGCAAAAGACAAGCCAGCAACATATATGGAACTCATGCTAGACACAAAAACAAACAATCCTTTGATAAAAGCAGAACAAGAAAAAGAGTGGCCAGAAAAAGACCATGGAACAAGAATTGAGATGGATATTGAGGGCAGTTATCAAAAAGGAGACCAATCAGTTGATCAGTATCTCAAGGAAACAGCAATTGTCAATCCGCATGCAACAGTTATTTACACAAACCCAAAAGCAGAGCAGCTCATGTTTCCCAGAGCAACAGAGATAAAACCAAAAAAAGCGCAGGAAATAAAGCCGCATCCGTATGGAGTAGAGCTTGGCATTTTATTAGATATGTTGCATGTGACAGAATATAGAACGTTGCAGGCATTTTTTACTAATGAATTTAGTAGAGTTGGACCAGGCACTGCAAAGGAAATTTGTGCAAATGCTGCATTGTTGCCTGATATGAAACCAAAAGAAGTGAGCAGAGAAAGTGCAGAAAAACTTATTGCTGGGATCAAAAAAACAAAAATTATTGCACCACCAACAGATTGCATTGTTCCAATAGGAGAAGAGCTCCTTGAAAAAGGATTAAAAAAAGAAGTCAATGCAGAATTTTATTGTGCACTTTCCCGCCCACCAAGCGTGTACAGAGGAAATCCATTTGTCGTTGAATGCGCAATCGCATATGGCGGCGAGCAACCTGCAGAAGAGCCTATGAATGTCTTGCGATTCGCAAACAAAGTCCCTCTTCTCTTCCAGCAAGGGGCGTGCGCAGTGACAAAGTCACTCATCGGCACCAACTGGAGAAGTTATGGATTATCGCAAAGCACAGGCGCGCTGCCTTTGGGGCCAATCACCATTGTTATTCACATTGCCTCTGTTTGGGTTCCCTTTACAAGTGAAAGTAAGGAAGCAATTGCGCATTATCCTGAAATTATTAAAGAAGTAAAACTCGCAGTGCAAGAGTGTGGAAGAAAGCTGAGCAGTTATATTTACAAAAAACGAAGAATTGGAGAAGAACTGAAGAAACGCGGATACATTGAAAAATATATTCCCCATATTGCAGAAGCTTTGAAGGAATTAGTCGAAAACAAAGACTACCAAAAAGAAAATGTTGAAACAAGCTTAAAAGAAATCCTTGAAAGAAAACGCGGAGAGATTGAAGACATTGAAGCAGATAATGAAGAGTATGATGAAACGTTTGCAAAGATAGGCAAGAAAGAAAAGAAAAAAACAGAAGAAGGCGAAGAAGAATCTTCAAATGAAGATGATGACTGAATACAAACAAGGAGTGTGAAAAATTTCTCATGAGCAGCAGCGAATGTTGAAATTTTTATTATGGGAGAAAAAAGCGGAAAAGATATCATAAAACAAATGCAGGATATTGCTATAAAAATTTACAACACAATCCTCAAGAAAGAGAACCCTTCTGTCAACATTCCACTTCGATCATTAAACAATGTCAAGTATGACGAAAAAGAAGGATATTTTGAGCTTATTGGAAAAGAGAAAGAGCGTACGTTAACAGCATCAACTGCAAAAACATTTGCGCAGACACTTCGCATGATGGCAATGTCTAAAGATCTCATAAAAAGTGATGATATTGCAACAAAAAGGGAAGCATATTACATCAGCAAAAACTGGGGAGATGCAAAATTTTTGGAACAACCTGAATCAGATAATGTCATGGACGATATCGAGGCAATGTTGATGACGAACAGAGAACAGATTGGGTTTGTTCCTGAAGAAAAAGGTGGTGCAGTTGCGGGACAACTTATTGTTATTGATAAAGATGAGAATGGAAAAGAACTAAAAATTGACTGCACAAAATTTGGGTCAGGAGCGTATTCTGTTCCTGTTTCTGTTGAACACTTGAAATTTGAGACAAAAGCAGCGTTTATTTTAGCGATTGAAACAGCAGGTATGTTTCAGCGATTAGTCAAGCATAATTATTGGAAAAAAGCAAATTGCATTTTAGTAAGTATGGGTGGAGTCCCAACCCGAGCATGCAGACGCTTTATTCGACGGCTTGCAGATGACAAGAAATTGCCAGTCTATGTCTTTACAGATGGCGATCCGTATGGGTTCTTTAGCATTTACCGAACATTGAAAGTTGGTTCTGGAAATGCAGCGCACATCAATGAATATTTTTGTGTTCCGCAGGCGAAGTTCATTGGCATCACGCCGCAGGACATTATTGACTACAAATTACCAACGCATCCGCTCAAGGAAGTGGACAAAAAGAAAATCAAAGATGTTATCAAGAATGATCCGTTCTGTATTCACAGCAAAGAGTGGCAGAAAGCATTGAAACAATTAGCTGATATGGGCAAGAGAGCAGAGCAGCAAGCGCTTGCGCAGCATGGATTGAACTTCGTTATCAGCAATTATCTACCTGACAAGCTCAAGAATCAGAAGACGTGGTTGCCGTAAAGTTAGAAAATAATCTTTTGTATATTTTCAAAGCGCTGAAAATCTGAGTCTTTTGTCACAAGAAGGAGATTGTGTTCTTGAACCTGGCTCACAATCAATAAATCTGTGAGAGGAAGAAGTGAGTACGCGAAAAGATACACAGGAATAAAGCGTGCTGCAATGTGGTGGAGATTTTTTTGGAGTCATGTTGAAGAAGACAGGTATAGTGCTGCAAAAGAACGTGTGTCCCTTGAAGAAAGATTACAGAGCCATAAACAGTAAAAAGAGAGTAAGAAAATTAAATTATAACCTCAATTTTATGCTGGAAATAAATGATCCTCGAGATCTTTCACAAAATCATTTGCTTTTCTGCAAATGTCAGTTTTTCCTTCTTTCAAAAAGACACGCCAAGGGGGTAAAGAAGGCAATGATCCTTTAGAGATATATTCAGCAATGGCATCAACATGATCAGTACCGACAACCGCGCCTTTTTTTCCAGGATTCATATCATGTAGTCGCTTTATTTTAGGAGCAAGAACTTCACGCTCACGAACTTGTCCTAAATAGAGTTGAAAAGCTGCAGCAAATACCATCATTTCATTTGGTTGAAATCTAGTCACAAAACGAGGAACCTGAGAACGAATCGTGTAATCCATTGGTAATGAGGGAAGTCCTGGAATACAGAGTCCAAGACGAGTAGCAGCATTAGAAAGATAATCAAGATTGAGACGAGGAGAAGTACAAAGGTTCTCAGCGATTTCATTTGTAAGATAATATAACAAAAAAAGATCTCTGCGAATCCCATATTTCTCTCCAAAAGCAACTTGGTTTTCTCCTTCTTCTAAATAGTGTGTTCTACCTGGATGCTGGCGTGCCGCAATTGCTTCATAAGTATTCAAACCAAAAGAAAGTACTGAATCATTTGTATACTTATTGGCTTCTAAAAGAAGCATTGTCCAGGAAGATACTTGCTCCTTAAAATATCGAACTCTTTTTTTATCTTGTCCGCCTGGAGTTACAGCTGCACGATGATTAACGCCAACAATAACGAGATCACCTTGTTTCCTGTATAAGGGAAGTTTCGCTATATCAAATTCCTTTAGCTCATGGTACATTTCGTAAAGAAGAGGTTATTGATTTTTAAAAAGGATGGTAATTTCATCCTTTTGAGTTATAGTGAACGAACCAAATTTTCGTAATTTTTTAGGTTCGTTCACTTATTAGCTGACACACGAAATCACCTGAAAATATTTACGATTATTGTGAAATTTGGGTTGAATAATTAGTAGCTTACTATAACTAAATTTCACAATCCCGCGAAATCGCCGAATTGCAAACAGATAATATCCTGTAGATTGCTGTGCGGGATCACCTGAGAGAGGCGATTTCGCGTTATTTCGTGCGTCAGCTATAAAATTCTTCCACTTTCTCCTTCTTCCCCTCCCTAAACCTCCTCCTCATTTCCTTCTGCTCATCAGTCAAATGCACACGCATTCCTTTCGCGCCATTTTGTTCAGCTTCTTGACGCAAATTCGCCAAAAACGCGCGCCTTTTCGCATACTGCACAGGATTCTTAATGCGACCACATAATCCATCTGGCTGACAGATCTGCATATCCACATAATATCCTTGATTATCACAATTTGGAGGAAGTACTTTCTTTCGCGTTTGTTGTGCATAGCGAACTTGTCCTTTCAACAGCACTTCACGAAGAGGCTCTGGATTTTTTTTGTTCCACTCATCCAAGATTGCATCAATCGCAGCATAATCATAGCCAGTAGAAAGCAAAAAATTCACAAGCATGAACATAAACCGTTTTTTTCCATCCTTCAAGCCATGCAATCCAAGCTTCATGCAAGGAGGGAAAAACTCAGCAGGAATTGCACGTTGTAATGTTTCTTCATCTGTGCCATCAGCAGCAATGCCTATCTTCTTTGCAAATGTTTCTTTTTCTTGTTTTGCATCAGGAAGCGCGTCAAATGCTTCTAAAATAAGTCTGCTTGCTTCTCCAAAAATAACGCTCCCTGTTTGCAAAAAAGGGATCTTTACGAGAACGAGTTCTGGCCTTGCCATCTCTTTTTCAAAAGAGAGAATTTTTTCAGGATCAACAGGAATAGAGCACAATCCAGATTTTTCGTGTAGAGAATACGGCATTCGATACAAGTGCCTGCTGGAGATGAGCACAGTATCAACCTGTAAAAGAGGGCCAAGATCAAGCTCTTCGACAAACTTCATATTTTTACAATACGGACAACGAGCAATAGAAGAGACATCAAGTTTTTCCATAATTTTGAAGCATTTTCCACAAACCCGAAATTTATCAGAAGGAGTACCATCTTCTTTATTTCCACAGGAAAGACAGTGAAATTCGACTTTTTCTACTTCATTTTTCCGTGCTTTTTTGCAGCTGCTGCAGACAAGTTTATACAAATCCTGTTCAGACATCTCAAGATGCCTTGCAATATTTGCAAATGTGTCATGCAGCGTAATATGCTCAAGAAGTTTTGGCTTTATTTTTTCCACAAGATACCCTGCAATGCGCCGCACGCCCTCTGGAAAGAGCAGATGAATTGGCTCCCCATGCACTTCTTTAGGAAATGCTTCGAAAGGAACAGCGATGTGAAACCCTTTATTCCCACTAAATTTCGCTGTAATGCTTGTAATGCCATGCACACGCAATTCTTGTACCATAAGATGTGCAATCAGTTTGGAATAATCCCAGAGTTTGCAATCAATATCAAGAACAAGATCCCATCCTTTTCGTAAGCCATCAAGCTCTTTTTTTGTCATGCCTGTAGAAACATGCAACACATTGCTCCAGCGTTCTTCGCTCATGTGAAAAGACGTTGCTCCTTGTTTTGCAAACTCAAGAACATCGCTAGGATAGTTGAGTATTTCTGGTCGCTTTCCAAAGCCACTTTCTCCAAATTTAACAGCAACTTCTCTATGCTCAGCTGCAAGAACCATGGCTTCTTGAATATCGCGCCGTTTGTAATGTTTGAGAAGTGTGCTGAGGTGGAGCATAAAAATGGAATAATCTGAAGCTTTATATTGTTTTAGGAGGAGAAATCTTCTCACAAATCAATGCCTGATCAAAAGCAAAGAGATAAAGTGTTTTAGAGCCAGAAAGGCCCTTTTCAAAGAATGTTCGCTCTTGCCAGTATGCCTGAGGATCAAGGGAATATTTCAGAATAACATGTAATGCGTCATGCTCTTGAAGAAGCATTTTTACTTTTTGTTTTTCATCAAAAGACATTGCATACGAAGTGGAGTTAAGGATTTTATAACAAACAAAAAAAGGGCTGGAAATATGATGCGTGCTCAAAAAATACATCTTCTTTTCCTGAACAAATTGTATAATATCTTTATGAACAAAAGACTGTTCTATCTTCTTTTGATCAGCAGCAGCACAAAGAGCTTCATAAAATAGCCCAGACAAGACAAGAGCAGGGTTTGGTTCTAAGAGAAATGAATAGTGCTGAGAAGAAGAAAGCGCAGCAAAAGAAGCGAAGACAGGGGTTGCTTTTTTTTGAAAAGATCCAGTAATTTTTTTATTTTCTGGCAATAAAACAATACTCTTTTCTGCTTGTTTTAAAGAACCAAAATAGAGCGTCAATCTGTTTAGTGTAGCGTCCACAGAAAGATATTCATATTCTGCATCAAATGCAGTATTGGAAATGTGCGGTGGTAATTCAAGCGCAATATTTGGCGTTATTTTTTCATAGAGTGCAAGAAGTTCCTGTATGTTTGGCTGAATAGTTGCAAGTGCTCGCTCTTTTTCAGCAGGAGCGCGTTGGGGATCACAAAAAATAACATCTGCTTTCTGAATTTTTTTTATAATAGCAGGAGATAGTGCATCACCACAGAGAAAAGTCACATTTTTCAAACCAAGTTTTTCAGCAAATTTTCTGGAAGCAGCAACAGTATCAGGATCTTTTTCAGCAGCAATAACGTGTTTGCATGTTTGTGCAAAAGCAAATGCCTGAAAGCCAAAGCCAGAACAAAGATCAACGATTGTATCGCACGCAAGCCGTTCTGCTCGATATCGAGCAACAATTTCTGGAGTTGCGAATCGCTTCATTTCAGGAGTGATGTCTAGAAGATCTTCACCAATAAGCTGTTTTTCTTTTTTGACACGGGACATAATATGGAAAGAAAACAAATATCTTTATAAATTTGCATCTTGAAGTATTTATAGTAATGAAATGAAAAATGTAACAATAACAAAAAAAGAGCAAACCATAGTACTAAAGCATAGCCGAAACAGTGAAGTTTTTCTAGAAAAAATATTTCCTGCGTTGGTGACTGAAAAAGCACTGGCAAAGGACTGGTTAAGTAAAGAGGATGAAGAGGCATGGAAAAAGCTGTAATAAAAGAAAAAAAAGAAATAACCTGGAAAGACTTATTCAGCCAAAGAATTGCACCGCTAATCAGTGTCGATATAATCATTCGCTATAAAGGTGGCATCGTTTTAGTAGATCGAGCAAAAGAACCGTTTGGCTGGAGTATTCCTGGTGGCTTTGTAGAGTTTGGAGAAACAGTGGAGCAGGCAGCAATTCGCGAAGCAAAAGAAGAAACAAATCTGGACATTACTATCGATAGACAATTCCATGTCTATTCTGATCCAAAACGCGATCCGCGAGGATCACACTCAATAACAGTTGCAATTATTGCTGATGGAAAAGGGGCATTAAAAGCAGGAGATGATGCAAAAGATGCAGAGGTTTTTTCGCTGGAGAAGCCATTGCCAAAAATGCCATTCGACCATAATAAAATTCTGCAGGATTATATGAATGAAGAGTTTGATTAGGAAAATGCACGAGTAATCAAGAGAGAAGAGATGGCATTCGCAACAAGAGAAGAGATTGAAGAAATAATAGAAAAGATAAAAGAAGAGATTGAGGAACAAAAGATAATAATTATTGTTGAAGGAAAGAAGGACAAAGCAGCATTAGAACAGTTCGGCATCACCCAAATAATTATCCTCAATGGCAAAGATATTTGGAACAGGCTTGAAGCAGTTGCACAAGAACATAGAGGAAAAGAAGTTCTCATTCTCAGTGATTTTGACAATGAGGGAAAGAAATTGTACGGCAAAATCAGTAAAGATCTTGAACGTTTAGGAATGAAGATAAATAAAAGATATAGAGAATTTTTTCAGAAAAGAACAAAGCTCAGCCACATAGAGGGAATTGCAACGTACATGAATGTTAAGAAATAAGGGAAATAGTGAAGTTTAAATAGATAATGAAAAAAAGCTATTCCATGTACATTCCAAAACGCTACGGCGAATCAAAGACAAACAAATGTCCATTCTGTAGCAGAGATGCGTTCTTTCAAAATAGCCAGAAAATTCCAACGTGCAAAGACCACAAAAATAAAACACTCGATAATCTCAAGTGCATATGTGGTTCATGGTTGGATATGAGAGAAGGGAAGTATGGTATTTTTTTCACTTGTATCAATTGTGGTGCATTAAACATAAAGAAAGTGCTAGAGATGAATAGTATCCAGAAAAATTCGCTTCCTTACAAGATTCAGAAAAAAGGAAATGAACGTGTTGTTCGCTCAGATGAGCTAGACTATATTTAAAGTTTGTACCATCTATTTGAAAAAATTACTAGTGCATTGCATACCAGACTAAATAACCAAAGTAAATAAGATAGAAAGCAAACAATACTCCTCCTTCAATTCTGGTAATCTTTTTATCAGTGGTGATAAACACTTGAAACAGTGCACAAAAAAAGACAAGCACAAGCATATCAATGAAAAGCACATGTGTATCAACAAAAAGTGGCTGAACAAGCATCGTCATGCCGCCAATCAATAAGAGGGTGAGAATGTTTGCACCAAGAATATTTCCCACAACAAGATCATATTCTTTTTGAAAGAGTCCCACAAGAGAAAGGACAAGCGCAGGAAGCGATATCGCAAGAGCAACAAGAGTTAGCCCAACAATTGCTTCATCAACAGCAAAACCAGAGGCAATATCAACACTAGTCATCACAACAAATTTTGCACCAAAAAAAACAGATGCAAGACCAGCACAAAAGACAAAGAGTGTTCGGAAAATAGGCAATAGTCCTGTGCCAAAAGCATGCTGAAATTCCTCTTCGACACGTTTTGATTCTCGGAAAACAGTGGAACGCCATGTATAAACAAGGAAGAGGAGGAAAAACAGCAACAACAATGCACCATCAATTTTGCCAAGCACATAATCAGCGCTCCCAAAATCAAAAAGCCGGAAAGAAAGCACAAACAACAACACAGCACTGAGTAATAAAAATGGGGCTTCAAGAAGTACAGTAAAAGAATACACAGAAAGTGGAGTGATCATTGCACTCATCCCGATAACCAAACCAAGCGTCGCAATAACGCTCCCGATCATTGTGCCAAGGGCGAGAGAAGAGTGCCCAGTAAATGCAGCATAAAGAATGACTGCAAGTTCAGGAACAGTGGAAAAGACAGCAACAAAAAAAAGGCCGATAAGAACAGGAGAAATACCTAGACCGCGAGCAATATGTGTAGCGCTATGAACAACCCAGTCAGATCCTTCAATGAGAAGCACAACACCTATTATGAATAAACTGATGACAAATGGCCATTTCCAGTCAAAGAAAGAAAACACAGAGATAAGAATAATCATAAAGAGGACAAAAAGAAGGAATCCACCAAAGAATTGCTGTTTTTTCTTTTCAAGAAAAGTAGTGTTCATACAAAAAAGAGAATCAAGCACAGATTAAATAGTTTATCAAAAACGAGGCGCTCTCTTCTTATATTGCGCAATTGCTTTTGTAATGATAGTGTAGGCAACAGCTCTTCCAAAAGAACCTTTAATATGAACTTTTTTGCCTTCTAAATTCTTATACACACGAAAAAACTCCTCAATTTCAGCGCGTGTATTTTTAGGAAGTTGGTGTAATTCTGTAATTTCTCGAAATTTCGGGTCATTTGAAGGAACACAAATAATTTTGTCATCAACATCGTGTCCATCAATCATATGAACGCCACCAATAGGAACAGTCTCGAGGAAAATACCAGGATGAAATGCAATTTGTGAAACAACAAGAACATCAAGAGGGTCACCATCTGCACCAAGGGTTTGTGGAAGAAAGCCGTAATTCCCTGGATAATAAACAGCGCTTGCAATGATTCTATCCACTTTAATGATGCCTGTGTGTTTGTCTAACTCATATTTGCAGCGTGAGCCCATGGGAATTTCTATAACAGCATGGACTTGTTTTGGAGCTGCCTTTCCTAAAGGAATATCATGCCAGAGATGGATCATATTTATTTTTAGAAAATACTGCTATATAAACCTGTTGGAAGTCGCTGAAAAAAAGTCGAGAAAAAAGAAGAACTCTCGAAATTACTCAAACTCTTTCCAGATAGCATCAAGCACTTCAGCAATCTGTTTTGCTTTCTTATCCCCAAGCTGCGGAACTTTCTTCAAATCATTTTCAGTTGCAGCAACAAAATTTTTAATAGATTTAAACTCCTTCAAAATAGGTTTCGCAAGTGTCGACCCAACACCAGGAAACGCAGTAATAATGTACTCTTGCTGATCCTTTAAAGAAATTGGTTTTCTATCGCCATGAAGAGAAAAACCACGATGTTCATCTTCTTGCTCCCGTTTTGCAATTTGTGCGAGAAGCGCAGCAGTTTCTTTGGATGATTTTGTCTGCAAGACAGGAATTCCAAAATCAACAGTTAATGCAGCAAGCATGCCGCGAATCGCATTTGCGTGCACATTTCTGACAGCATACATGTCTTCTGCACCCTCGATGATATAGAGCGGCCTGCCAAATTGTTTCTTCAGTTCTTTTGCCTGTTGTAAAAGCCTTCCATCAATAAGGCTGTCGATAAAATCAGAGACTGTTTTAAATTCAACTGCACAACGACTGCTGAGCAAATAATCACCGATCTCAAGCTGTTGAAGATCAATATAAATTCCAAGATTCAATAATTCTTTAATAACGTAACTTCCTTTTTCACGGTGATCAACAAAAATAGTGACTTTCTTGTCATCTTTCTGAGGAGGAGAAATGAATGAGTGCAAAGGCATTTCTTTTTGCACAGCAGCCTTTGGTTTTGCAAACACCATATTTTTCTTAAGCTGAGTAAGATTTCGATACATGCGCTTTTCTTTGTGATGGCTGCTCCAGCGATACCCTTCATCTCTCGTTCCTTTTGTGACAAGAATAATAACTTCGCCTTCGCCATGTCTTCCTGTACGGCCTTTTCGCTGAATGTGGCGAATCGCGCTTGGAATAGGCTCATAAAAGAACACTGCATCGACTTGAGGAATGTCTAAACCTTCTTCACCAACAGAGCTTGAAACAAGGACTTGAAATTTTCCTTCACGAAAATCATCAAGCAATGCAAGCTGTTCTTTTTGTGTTAATCCAGATCCCTTTTTTTTTGCTTGTCCAACAAAGAGTCGAGCTTGGATGAGGTTTGAACTTTCTCCAGGCTTTCCAGGAAACTGCAGCGCATTCACCACAGAAACAAGCTGTGCACCCGTGTCTCGATATTGCGTAAACAAAATAAGTTTGTAATCTCTATATCCTTTTGCATATGCAGCAGTAAAACGCTGAAGTAACAAATCACGAAGGCGCTGTATTTTTGGATGCTCAACATTATTATCACGTAAATGTTTTGTTTTAAGATATGCGGATTTGAAATTTGCGTCAGCAACAAGGTTTTGCACCGCTTTGACTTTTGATGTAAAAGCTTGTTTCATAATATCTTCCATATAAATAAAGAGTGGATCAAGTCCTTGTGTTTCCAACAATTCAATTGCATGCTGCACTTTCATTGCCTCTGCTGCGAGTGAAAGAGATTTAAGCACCTCAAAATCACGGTTACCAGATGCAATTTCACCCTGCAAGTGTCCCTGAAGTTTCAGAAGATCAGTTTTGTTATCAGTAAGTTTTTGTTCTTTGTCAACGTATCCCAACTTCTTGAGTTCGTCAATCTTGGAAAAAAAACAATCCCTCAAGTACTTTTGAAGAGAAATAAATTCTTCTGGAAAATCAACATATTCCCATGTCACAGCAACATCCTGGACATACGGTGCAACATCCGGATCACTATCAGTGCGCACTTCAATTTGTTCAATGCCCAAATTTGTAATAATTTCCTGAATCTGATCATGATCGCTTCCTGGTGATGCAGTAAGAGCAAGAAGCCGAGGATATCGTGCACGCTGATAATATTGTTGTGCAATCCAGACATAACTATAATCTCCTGTTGCACGATGTGCTTCATCAACAACAAGACACGAAACAGCAGTGAGATCAATTTTATTGCTGATGATGTCGTTTTCCAGTCCTTGTGGTGTTGTCACAATAAGTTGTGCATCCTTCCAAAATGCTGCACGTTTTTCAGGTGCAACATCTCCAGTAAACACTATTATTTTCTCATGGAGTGAAGGAAGATGATTGCGAAGAGTAGCAGCGTGCTGATCAACAAGTGGTTTTGTTGGCGCGAGAATAAGGCATTTGCTGTTTGGATACTGTGTTAAACGATGCGCAACAAGCATCAGTGCAAGCGCTGTTTTTCCTAAACCAGTAGGAAGAACAACAAGCGTATTGTGCTGTGATACTGTTGCAAAGATTGTTTCCTGATACAGGCGAGGAGTGAAGTGTTGAATGAGTGGATTTTGCATGAAAAAAGTGAACAGTGCAGTGTTTATTAAGTTATTCTCTGTAAAGATTTAAAAGAAGAAGAAATTTCAATATGATAATGAAAAGAAAAATACTTATTTT
>Ga0233425_10002389_pt1 | contig 37206 bp, 42 predicted proteins | sample Watercolumn_Towu_2_FD_181712 | JGI IMG/M metagenome (GOLD analysis project Ga0233425, IMG submission 181712) | Freshwater microbial communities from Lake Towuti, South Sulawesi, Indonesia - Watercolumn_Towuti2014_140_MG | ecosystem: Environmental > Aquatic > Freshwater > Lake | place... | reverse complement strand
TCACATCGCGCAGCGATGACGTCCAAAGCTCCAGCGTCGCCTCGATCGATGCCCCCGTCACCACAACCTCCTCGTCATGGTGACACACTGATTCAGAACACAGTCAAGAACGCAACTGTAATGCTAGATGTTCGCATTCCGCCGTTATATGAAGAGGCGATGATCCGATCATATCGATGGGACCTATGGGGTGCAGCCTAAGTAGCTAAGGGCGGCTCATCGGACGACGGCTTTGAATATTTTCGAACTTGGCTGATCTCGCGCGGGGGAGCGAATTCGAAAAGGTTCTTGCCGATCCGGACGCACTGGCCGATCTGACGAGTTCGGATGCGCATAGCGACATGGAGATCGAAGCGTTTGCTTCTGGAAGCGCTTCGGATCGTAGCTCCGGCGGATTCGGATGCACGAAAAAGCCCCGCGCCTCCTATCGGAGACACGGGGCCGTTTTTCTTAAAGCCGTCAGACAGAGATCAGCGCGCGCTGGTCTCGACGCCCGCGCCCAGCGCGCCGCGCGCTTCGTCGGTCGTGAAGGCAACCGGGGTGTTGCCGGTGGTGCCGGTGACGCGGTGGCCCTTCACGACGAAGCGGAACGGCTCGCCCCCCGGATAGCGGTGGCCCTGGATCACCGACTGGCCGTTCTGATTGGAACGGGTATAGACATAGGTGCTGCCCTCGTGGACGAAGCGCTGCTCGCCCTCGGCAGCAATCGCACCGATGGTGGGGACAGCGGCGGCGACGGTGGCGGCCAGGATCAGAATGGTCTTGCGCATGATCGAAACTCCCGCATTTGCGTTGAGCCTGATCAGGTCCTCTCGCGCGTTGTCCGCGCTTTACTTTCGTATACCGAAATATTGCGATGCAGCATGAGGCGCAACTGCAAAGGGATTTTGCCTGATTGCAGTGGGTGCAATCGTCCCGTGGCCAGGTACGCCATGATTTGAAGCCCGCGCCCGATTTCGCTAGAGCGCAACGCTTTGCTACCCCGATCGGACGATGTGATGACGCTCTACACCCGCTTTGCCGCGCATATCGATGCGGCGCTGGACACGCTGGTGGCTGCCGGCACGCTGCCCGGCGGGCTGGATCGCCGCAACGTGACCGTGGAGCCGCCGCGCGACGCTGCCCATGGCGACCTGGCCACCAACGCCGCGATGGTGCTGGCGAAGCCCGCGGGCACCAACCCGCGCGCGCTCGCCGAGGCGATTGCCGCTGAGTTGGGCAAGCTGGACGAGGTGGAGAGCGTCTCGGTCGCGGGTCCGGGCTTCCTGAACATGCGGCTGACCGATGCGGCTTGGCGCGACGAGTTGGCCGCAATTCCGGCGGCGGGCGGCGATTATGGCCGGTCGGCGCGAGGGCAAGGCGTCACCGTCAATATCGAATATGTCTCGGCCAATCCGACCGGGCCGATGCATATGGGCCATTGCCGCGGCGCGGTGGTGGGTGACGCGCTCGCCACGCTGCTGGAGTTTGCGGGCCACAAGGTCATCCGCGAATATTATGTCAACGATGCGGGCGGCCAGGTCGACGTCCTCGCGCGTTCGGCGCATCTGCGCTACCGCGAGGCGCTGGGCGAGACGATCGAAATTCCGGAAGGCCTGTATCCGGGTGAATATCTGAAGCCGGTGGCCGAGGCGCTGAAGGCGGAGTTCGGCGACAAGTTCGTCGATGCGCCGGAGAGCGAATGGCTGGTCCTGTTCCGCACCCGCGCCGTGGCGGCGATGATGGCGATGATCCGTGAGGATCTGGCGCTGCTCGGCATCCATCACGACATCTTCTCCTCGGAGGCCGAGTTGCAGGCGGCGGGCAAGCCCGAGGTCGCCGAGGCCGAGCTGCGTTCGCGCGGGCTCGTCTATGACGGCGTTCTGGAGGCCCCCAAGGGTGAGACGCCCGAGGATTGGGAGCCGGTCGAGCTGCCGCTGTTCCGCTCCAGCCAGTTTGGCGACGATCAGGATCGCCCGATCAAGAAGTCGAACGGGGCCTGGACCTATTTCGGCGCCGACCTGGCCTATCACTATCAGAAGGCGCAGTCCGCCGATCAGCTGATCGACATCTGGGGGGCGGACCATGCGGGCACTGTCAAGCGGATCGTCGCGGCGGTCGAGGCGCTGACCGGTGGCAAGACCAAGTTCGACGTCAAGCTCGTCCAGATGGTCCGCCTGCTGCGTGGCGGCGAGCCGGTGAAGATGTCGAAGCGCGCGGGGAACTTCGTCACGCTCGCCGATGTCGTGCGCGAGGTCGGCAAGGATGTCGTGCGCTTCACCATGCTGACCCGCCGCGCCGACGCGCAGATGGACTTCGACTTCGCCAAGGTGGTCGAGGCGTCGAAGGACAATCCGGTCTTCTACGTCCAGTACGCCCATGCCCGGATCGCCTCGCTGAAACGCCGCGCCGCGGAGGCAGGGATTGCGGAAGGCAGTGCCGACTTGTCGCTGCTCGACGCGGAGGATCTGGCGCTGGTCAAACTGGCCGCCCAGTTCCCGCGCATCGTCGAGACGGCGGCGGCGGCGCGCGAGCCGCATCGCATCGCCTTCTACCTCTATGATCTGGCGGCCGCCTTCCATGCCGCCTGGAATGTCGGCAACGACCGGGTGGATCGTCGCTTTCTCATCGCGGAAGATGCCGAACTCACGCGCGCACGTCTTTTCCTCAGCGACGGGATCGGGCAGATCATACGTAACGGCCTGGCCCTGATGGGCGTCGAAGCCGTGTCGGAGATGAAGTGATGGCGAACGAGACGGACGGGCGTGCCCTGGATCTGGATGAGGCGGATCGACTGCCCTGGCTCGAAACGGTCGAGGCCGATGAGCCGGAAGGTGTCGGCATCGGCAAGGTCGTGGCGCTGGTCATCGTCGGTCTCGCTATCCTGGCGGCGATCGGCTTCGGCTTTTACAAATGGCAGGCGAACCGCGCGGCAGCGGATGGCGACGGCGCGGTGATCGCCGCGCCGGAGGGCGACTATAAGGTCCGCCCGGCCGATCCCGGCGGCTTGAAGGTCAAGGGGGAGGGTAACACCGCGATCGCGACCAGCGCGGGCAAGCCCGGCGGCACGGGCGCGATCGATCTGCGCGCCGTGCCCGAAGCACCGATGAACGGCACGCGCGTCGTCCAGAAGCCTGCCGAGCCCAATGGCGGCCGCAACGCGGTGGCGCAGGTGCCGGAATCGGGTGGCAAGCTTGTCGCCCCGGCGCCCGTCGCGGCGGCGCGTGCGCCCGCTGCCGCCCCGACCGGCGGCGCGATGGTCCAGCTGGGCGCCTATCCCAGCGAGTCCTCGGCCAATGCCGCCTGGGATCGCTTCTCCAAGCGCTTTTCCTATGTCGCCGCGCTCGGCAAGGTGGTTCAGCCCGTCGCCTCGAACGGCAAGACGCTCTATCGCCTGCGCGTGAATGCCGGGTCGGCCAACCAGGCCGCCGATATTTGCGGGCGCCTGCGCGTGGCGGGCGAGAGCTGCTTCGTCGCCAGCTGATCGCCCACCCATGATCCCCGTCATTTTCGGCTTGTCCGGTCCGGTGCTGACCCCCGAAGAGCGGTCGTTCTTCGCCTCGGTCGAACCGGCGGGCTATATCCTGTTCAAGCGCAACATCGTCGACCGGGTGCAGGTTCGCGCGCTGACAGATAGCTTGCGGGAACTGGCGGGGCGTGACGATCTGGCGATCCTGATCGACCAGGAAGGCGGCCGGGTCGCGCGCATGGGACCACCCGAATGGCCCGCTTTCCCCGCCGGGCCGGTCTTCGCGCAGCTGTACGAGAAGGCGCCGATGTCGGCGATCCAGGCAATGCGCGCCAATGGGCAGGCGTTGGGCGTGATGCTGCGCGAAGTGGGAATCATCGTGGATTGCGCTCCGCTGCTCGATGTGGCGCAGGCCGATACGACCGAGGCGATCGCCAGTCGCGCTTATGGGGCCGAGCCGATGCAGGTGGCCGCGCTCGGCCGCGCCATGCTGGAGGGGCTGGCGGCAGCAGGTGTCGTCGGTGTGGTCAAGCACATGCCCGGCCACGGTCGCGCGCTGGTCGACTCGCACCATCTGCTGCCGACCGTCGCCGCCAGCGAGGCGGAGCTGGAGGTCGATCTCGAACCCTTCATCACCCTGTCGGGCGCGGCGATGGGGATGACCAGCCATATCGTGTTCGAGGCCTGGGATGCCCAGCGGCCCGCGACCCTGTCTTCGACCGTGATCGATCGGATCATCCGCGGGCGGATCGGCTTCGACGGGCTGCTGATGACCGACGATATCGATATGAAGGCGCTGTCGGGTACGGCGGGCGAGAAGGCGGCGGGCGCTTTGGCGGCCGGATGCGATCTCGTCCTCGACTGCTGGGCACGGATGGACGAGATGGTCGAGATCGCCGGCCGCGTGCCGCCGATCGGCGAAACGGCACGGAGCCGGCTCGACCGTGCCATGGCCAGTGTCGGGCCGGGCGAGGGCGATTTCGCCGAACTGATCGCCCGCCGCGACGCGCTGCTGTCGCTGGCCGGGTAGGGACGCCTATCCCTCCCTAAGCCCAGATTGGGAGAGGATCGGGTCGTCACGCGCCGTCTCGCCATCTCGCATCATCGCGGCTAGGGTCGCGCATCATGACGGGGGAACAGCTGACGCTTGATCTGGACGGGTGGGAGGGGCCGCTCGACCTGTTGCTGTCGCTCGCCCGGTCGCAAAGGTCGATCTGCGGCAGATTTCGATCCTGGCGCTGGTGGAGCAATATCTGCGCTTTGTCGACAAGGCCGGGCGGATGCAGCTGGAACTGGCGGCCGATTATCTGGTGATGGCCGCCTGGCTTGCCTATCTGAAATCCTCGCTGCTGCTGCCGCGCCAGCCCGAGGAAGAGCCTGACCCCGAGGAAATGGCGTTGCGCCTGCAACTCCGGCTGGAGCGGCTGGCCGCGATGCGCGAATGCGGGGCGCGGCTGATGGCACGCGACCGGCTGGGCCGCGACGTGTTCGCGCGCGGCGCGCCGGAGGGGCTGGCCGTGCAGCGCAAGGCGATGTGGCAGGCCGAGCTGTATGACCTGATCTCCGCTTATGGCCGGATCAACGCGCGGACCCGCCCGGTCATGCATGTCGTCGCCGACCGACAGGTCATGACGCTGGAAGCCGCCTTGGAGCGCGTGTCCATGCTGGTCGGCAGCCGGGTCGACTGGTCCGCAATCGAGACCTTCCTGCCCGAGGGCAGCGAGCGGCTGCGACGATCGGCGTTGGCGTCGAGCTTTCTGGCGGTGCTGGAACTGGCGCGTCAGGGTAAGGTGGAACTCCGCCAGGCCGCCCCCTTCGCCCCGCTGCTGATCCGCCAGCCCGCATGACCGGGATCGACGCGACCGTTCGCGCCGTGGAAGCGGTACTGTTCGCCTCGCCCGAACCGATGGCGATCGACTCGATTCGTGCGCATGTCGGTGTGGGGAAGGGCGGGGATATCCGCGCGGCGTTGGAGCAATTGGAGGCGGACTATCGCGGGCGAGGCATCATCCTGGTCCGGCGCGGCGACCGCTGGCATTTCCAGACCGCGCCCGACCTCGCCCATCTGTTGCGCCGCGATCGCGAGGAAGCACGCCGCCTGTCGCGCGCCGCCATCGAGACGTTGGCGATCATCGCCTATCAGGAACCCGTCAGCCGCGCCGAGATCGAGGCGATTCGCGGTGTTGCGATATCCAAGGGCACGCTCGACGTACTGATGGAGGCGGGCTGGGTACGCCCCGCCGGGCGACGCGAGGTGCCGGGGCGGCCGCTCATCTATGCGACGACGCCCGCCTTTCTCCAGCATTTCGGGCTGACCAGTCGGCGTGATCTGCCGGGGCTAGAAGATTTACGCGCCGCTGGGTTGCTCGACCCGGTCGATCTGGCGCTGGAGCGGATGGGCGACGGGGACATGCCCGATACGCCCGCGGAATCGGCGACAGATGACGGCGATTGAGCGCTTTCCTTCGCGTCATGGCCGCGTCACAATGCTCGGCCACGGCTCCCGCATCCCAGGTTCGGGGCTATTCCCACGGTCGACCATTGCCGCTGGCGATGCCAAGCCCTAGATAGAATATAAATTCCAGGAGACGTGCCATGGGCAGCTTTAGCCCGATCCATCTTGTCGTTCTCGCGATCGTCGCGATCCTGCTGCTCGGCGGCGGGCGTTTCTCCAGCCTGATGGGCGACGTCGCCAAGGGTGTGAAGAACTTCAAGAAGGGCATGGCCGAGGAAGACGAGACACCCGCCAAGCCGTCGGCGCGGATCGAGGTGCAGAAGTCGGCCGAGCCCGCCTTCGATCGCGACGGCGAGCGCGTGCGCGACGATCGCTGATCCGGTCCGCCAGCTGATACCGGACCTCCATGTTCAATATCGACTCCAGCGAGTTCCTGCTGGTCGCCATCGTCGCGCTCGTCGTGATCGGCCCCAAGGACCTGCCCAAGGCGATGCGCGTCGTCGGCTATTGGGTGGGCAAGGCGCGTGGCGTCACCCGCCAGTTCCGGCAGGGCTTCGACAATATGGTCCGCGAGGCCGAGTTGGAGGAAATGGAGAAGCGCTGGGCCGCGGAGAATGAGCGGATCATGCGCGAACATGCCGCCGATACGCCGCCGGTGCCGCATGTCGATGCCGATCTGCCAGCAGTAGCGACCCCGGCGGCCTTGCTGGATGCGTCGCATCAGGCGCCGGCCGCCGATGCGCCTCATCGCGACGCCCATGACCATGGCGATCCCCACCCCGATCACAGCGATGAACCGGTGATGGTGGAAAAGCCCATGGTCGCGCCTGCGCCCGTGAACACGCATCCCTCGCGCGGGACCGAGGGGGCGGCATCGTGACCGACCAGGACGAGATCGACGCCAGCCGCGCGCCCTTGCTCGAGCATCTGATCGAGCTGCGGCGTCGGCTGCTCTACTGCATCGTCGCCATCGGCCTGGCCTTTGCGGTATCTATGTATTTTTCGGAAGCGATTTTCGGCTTCCTGGCCAAGCCGTTGCTGCGGGCCGGGCAGGGGACGCTGGTCTATACCCAGATTTTCGAGGCGTTTTTCGTCCAGGTGAAGGTTTCGTTCTTCGCCGCGATGATGATCTCGTTCCCGGTGATCGCCAACCAGCTGTGGCAGTTCGTCGCGCCGGGCCTTTATCGCAAGGAAAAGAAGGCGCTGCTGCCCTTCCTGCTGGCGACGCCGGTGCTGTTCCTGATGGGGGCGGCGATGGCCTATTATATCGCCATCCCGATGGCGCTGCACTTTCTGCTGGGCTTCGACGGCATGGTCGGCGGGGTGAAGCGAGAGGCGCTGCCCGCGATCGGCAATTACCTGTCCTTCGTCATGCAGTTCCTTTTTGCCTTCGGGCTCGCATTCCTGCTGCCGGTGCTGCTGATGCTATTGGAGCGGGCGGGCATCGTGACCCGCAAGCAACTGATCGGAGCGCGGCGCTATGCGATCGTCGCGGCGACCGCGATCGCGGCCGTCCTGACCCCGCCCGACCTGATGTCGCAGGTGCTGCTCGCGGTGCCGCTCATCATTCTTTACGAGTTGGCGATCATCGGTATCTGGTTCACCGAGCGCGCGCGATCGAAACAGATCGCGGTGGAAGAAGACGAGGAAGCCGACGCGACTGCGTGATTGTAGAGGGTCGTTTGGACGTGGGGCCTCGGTGAAAGCCGGGGCCTTTTTTGTGATAGCGGGCGGGCGTGGCGTTCGACTTCGCTCAGGTGGATATATGGACGCTGTTCCCTCGGTCCGTTCGGCCTGAGCGAAACCGAAAGCGGCGAGCGCCGGCCGATCCTCAAAGAAAAAAGGCCCCGGCGATTTCCGCCGGAGCCCTTTCGCATGGTCAGCCGGGTGAAGGGCTTACTTCGCGTCGTCCGCCGTCTTGGCAACCGTGTTGCCAGCCGAACTCACGTCGCGGCCCACGCCTTCGACGGTGTTGCAGGCGCTGACCAGCAGTGCACCGGCGACGATCGCCAGACCCATCAGCTTACGCATTCTCTATCTCCTTCACCAAATCCGTTTTGCCCAATGCGTCACGCGCTTATTCGTTCCGGACCTGTCACGGCCGGCGCGCGGGAAAAGGGGGTGAATCGGACAAGCAGGCCCGGAAAAGATTAAGGCCTGGAAGCGTCACCGGGGGGGGGAGGGTGGACGCTTCCAGGCCTATGGCTTGGACAGCGAGAGCGGGGGGGCATAAGTTCGCTATCCGAAGAGGAGAACACACTGCCGAGGCAGGGGTTCCCACCTTTTTTCAAACCGCCAATTTTTTTTGAAAAAATTCAGTCGCGCCCGACGATCGGGATGGCGATCTCATAGGCTCCGGTCAACGGATCATGGTGCAACGGTGCCCGAAGCTGCCGTGCCAGCCCCTCCATCACGCGTCCGTACCGCTTGCCGATCAGGTGGCGCAGTTCGTCCGTCTCGACCAATGCGCGCGAGATGACGCGGACGACTGCGCGGCTTTCCTGCTCGGCGGGTTTGATCGCGACACGGATCTGTGCGGCAGGGTCGCAATTCATCGCCAGTTCGATCGTCTCGGTCACAAGGAAGGCGACGGCGACGGCGACGTCCTGGTTGACCAGCAAGGGTGCCACGTCGAGCGAGATGCCGATGCCAGCAGCGCCTTCCGGCGCGGTCGCTCGGATATTGGCGGCCAGCTCTCCGATCATCGTGCGCAGATTGAGCCCGCGATTTTCCTCCAGCTCGGCGAAGTGATGCCGATGGACGACCGCCAGCGCATCGACCCGACGCTGGATTGAGGAATAGGCGGCCATGGCCTCCGGACCCGTTGCGCCCCGGGCATGGAAGTTGATGAGGCTGGAGATGACCTGGAGGTTGTTCTTGACCCTGTGATGGACCTCCCGGGTCAGCTTCGTCTGGCGCACCAGCCCTTCGGCCAGCCCGGCTTCATGGGTGGCGACGGTGCGGGTGATCGCCTCGAACGTATCCGCCAGATCGCGGATTTCCTGTGCGGGTGCGGCCTCGACTTGCGAAATGTCGAGGACTTCGCCCGGTCGATAGGTCGCGACAACGGCCCGCAGACGCCGCAGCGGCCGGATCAGCAGCCGGTCGACGATGAACCAACCCAGCACCACGGCGGCCAGCCACATCAGCAGCGGCAGCGCAAGTGCGACGATCAGCGAGGAGGTGATCGGCGCGCTGGGCGTCGAAGTGCGCAGGACCAGTCCGGCAATGCCCAGTTCGGTCCGCATCGACTTCATCCGCGCCAGCGCACCCTGGCGGGGCAGCTGGTGGATGGGCAGCAATTCGCCGTCCAGCTCCAGCACCGATTCGATCGGGCTTGCTGTGCTGCTCTGGTCGACCAGCGACTGGAGGAAGGGCAGGGAGAAGAAGGCGCGGGCCTGGGCGCGGCCGTCCTGGCTCTGGACCGACAGGACCAGCCCCTTGCCCGGCAGCACATCGGCGCCGATGGGGGAACCGTCGACCGGCGTCGGCAGCGCGGCGGGAAGCGGGTCGCCGCACAGCGTCTTCCCCGAGCGGTCGGTGATGAGGAAGCGGGCGCCGGTCATCGACTGCTGCGCAAAGACGCCCTGAGCGCGCGCGCAACTCGGCATGTCGAGCGGGTCTTGACCCATGGCGCGTACCGCGACGCGCAGCGCGGTCATGTCGCCCATCAGCTCGACGGCGATGGCGCGGGCATCCTCGTTCGCGGCAATCCGCAAACGGCCGCTGGCTTCGCTGTCCGCGAGCCGCGTCGTCTGAAGCGTCGCGAAAACCGCGATGGCTGCCAGGATGAAAAGGGTGCTTCCCAGCACCAGCACGAGCTTCGCGCCCGTGGTCAGGCGGTGCGGGGCGGGACGGAGGCGTTCGGGGGCCTCGAAATCTTGGGGAGGGACGCTGGCCATTCAGCCGGACGTTCAGTCCAGCTTGCTGAGAAGGTCAAGCATCTCGTCCGGGATTCGTTCGTCGACCGTCTTCTGATACGCTTGGCGAAGTGCCGAGCCCGCATCCTTCTGACCGCCCTTTTGGGGCGTCGATGACGGCGTCTTCTTCGTCTTGTTGCCCAAACTCAAAATATCCCCCTGCACGACCCACTAGCGGGGCAACCGACGCAATGGCGGCCATGGGCACCGCCGATCGGCGTCATGCCTGGGCCATAGTTGATGTGGCGATGAAACCAAATTCGATCTTGTTGGTTCCCGATCCGATACGAAAAATCCAGAGAGCACGTCCAGAGGGCGTGGCGGACGGGGATTTCGGGAAACGGCATTGAAAACATGCGCGGGGGTCAGCACATCAGGCATCCGCGAATACCTCAGGGAGTGATTATTACCCATGTCGCTTGGACAGCAGCTTGCGCCCCACCTTCCCTTTCTGCGGCGCTATGGCCGGGCCCTGACCGGCAGCCAGATGCACGGCGACAAATATGTCCGCGCCACGCTGGAGGCGATCGTCGCAGCGCCGGATCAGTTCCCGCGTGACGTCGATCCCCGCCTGGGCCTGTACCGCATGTTCCAGGGCATCTGGTCCTCGGCCAATTATGACGAACTGGACAATGACGGCGTCGATGCCGATGGCAATGAAGGGCTGGCCCGTGCACGGCTCGCCCGGATGACGCCGCTGTCGCGCCAGGCGCTGCTGCTGACCGCGATGGAAGGCTTCACGCCCGAGGACGCGGCCTATCTGATCGACGTGGAGCCGAGCGAGGTCGAGAATCTCGTCTCCCAGGCGCTGGCCGAGATCGAGAAGCAGACCCGTGCCCGCGTGCTCATCATCGAGGACGAGCCGATCATCGCGATGGATATCGAGACGATCGTGCGCGATCTGGGCCATGAAGTCACCGGCGTCGCCGTGACTCGTGACGAAGCAGTCGCGCTCGCCATGGAGGATCGCCCCGGCCTGGTGCTGGCCGACATCCAGCTGGCCGACGACAGCTCGGGGATCGACGCGGTCAAGGATATCCTGGCCGAGTTCGAGGTGCCGGTGATCTTCATCACGGCCTTCCCAGAGCGTCTGCTGACCGGTGAGCGGCCTGAACCGACCTTCCTGATCACCAAGCCGTTCCAGCGGTCGACCGTGAAGGCCGCGATCAGTCAGGCGCTGTTCTTCGACCAGAGCACGGTTCCGGCCGAATAAGAAAGACTTACAGTTACGGACCCAAAACGGTCGAAAGGCGTTGAGGCAGGCATGGCTGATTCCGATGAACCCATTCATGTCGCCAAAGAGGACGCTCGGGCAGGATCGACGCCGCATGTTACGCGGTATGTCCTGCCCATTTCCCTCGTGCTCGTGATCGCGATCTTCGCCTTTCTGGTGTTGCGCTGACGCGAGTTCGAGCGGTTAGGCCCTTGGGACGGCTGGCTATTATAGGGTCGGCCCCTTATATTTCGAAACGGCCGCAGGATCGGCCGTTTCCGATGATCGGATTTTCATGACGCAGCCACTGACTCGGGACGAATTAGAGGACGACGACGCACCCGTTGCGCCCGTCGAGCACGTCGCGCTGCCCGATTCCGAGTTCAAGGCGGAACTGGCGCGCGTGATTCCCCATCTGCGTGCGTTCGGCCGGTCATTGTCGGGCAGCCGTGATCTGGCCGACGATCTGGTGCAGGAGACGCTGCTCAAGGCCTGGGCCGCGCGCAAGCGCTTCCAGGCGGGCACCAACATGCGCGCCTGGACCTTCATCATCCTGCGCAATCTTTATCTGTCCCAGATGCGCCGTGCGCGCTTCAAGGGCGAGTGGGACGATCTGGTCGCCGACCGCATTCTGGCTGCGCCGGCCAGCCAGGACCGTCATGTCGAACTGGGCGATATGCAGCGTGCCCTGATGCACCTGCCGCAGCCGCAGCGCGAAGCGCTGATCCTGGTCGGGGCGGGCGGCTTCGCTTATGAGGAAGCCGCCGAAATCTGCAATGTCGCGGTCGGCACGATCAAGAGCCGCGTGGCGCGTGGCCGCGTCGCGCTGGAGGCGATCCTGACCGAAGGCTCGCTGCCCTCGCGTCGCCTGCATGAAACCGACAGCAGCAAGACCGCGCTCGACAGTATCATGGGTGATGTCGACCAGTTGAGCGGCGGCCGGTAAGCGCTTTTCTTATTTAGGCTTTAATGGATGGCCGCTCCGATCCTGATCGGGGCGGCCATTTTGATGGCTGGCGATCGGCTTGACGGTTTTGGGCTGGTCCTGTCCCATCTGGCCATGCGCGTGTTTTTCCGCTTTCCTGCTGACTGCGGCCACGCCGCCGGTGCCGGAAGTCTTGAAGACATACATCAAGGGCGATCGCTTCGATCCGGGTGATTACAAATAGATGAAGGGGTGTTTCCCCGACGCGACCCCCCCCAAGGAGAAGGCGCAGGAGAAGCAGGTCCGGGATTGGTTGATGGCGTGTTGCAAGACGGACCTGGCGGAATTTCGGTCCGAACTTCAGGCGTTGGGCATTCCCGATCCGAAGCTGAACAACACGACCATCCGCAACCCCCTGTGTGCGCAGGTGGCTTCGGCACCGAATGCCCGACATTGGGCAGGCTTTGCGGCATTCCAGCGTTCGGTCGATCGGGGCGCGCCGATCGCCGACGCCTAGCTGGCGGCGGTGATCGTGTCGCGCATGGCGATAGCCAATGCGGTGGAGGATCATAGCAATACGGATTGGCTGAAGACCCTTATCGTGGAGAAAGGTCGGCCGAAACGCTCGGAGGTAGGGGGGGATGCGGCCGAGCGAGTCTGGCTGCTTGTCCAACATGCCGACGCCGATCCCGCCTTCCAGCTAAAGGCGCTCCGTTTGATGGAACCGCTGGTGTCCGACGGAGAAGTGTCTCGGAGCAGTTATGCCTATCTTTATGATCGCGTGATGCTGAAAGTCAGCGGAAAGCAGCGCTACGCCACGCAGCTCGATTGCTCGAATGGCAAGCGCGTCGCGCAGCCCCTCGAGGACGAAGCGGCCGTTGATCGGCTCCGCGCCGAGGTGGGACTCAATCCCCTGGCCAGCTATTTTAAAGATATGGACAAGATTTACGGACCTTGCCCGACATCTTCGTCCACCGAGCGGCAATAGCCGTATCAGGACTGCCCGAGCCGCCGATCCAGCCGCGCGAGCAACCGCACCCAATGATCCGGCAACCGCGCCGGCCGGGAATAGGCCGAGCGTAGCGCGCAGCCGATATCGTCCGTGCGCTGCGGTGCGCGGACGATGCGGATATCGCTGGTCCCGGTTTCGGTGCTCATCATGGCAACATAACCGATCACGGCTTGACAAGTTGCAAATCATCTGAATTGCTTTTTGTTAACCTATTGGAAAGTGTTTCTTTCGGTGCGTCCCGCGGCGTAGAAGCGCGGGTATGAACAGCCTGTCCCGTTCCGCCTTGCCCGATGCCGTTGCCCGCGCGCGTCGGCATTCGTCCTTTCTGGCGATGTTGCTCGACCGGGAGCCCGACATCGAGGCGGCGGCATTGGCGGGCGAGCTGCTGGCGCCGCCCGCCGTGGCGGATGATTTGCCGGTTGGCACCCGGTTGCGTCGCGAGCGGCGCGCTCTGGCGTTGACCATCGCGCTGGGCGATCTGGCGGGGCTGTACGATCTGACCGAGGTCACGCACAGGCTGAGCAATTTCGCCGACCGCTCGCTAACCCAAGCGATCCGTGCCGCGATCGATGAACGCACGCCCGGTGCCGAGCCGGTCGGTTTCGCCGCCATTGCGCTGGGCAAGCAGGGCAGCCGTGAACTCAATTATTCGTCCGACATCGACCCGATCCTGATCTTCGATCCGCTGACGCTGCCCCGCCGTCCACGCGAGGAGCCGGAGGATGCGGCGGTGCGGATCGGCAAGCGGGTGGTCGAGCTGCTCCAGGCGCGCGACGGCGATGGCTATGTGCTGCGCGTTGACCTGCGGCTGCGGCCCTCGCCCGAGGCGACGCCGATCGCGATACCCGTCGAGGGGGCGATCGCCTATTATGAAAGCCAGGCGCTGACCTGGGAGCGGGCGGCGTTCATCCGGGCGCGCGCGGCAGCGGGCGATCTGGCGCTGGGGCAGCGTTTCCTCGACGCGATCCGGCCGTTCGTGTGGCGGCGCGCGCTCGATTTCGGGGCGGTCGGCGAGATTCGCGACCTGACCCGCCGCATCCGCGACCATCATGCGCAGGGGCAGGCGATGGGGCCGGGCTATGACCTGAAGCGCGGGCGCGGCGGTATTCGCGAGATCGAGTTCTTCGCGCAAATCCATCAGTTGATCCATGGCGGCCGCGACCCGGCGCTGCGCGCGCCCGCGACCCGCGACGCACTGGCGAAGCTGGCCCAGGCGGGACGGATCGATGCGGGGCAGGCGGCGGCGCTGACCGACGCCTATGTGCTGCTGCGCACCATCGAGCACCGGGTGCAGATGATCGACGACCGCCAGACCCATCAACTGCCGATGGGCGAGGGGCTGGGCCGGGTCGCGCAGCTTCACGGGCTGGCGGATGGCGAGGCGTTGATCGACATGCTCGCCCCTGTCACGGCACAGGTCGGGCGCTTCTATGATGCGCTCGACGCCGATGAGCGACCGCGCCTGCCACATGATCCGGTCCTGCTGCACGAGCGGCTGGCGGCTGGGGGTCTGAAGGATGTCGAGGCGGCGGCGCGGCGGATTTCGGCATGGCGCGGCGGCGACTATGCTGCGCTGCGCAGTCCGGCGGCGCGCGAGGCGCTGGACGCGGTATTACCGACGTTGGTCGAGGCACTGGGCGAGGCGCCCGATCCTGACGCCGCGATCCTGAAACTCGATTCGCTGTTCGAGCGGATGACGAGCGCGATCAATATCTTCCGGCTGCTGGAGGCGCGGCCGGGGCTCGCCAGCCTGACCGTCGCGATCCTCAGCCATGCCGCACCACTTGCGGCGGAGCTGGCGCGGCGCCCCGCGCTGTTGGACGGACTTATTGACGCATCCGCGTTCGAGCCGTTGCCTGCCGTCAAATTCCTCGAACGTGCGATGCGCGGGGGCGAGGCGGGGCAGGATTATCAGGACCGGCTGGACCATGTCCGCCGCGTCGTCGGCGAGTTGCGTTTTGCTCTGGGCGCGCAGATCGTCGCGGGGCGGGCCGATCCGCTGGAGGTAGCGGGCGGCTATGCGCGCGTGGCCGAGGCGGCGGTCGGCGTGCTGGCGCAGGCGACGGTGGACGAATTCGTCGCGGCGCATGGCCGGGTGCCCGGCAGCGAATTGGTGATCCTGGCCCTGGGGCGGATGGGCGGCGCGGCGCTGACCCATGCCTCCGACCTCGACCTCGTCTATCTGTTCATCGGCGACTTTGCGGGTGAGTCCGATGGGCCGAAGCCGCTGGGGGCGACGCTTTACTATAACCGCCTGGCGCAGCGGGTGACGGCGGCCTTGTCGGTGCCGACCCAGGCGGGGCCGCTCTATCCGGTCGACACACGGTTGCGGCCCTCGGGCACGCAGGGGCCGTTGGTCGTCTCGGTCGAAAGTTTTGCACGTTATCAACGCGAAGACGCCTGGACCTGGGAGCATATGGCATTGACCCGCGCCCGGCCGATCTTCGGTTCGGCGGAGGCGCGGGCAGAGGTGGCAGCGATCGTCGCCGATGTATTGAACGGCAACCGGCCCGCCCGCGATGTCGCGGCGGAGGCGGGCGAGATGCGCGCCGAGATGGCGCGGCACAAGCCGCCACAGGGACCGCTCGATATCAAGCTGCTGCCGGGTGGGCTGGTCGATTTGGAGTTCGCGGTGCACCGGACGCAGCTGATCCACCGTACCGGCTTCGACCCCGATCTGGGGCGGGCGATTGCGGCGCTGGTAGCGGAGGGACTGACGCCGCCGTCCATGGCGCAGGCACATGACGTGCTGACCCGCGCGCTGGTGTCCTTCCGCCTGTTGGTCCCCGATGGACAGGAGCCGCCCGAGCCGACCCGCCCCCTGATCGCGCGCGCCATGGGGTTGGCCGACTGGACGGCGGTGGTTGCCACGCTGGAGGCGACGCGGCAGGAGGTGGCCCAAGTCTGGGAAGGAAATGAAGATGCAGCAGGGTGACGCCATTCCGGCGGTGACGGTGAAGACCGCGAACGACGAGGCGCTGGCGCTGGGTGATCTGGCGGGACCACTGGTGGTCTATTTCTACCCCAAGGACGACACCAGCGGTTGCACGCGCGAGGCGCAGGACTTCACCGCGCTGGCCGGGGATTTCGAGGGCGCGGGTGTGCGGGTGATCGGCATCTCCAAGGACAGCCCGGCCAAGCATCGCAAGTTCAGCGAGAAACATGCGCTGACCGTCGAGTTGGCGAGTGATGAGGACGGTGCGGCCTGCGAGGCGTTCGGCGTCTGGGGTGAAAAGAAGCTCTACGGCAAGACCTATATGGGCATCGAGCGCGCGACCTTCCTGTTCGGCCGCGACGGCAAGCTCGCGCAGAGCTGGCGCAAGGTGAAGGTGCCCGGCCATGCCGAGGCGGTACTGGAGGCGGCGCGCGCGCTTTGACGACGATCGCCCAGGCCTGCGCAGGCGTGCTGCGCGAAAGCGATCCGCTGGCCAAGGTGCGGGCCGCGCGGGCGGTGGCGCGTGGCTGGCGTCGGGGTGCGCTGGCGCATGATTTCGACGTCGCCATGCCCGATGCGCCGGGGCGTCCCGACCGGCCCGAGCTGTTGCCGCCCAACCGGATGCCCAAGCGTGGGCGCGGCGGATCGGAAAAGGGGCGGATCGCGCTGCTCCATGCGCTGGCGCATATCGAGTTCGCGGCGATCGACCTGGCCTTCGACGCGGCGGGGCGGTTCGGCGGCCAGTTTCCGCGCACCTTTGTCGACGACTGGATTTCGGTCGGCGCGGACGAGGCGATGCACTTCGCTGTTCTCCATCGCCGGTTGAAGACTTTGGGGTCGGGTTACGGCGAACTGCCCGCCCATGCGGGCCTTTGGGAAGCGGCGGAGGAAACCGCGCACGATGCCATGGCGCGGCTCGCCGTCGTGCCGATGGTGCTGGAGGCGAGGGGGCTGGACGTCACGCCGGAGACGGTCGCGCGCTTTCGCGCCGGAGGTGACGAGCCGTCCGCGCGTATCCTCAACCGCATCTATACCGATGAGATTCGGCATGTCGGATTCGGCGCGAAATGGTTCGGCTATCTGGCCGCCGGGCATGACATCGAACCTGCGGAACACTGGCGGATGCTGGTCCGGCGCCATTTCCGCGGGGTCGTTAAGCCACCGTTCAACGTTTCGGCGCGCGATACAGCCGGTTTGACGCGGGATTTCTATGCGCCTCTTGCGGACGGGGAACCCATAAAGGCACAAGCTGACCGTCTGTAACGCGGTGGGGCTGCGACACAGCATAGGATGAACGAAGCCGGACTTTTCCGACTGCGGGATCGTTCGGCGACAAGGGTTCGGGGTTCGATGAATCAACTGGCACTTTCGGGTAAATCGATTGCATCGCGTGTCCGCTCTGTTGTCCTTGCTACCTTGACGATCGGCCTGTCCGGCCAGATGGCGATGGCCCATTCGGCGCCCGCCGCCACTCCGGCTCCCGCCGCTCCAAAGGCTGTCGGGGGAGAGTTCATCCCCGCTAACAGCGCCGAAGCCTCGGCCGACCTTCGCACCGATCAGCAGTTTCGCACCCTGTTCCAGACCTGGAAGAAGATGGACGCCCGGCCGAACGGCGTCATCGCGATCCCCTCGGTCCATCCGGTCGAAAAGCTCCAGTTCACCAGCAATTTCGGTATTCGCTCCGATCCCTTCCGTGGCACCGCCGCGATGCATGCCGGGGTCGATATTCCGGGTCCGGTCGGCACCCCGATCTATGCCACCGCCGACGGCATCGTCGATCATGCGGGCTGGCAGGGCGGCTATGGCAATCTGGTCGAGGTCAATCATGGCAAGGGCATCGCGACCCGCTATGGCCACCTCTCCAAGATTCTAGTCGCCGACGGCGCGCGCGTCACGCGCGGCCAGCTGATCGCGCTGATGGGTTCGACCGGCCGTTCGACCGGTCCGCATCTTCATTACGAAGTCCGCATGGACGGTCATGCCGTCAACCCGATCCCCTTCCTGACCACCGGCGACTATCTGACCGCGTCGCAGGATCATGCGATCCACCAGATCCCGGTCTCGACCGACGGCCCCGCCGCGCAGGATTAACGTTTATTCCTCCCCGGCACGGGGAGGTGGCAGGCCGCAGGCCTGACGGAGGGGGGCTTCCTCATAGTGCGTCCTGCGTGGCGAGCCCCCTCCACCAGCTTCGCTGGTCCCCTCCCCGTGCCGGGGAGGATTTAGTGGGATTGCCCCTCCGGTCCCTCGCGCCTATCTCAGCCCCATGGCCACCAGCATTTCCGAAATCGCGCTGACCCCGGCCGCCGCGGCTCGCGTCGCGACGATCGCCGAGCGGCAGAACAAGCCCGCCATCCTGCGTCTGTCGGTCGAAGGCGGCGGCTGTTCGGGCTTTCAGTACAAGTTTGGCCTGGCCGATGCGCCTGCCGACGATGATATGGTCGCGCAGACCGATGGCGTTCGCCTGGTCGTCGACAGCATCAGCCTGGATCTCGTCCGGGGGGCGCAGGTCGATTATGTCGAATCGCTCGGCGGCGCGGCCTTCCAGGTGAAGAATCCCAACGCTGCCTCGGGCTGTGGCTGCGGCACCAGCTTCTCGGTCTGACGTGAAGATCACGACCTATAACGTCAACGGGATCAAGGCCCGTCTGCCCCGCCTGCTCGAATATCTGGCAGAGGCGGATGCGGATATCGTCTGTCTCCAGGAACTGAAGGCCAGCGACGAGACCTTCCCGATCCAGGATATCGAGGCCGCCGGATACGGCGCGCTCTGGCATGGCCAGAAGAGCTGGAACGGCGTCGCCGTCCTTGCGCGCGGTACCCAGCCGGTCGAGCGGCAGCGGGGTTTGGCGGGAGAGGATGAAGACGAACATAGCCGTTACCTCGAATGCGAGGTGAACGGGCTGGTCGTGGCCTCGCTCTATTTGCCCAATGGCAATCCGCTGCCGGGGCCGAAATTCGATTACAAGCTGCGCTGGATGGAGCGGCTGGCGATGCGCGCACGCGCATTGCTTGGCGAGGAAGTGCCCGCCGTGCTGGCCGGGGATTACAACGTCATCCCCCATGACGATGACACCTTCTCCGTGCCCGCCATGGCCAGCGACGCGCTGATGCAGCCGGAGAGCCGTCAGGCCTATCGCCGGCTGCTGGCGCAAGGGTGGACGGACGCGCTGCGTACCCGCGCGCCCAAGGGCGGGGTGTGGACCTTCTGGGACTATCAGGCCGGGTCGTGGCAGCGCGATGCGGGCTTCCGCATCGACCATCTGCTGCTCAGCCCGCAGGCGGCCGACCGGCTGGTCGATGCGGGCGTCGACAAAAGCTATCGCGGCCGGGAAAAGGCGAGCGATCATGCACCCACCTGGGTAAAGCTGCGCGACTGAAATCCTCCCCGGTACGGGGAGGGGGACCATCCGAAGGATGGTGGAGGGGGATTGCCACATGGTCTATCCTATGAGGAAGCCCCCCTCCGTCAGGCCTTCGGCCTGCCACCTCCCCGTGCCGGGGAGGATTTTTGAGACCCGAGACCGCCCATGCGCCGTGCCGCTTCCCTGTTGCTCCTCAGCCTCTCACTGGCCGCCTGCCAGCAAAATAGCCGTACCGACGATCGCTTGGCCGACGCCGACGCGCAGGAACGCGCGCGCCAGGAAAAGGCGGCGAAGGACATGGTCGCGCAGACCGAGGATCAGGTGCGGGTAAAAATGCTGGAACAGCGCGTCGCCGCGCTGGAGGCGCAGGTGGCGGCGATGCAGGGGGATCGCAAGCTGCTGGATGCGCAACTGGTCGAGCAGCGGCTGAACCAGATCGAGGTGGGTCGTGTCGATGCGGGCAATCCGGCACCGTCGGCTACACCGACGCCGTCCGCGACGCGTCCCGTGAGCCGCACGCCATCTCCGGCCGCGACACCGCCCGCGCGCAAGCCGCTGGTCCTAGACCTGCGATAACCGCGCGAGCGGGGAAGGGGGCACCCCGGCATGGCGGCCGGGGCGCGTAAGAAGGCTTACTTCTTCAGGTGCGCCGAGATGAACTTGTTCATCTCGAACATGGTGCACTTATCCTTGCCGAACACCTTCTTCAGCTTGTCGTCGGCCAGGATTTCCCGCTTGTTCTCGGGGTTCTGCAGGTTGTTGGCCTTGATATAGTCCCACACCTTGCTGATGACCTGGCTGCGCGGCAGCTTCTCGTTGCCGACGATCGCGCCCAGTTCCTCGGACGGCTGGACCGGGGCGTGGATGCCGGTGCCCGTGGTTGCGGTGGCCATGTGTTTCCTTCCTATAATCCTTCAGCATCCCGGCCCGTTGGCAGGACGCGCGTGAATCACGCTTTTTTCAGCGCGTCCGCCTTGTGCGCTGCCTTTCCGCCATTGTCACTCTCTACTATGTATTGCGGCTCATCCTTGGATGCGCGGACGGTATGGCCCTTGATGGTCGTGTCGCTGGTCTGCTTCTTCACGACCTTGCCCTCGGCGGTGCCGCCATGGCTGTTCCATTCGACATGATCGCCCTTTTTGAATTCGGTCATCATCGCTCTCCCGGCTGGTGCCCCGCATCAATCCCTCGGGGCTTTCGTTGGTTGCACCAGCGCACGCCACGGGGCATCAGGGCGCCATCCAAGGAGACAGGAACCCATGAAGACCCGCGCCGCCGTCGCCTTTGAAGCGAAGAAGCCGCTCGAAATCGTCGAACTCGATCTGGAAGGCCCCAAGGCCGGTGAGGTTCTGGTCGAGATCATGGCGACCGGCATCTGCCATACCGACGCCTATACGCTCCACGGTTTCGACAGCGAGGGGATTTTCCCCAGCGTGCTGGGCCATGAAGGCTGCGGTATCGTGCGCGAAGTGGGCGCGGGCGTGACCAGCGTGGTGCCGGGCGACCATGTCATCCCGCTCTACACGCCCGAATGCCGCCAGTGTAAGTCGTGCCTGTCGGGCAAGACCAACCTGTGCACCGCGATCCGCGCGACGCAAGGGAAAGGGCTGATGCCCGACGGCACGACGCGCTTCAGCTACAAGGGCCAGCCGATCTTCCATTATATGGGCTGCTCGACCTTCTCGAACTTCACCGTCCTTCCCGAGATCGCGGTGGCGAAGATCCGCGAGGACGCGCCGTTCGACACCAGCTGCTATATCGGTTGCGGCGTGACGACCGGCGTGGGCGCGGTGGTCAACACCGCCAAGGTCCAGCCGGGCGAGAATATCGTCGTCTTCGGTCTGGGCGGCATCGGCCTGAACGTCATCCAGGGCGCGAAGCTGGCGGGCGCGGGCCGGATCATCGGCGTCGACATCAATCCCGACCGCGAGGAATGGGGCCGCCGCTTCGGCATGACCCACTTCCTCAATTCCAAGGGGCTGAGCCGCGAGGAGACGATCGCCAAGGTGCTGGAACTCACCGATGGCGGCGCAGACTATAGCTTCGACGCGACCGGCAATACCGAAGTGATGCGCACCGCGCTGGAATCCTGTCATCGCGGCTGGGGCACCTCGATCATCATCGGCGTGGCCGAGGCGGGCAAGGAGATCAGCACGCGGCCGTTCCAGCTGGTCACGGGCCGCAACTGGCGCGGCACCGCGTTCGGCGGCGCGCGTGGTCGCACCGATACGCCCAAGATCGTCGACTGGTATATGAACGGCATGATCGAGATCGACCCGATGATTACCCATCGCCTGACGCTGGAAGAGATCAACAAGGGCTTCGACCTGATGCACGCGGGTGAGAGCATCCGCAGCGTGGTGATCTTCTGATGTTCAGCCATGTCATGCTGGGGGCGAACGACATCGCCGAGGCCAAGCGCTTTTATGATGCCATTCTTGGCGTGCTGGGCGCGCCCGAGGGCGTGGTCGATCCCCTGGGACGGCTGATCTACAGCCACAAGGGTGCGCGGTTCCTGCTGTCCAAGCCGATCAATGGCGAGCCCGCGACCCATGCCAACGGCGCGACTCTCGGCTTCGCGATGGACTCGCCCGCGCAGGCAGAAGCCTGGCACGCGGCGGGCCTCGCGCATGGCGGCACCGCGATCGAGGACCCGCCGGGCGTCCGCGAAATGCCGGTGGGCAAGGTCTATCTCGCTTACTTGCGCGACCCGACCGGCAACAAGCTGTGCGCGCGGCATCTGATGGAGGCGGCTTGATGTATACGCATGTCATGGTCGGATCGAACGACATCGCGCGGTCCAAGATCTTTTACGACGCGCTGTTCACGGCGCTGGGCGGCAAGCCCGGGATGCAAGACCCCCATGCGGAGCGCATCCTGTATCTGCATAACGGCGCGGCCTTCATGGTCAGCCGTCCGATCGACGGGCAGGCGGCGACCTTCGCCAATGGCGGGACGATCGGGCTGGGTGCGGCCGATCCGGCGCAACTCGACGCCGCTCATGCGGCGGCCGTGGCGAATGGAGGCACCGCGATCGAAGCGCCGGTGGGCGAGCGTCAGACGCCATTGGGGCCGGCCTATCTGGGCTATCTGCGCGATCCGGACGGCAACAAGCTCTGCCTTGGCTGCCGCCTGCCCAAGGTGTGAGCAACGACTATATCCTGACGCTGGCGTGCCAGGACAGGGTCGGCATCGTCGCCGCCGTGTCGGGCGCGCTGGCGGGGATTGACGGGTTCATCCTCGACAGCCAGCAATATGCCGATCTGGAGACGGGGCGCTTCTTCCTGCGCATCGTCTTCACCGGGCACGGTGTGCGCTTTCCCGCGTCGGTCGAGGGCATTCGGGCAGCGCTGGCCGAACCGGCGGCCCGCTTCGGCTTTGACTGGCATGTCGCCCCCGCCGCCGAGCGGCCCCGGATGCTGATCGCGGTGTCGAAAGGGTCGCACTGCCTGAACGACCTGCTCCATCGCTGGCGGACCAGCGCGCTGCCGGTGGAGATCGTCGGCGTCGTGTCGAACCATGACAATTTGCGCCCGCTGGTCGAATGGCATGGCCTGCCCTGGCATCATCTGCCGGTCGACGATGCCAACCGGGCCGAGCAGGAAGCGGCGATGCTCCGGCTGATGGAGGAGAGCCGCGCCGGCTATCTGGTCCTTGCCCGCTATATGCAGGTGCTGGGCGCGCGGCTGGTTGCCGCCCTGCCGGGGCGGTGCATCAATATCCATCACAGCTTTTTACCCGGCTTCAAGGGCGCGCAGCCCTATCACCGCGCGCACGCGCGCGGCGTGAAACTGATCGGCGCGACCGCGCATTTCGTGACCGCCGATCTCGATGAGGGGCCGATCATCGAACAGGCGGTCGAGCGAGTCGATCACCGTGCCAGCGTCGACGACCTGATCCGCATCGGCCGCGATATCGAGGCGCAGGTGCTGGCCCGCGCGGTCGCCTGGGTGGGGGAACGGCGGGTCTTCCTCAATGACAACCGGACGGTGGTGTTCCGATGACGATCGAGACGATTTCGACTTCCAAGGCGCATGGCGGCGTGCAGGGCGTCTATGCCCATGACAGCGAAGCTACGGGCACGCGGATGACCTTCTCGGTCTTCGTGCCCGCGCATGAGGAGGGGGAGAAACTGCCCATCCTCTGGTATCTGTCGGGGCTGACCTGCACCCATGCCAATGTCACCGACAAGGGTGAGTTTCGGGGGCCTTGTGCCGGGCACCGGGTGATCTTCATCGCGCCCGATACGTCGCCGCGCGGGGAAGGCGTGGCCAATGACGATGCCTATGACATGGGGCAGGGCGCAGGCTTCTACGTCGATGCGACGCAAGAGCCCTGGGCGAAGAATTTCCGGATGCGGAGCTATATCGAGCAGGAACTGCCCGCGCTGATCGCCGAGCATTTCCCGATGGTCGACATGGGTGCGCAAGCGATCACCGGGCATTCGATGGGGGGGCACGGCGCGCTGACCATCGGTTTGCGCAACGCGGATCGGTATCGCAGCGTGTCGGCCTTCGCGCCGATCGTAGCGCCGAGCCAAGTGGCATGGGGTGAAAAGGCGCTTGGCGGCTATCTGGGGCAGGACCGGACGGCGTGGCGACAGGCGGATGCCGTCGCGCTGATCGAGGACGGCGCGCGGGTGCCCGACCTGCTGGTCGATCAAGGCGACGCCGATCAGTTCCTGGCCGAGCAGCTCCGGCCCGAATTGTTGGCCGAGGCGTGCGAGAAGGCGGGCATCGCCCTGACGCTCCGGATGCAGCCGGGCTACGATCACAGCTACCATTTTATTTCCACCTTCATGGCGGATCATGTCGCCTGGGCGGCAGCGCGATTGCGCCGCTGAACCGGTTTTACCATAGCTCCTATTCTCCGCTCAGGCTGAACGGGATGGATGAGCGGCCGGCACGGGGAGCCTGGATTTTGCACCCCGGCAATCGATCCGCTATCGCACCGGCTTTGGCATGAAGGACGAGATATGAGCTGCGCGCATGGCGATCCGGAGGATGGCGACCTGATCGGTCAGGACGGCAAGATCGCCGTGCCCGATCATGTCGCCGACGCCATCCGCACGCTGATCGCCTGGGCAGGCGACGATCCGACGCGCGAAGGGCTGATCGATACGCCGAAGCGCGTCGCGCGCGCGTGGCGCGAATATTGCGCGGGCTATGGCGACGATCCTGCCGTCCACCTGTCGCGGGTGTTCGAGGAAGTCGGCGGCTATGACGAGATCGTGCTGCTGAAGGACATTCCCTTCCAGTCGCACTGCGAGCATCACATGGCGCCCATCATCGGCCGTGCGCATATCGCCTATCTGCCGCGCAACCATGTCGTCGGCATCTCCAAGCTCGCGCGCGTCCTTCACGGCTTCGCGCGACGCTTGCAGGTGCAGGAGCGGCTGACCGCCGAGGTCGCAGACTGTATCTGGGAAAATCTGAAGCCCCTGGGCGTCGCGGTGGTGATCGAGGCGACCCACGCCTGCATGACCGCGCGCGGGGTGCGGACGCCGGGCGTCTCGATGGTGACGAGCCGAATGATGGGCGTGTTCCGCGACGACGATCGCAGCCGCAAGGAAGTGCTGTCGCTGATGGGTCTGGGCGGGTGAAGCGGCGCACCGTGCTGGTGACCGGAGCGGCCAAAAGGCTGGGCGCGAGCATCGCGCGGCGGCTGCAGGCGGACGGGCACCGGCCGGTGATCCATTATAACGGTTCGGGTGCAGAGGCGGCGGCGCTCGCCGCGGAACTGGCCGCGCCGATGGTGCAGGGCGACCTGTCCGAGCTGGACGGGATCGACGCCCTGTTCGTGCGGGCACGCGCGGCGGCAGGCGGCCCGATCGACGGGCTGGTCAACAGCGCCTCGGCCTTCATGTTCGACCGGCCGCCCGAAGTTGATCCCGCTTTGATGACGCGGCTCTACGCCGTCAACGCCGCCGCGCCCGTGTTGCTGGCCTCGGCGCTGGCGCGACAGGACGATGTCGCGGACGGCGCGGTGGTCGACATCCTCGACCAGAAGCTCGCCAATCCCAATCCCGATTTCTTCGCCTATAGCTGCGCCAAATTCGCGCTGGCGGGGGCGAACACGATGCTGGCGCAGGCGCTGGGGCCGCGCATCGCGGCGAATGCGGTCGCGCCGGGCCTGACCCTGCAAAGCGGCGACCAGAGCGACGATGAGTTCGCCGAGGCGGCAACCAAGAACCTGCTCCGCCGCCCGATCGGGGCGGGCGCGGTCGCGGAGGCGGTGTCCTTCCTGCTGACCGCGCGGGGGATAAGGGGTCAGACGCTCTACGTCGATTGCGGCCAGCGCTTCTGCCGCCGTGATGGCGATGTTATGTTCGAGGGGCGGAGATGACCGCGACCTATACGATTCTGCTCGACGACATGAACGTCGCCATGCGGCTGGGTATCCACCCGCATGAAGCCGAACCGCAGCCGGTCAGCCTGTCGGTCGCGATGACCGTCCGCTATCCGGCCGCCCCCAGTGCCGACCGGATCGAGGAAGTGCTGGACTATGACTTCCTGCGCGAGGGCATATTGGCGATGGCACGCGGGGCAGGCTTCGCGCTTCAGGAAAGCCTTTGCGAGGCGGTGGCGGCCTTGTGCCTGGCTGACGCGCGGGTGGTATCAGTGAGGGTGCGTTCGATGAAGACTGGCATCTATCCCGATGCGCGCGTGGGGTGCGAGATCGAGCGGACGCGCTGACACCGATCGGTTTGTCACGAGAATATCACGCAACTGTCATCAATCTGTTGCGGAAAGAGCCGGAGCCGTCCTAAGTCGCCGCCGCAAACAGGGCGGAAGAACATGGCGATCAGGTCGAAACCCCGGCGGACCGGTTACGGGATCGCCGCCGCGATGATAGTGGCGAGCTGTCCGGCACCCGCGGCCGCTCAGACGGTGCAGGAATTGCAGCGCCAGATCGATGAACTGAAGGCGCAGATCAAGGTGCTGACCGATGCGCAGAAGGGAGCGGCGGCCGTCGCCGTTTCGGCCGCGCCGGCTTCTGCCCCCGTCACCGCCCAGCCCACCGCCACGCCGCAAATCGCCGTGGCGACTCCCGCGCCCGCTCCATCCCCGCGCGTCGCGTCGGTCGCCAAGCCGCCATCCTCCCGCACGCCCTGGTATGAACGTCTGCGCCTGCGCGGCTATACGCAGCTTCGCTACAATTCCGTCCTGGATAGCGAGGATGTGGCCGGCCCCAATGGCTCACGCCTGCGCTCGGTCCATGACAGCTCGATCAACGAGGATGGCGGCTTCCTGCTGCGTCGGGCGCGACTGGTGTTGCAGGGCGATATCACCGACCGGCTGCAACTCTATTTCCAGCATGATTTCGGCGCGGCGGTAAACAACCAGTCCAGTACCGAGCGGCGCGAGAATTTCGGCCAGTTGCGCGACGTCTATGTCGACTGGTTCGTTGATCCCGAGCGTCGCCTGCGCCTGCGCTTCGGCCAATCCAAGGTGCCGTTCGGCTGGGAGAATCTGCAGTCCTCGTCCAACCGGGTGCCGCTCGACCGGTCGGACGCGATCAACAGCGGGGTTCCCGGCGAGCGCGATGTCGGGATCAATGCCTATTATACCCCCGCCCCGGTCCAGGCGATCTGGGACCGGCTGACCAAGAACAAGCAGAAGCTGTTCGGTAATTATGGCGCCTTCGGGGTGGCGCTCTACAATGGGCAAGGCACCAATAGAACCGAGCGCACCGACAATCTGATGAAGGTCGCCATGGCCACCTGGCCCTTTGCGCTCGACGGGCTGGGGCCGTTGTTCCGGGGGCAGGTACTGGAGATTGGCGGCTCGGCGATGTTCAACCGTTTCCGGCCCGAATTGCGCAGCGGCGGGGTCAGCTCGGTTGACTATCGCGATGACCGCGTCGTCGTCCACGCCATCCTCTATCCACAGCCTTTCGGCATCCAGACCGAATGGACGACCGGCTGGGGGCCGCAATATGACAATACGCTTGGGGCAATCCGCTCCAGCCGTCTGGGTGGCGGCTATATCCAACTGATGGCGAATGTCGGCAAGACGCCGATCGGCCGCGCCATCCCCTATGCCCGGTGGCAGCGCTATCGCGGCGGATGGAAGGCCAATGTCGACGCGCCGCGTCTGGAAACCGACGAATGGGAACTGGGCACCGAGATCCAGCTGGTCGAGGCCCTGGAGCTGACGCTCGCCTATGCGCGGATGGAGCGGCGCGAGGCGGATGCTCGGCGGACGGGCCGGGCGACGGGCGACGTGATCCGAACCCAGCTGCAATTCACCTATTGAGGGTCAATTGCCGACCCGCGTCGTGCTGAAGTCGATCCGAATGCGAACCCATTCGCCGATCATCTCCTTGCCGTTGACGCGGGGCGCACGCACGCGGAATTGCCACGCGGCCTCGCGCATCGCTCGACCCAGCCCGGAGCCGACCGGCGATTCGCCCAGGACCTGGCAATTTTCGACGCGGTAGTCGGGAATGGTGCGGCACGCGATCAAAGCCCAGCCGCCATCGGGGGCAGGCCCGCGTAGATAGCCGCTCAGCTCGGCATTGGTCGGGCGGCGCGGGAACCATTCGGCGTTGTAGAGCCGCTTGCCGCCCGGTCCTTCGCCGGGGCCATAGGCCGATGTGCTGTCTTCGCCTCGGTCATCGCCCTTGCTTGACCCGACGCCCTTGCCCTCGCCCTTGGGAAGGGCGGCAATGTCGCCCGCGTCGAACAGCGATTTGTCGCCCCATTGCCATGGCGTCGCGGTGGACGTGTCGGCGGCCTTTTCGGCGGGCGGCTTGGGCGTGTCGGGGCGCTTTTCGCTCACCGGGGCCTTGGAGCCACCGGCGGAAGCGGGCTTGCGCGTCGCCGTGCGGGTCTTGGGCACCGGTGCACCCGCCTCCTGATCGGAAGGCGAAACCGAAAAGGTGTTGAGCGAGGAGGATTTTTCCGGGTCGATCAGCTTGGGTGCCAGATGGAAGAGCAGCCATGCGAGCAGCAGGTGCGCCAGCACGGTGAGCGTAATCGACGCGCCGCGCTCGCGCAGTTTTTCGCGGTAGCGTTCGGGGATGAAGGCCCATCGTGACGATGGAGGAGCAGCCGTGCTCATGATGGAGACACCATAAGCCGGGGCACCCCTCCGTCAGACTGTCGGTTTGCCACCTCCCCTCGCAGGGGGGGAATGACCAGGGCGAACGCGTCCACCGATCGCCGTCTTAGCCGAGGCAGACGCGAAGCACCGGATCAGGCCCGATTGGCGGCGGAGAGCACCGCGCGGACGCTGGCGGTCGCGATGTCGGTGTCGAGACCGACGCCGAATACGATCCGGCCATCGGCGGTGCGGGCTTCGACATAGGCGGCGGCCTGAGCGTCCGCGCCGTGACCGATGGCGTGTTCGTTATAGTCGATGACTTCCAGGTTCGGCCCCGTCGTGTCGGCCAGCGCCGCGATCACGCTGGAGATCAGGCCATTGCCACGCCCCGAGATCGAACGCTCCTCGCCATCCACCTGCACGCGGCCGATAAAGGTCCGCTGGCCCGCCGAGCCGCTTTCCTCATAGTCGCGCAGAACGAAACGGTCGCCTTCGCGCGGCAGATAGGTCGCCTCGAAGCCGCCCCAGATATCGGCGGCGTTCAGTTCGCGGCTGGTGGCGTCGGCCATCGCCTGGACGTGGCGGCTGAAATCGGCCTGGAGCCGCTTGGGCAGCTTCAGCCCCTTGTCCTGCTCGATCACCCAGGCGACGCCGCCCTTGCCCGACTGCGAATTGACGCGGATCACCGCTTCATAGGAACGGCCCAAATCGGCGGGGTCGATGGGCAGATAGGGGACTTCCCACAGATCGTCGTTGCGGGCCGACTGGGCTGCAAAACCCTTCTTGATCGCGTCCTGATGGCTTCCCGAAAAGGCGGTGAAGACCAGGTCGCCCGCATAGGGCGTGCGCGGATGGACGGGCAAATTGGTGCAGTAATTGACCGTATTCACCACCTCGTCGATGTCCGACAGGTCGAGTTTGGGGTCGACGCCTTGCGTGTACATGTTGAGCGCGACGGTCACGAGATCGCAATTGCCGGTCCGCTCGCCATTGCCGAGCAGACAGCCCTCGACCCGGTCCGCCCCCGCCATCACGCCCAGTTCGGCGGCGGCGACGCCGGTACCCCGGTCGTTATGCGTGTGGAGCGAGATGACCACCGAGTCGCGGTTCGGGATGTTGCGGCTGAACCATTCGATCTGGTCGGCATAGACATTGGGCGTCGCGCATTCGACGGTGGCGGGCAGGTTCAGGATCAGCGGATGGTCGGGCGTCGGCTTCAGCACGTCCATGACGGCGGCGCAGACCTCGACCGAGAAATCCAGCTCGGCCGTGGAGAAGGTTTCCGGGCTGTATTCGAAAAACCAGTCGGTGTTGGGGCGCTTGGCCGCCTCGTCGCGCAGGATCTTGGCGCCCTCGACGGCGATCGTCCGGACCTCGTCGCGGGTCATGCCGAAGACGATCTTGCGCCAGGCCGGGCTGACCGCATTGTACAGATGGACGATCGCGGTGCGCGCGCCCTCCAGGCTTTCGAAGCTGCGCTCGATCAGGTCGCGGCGCGATTGGGTCAGCACCTGAATCGTCACATCCTCCGGAATGCGATCCTCGCGGATCAGGCCGGAGATGAAGTCGAACTCGGTCGCGCCCGCGCTGGGGAAGCCGACCTCAATCTCCTTCAGCCCGACCTTGACCAGCAGGTCGAACATCCGCGTCTTCTTCTCCGCATCCATAGGATCGATCAGCGCCTGGTTGCCGTCGCGAAGATCGGTCGACAGCCAGCGCGGTGCCTTCGTGATCGTGCGGTTCGGCCATTGCCGGTCGGGCAGAGTGATGGTCGGGAAGGGGCGGTATTTGGTCGAAGGATCGCGGAGCATGATCGGGTCTTCCAGCATTCTCGGCCGCATCTGGCCAAAGGCGCGGCGGGGGCAGGTCTATCGGTTCATTCGGCCCTTAGGGAAGTCGCGCATGGCCACGCCGATCCTCCCCTAAGGGCGGATAAGTCGAAGCGAACGGAGCAGCGGCGCGGCGATCATGGTGGCAGGTTCATGCCGTGTCGAAAGGGCCTTGTCCATATCGCCGATGGACCGGGCACACGCTTTGTTGCGTGGTGACGAATTTTTCAGCGGATCGTCAGCCACGCAAAAGGCGGAGCCGCAATTCCGCGACCCCGCCTTTCGCGGATGAGAGATGAAGAGGGGACTTACTGCGCGGTAAAGGCCGCGTTGATCGTCAGGTCGACCTCGTCACCCACGACCGGGACATAGGCGCCGACGCCGAAGTCCGAGCGCTTGATCTTGCCCATGGCGCGGAAGCCGATGTTCAGCTTCTTCGACATCGGATTGGTACCCGCCCCGAAGAAGGTGGCGTTCAGCGTCACCGGCTTGGTCTGGTCCTTGATGGTCAGATTGCCGGTGATGACGGCCTTGGTGCCCATGACCTTCACGCCGGTCGAGACGAAACGCGCGGTCGGATAGGTCGCGGCGTCGAAAAAGTCCTTCGACTTCAGGTGATTGGCGAAGGGCGCGGCGGTGACCGAGAGATCGTTGATCTTGAAGGTCACGTCGACCTTGGCGGCCTGCGGCTTGGCCGGGTCGATGGTCAGCGTGCCTTCCGACGCGCCGAACTGCCCCTCGAGCATCGAGAAGCCCATATGGTTCAGCGACCAGGTGACCTGGGTGTGAGCGGGGTCGACGGCATAGGTGCCCGCGACGACGCGCGAGGCGACGGGGGCGCCGGGCTGGGTCTGGGCGATGGCGGCGGGCGCGGCGAGGACGAGCGCCAGGGCGGCGGGAACGGCAAAACGCATGGGTGGAAACTCCCTGTTGGACTGCGACCTTTGTGGGCCGTGCGGTTAACGCACGTCAAAGGCTAGAGTCGCAACGATGCGTTTCCGTTGGAGTGGACTCGGTGAGACACCGTTTCCCTCCCCCATCCCCTCCCGCTTGCGGGAGGGGCGTGTTTGCGGCTGCGGCAAGCACGCCACCTGACTTAGCAATTCGCTGATAGGTCGCGGTTGTGCGTGACGGCCGCCCAATAACGCTCCCCTCCCGCAGGCGAGTTTCAGGTCGGCCATGCCCCCGACATGACCTAAACGATGCGGGCATCGTTTACCTGAAACTGGGATGGGGGAGGGCAAGGTGTCTCACCGAGCCTACCCCCGCGAAAAATCAGTTCTTCGCCTTGTCCACCAGCTTGTTCGCGCCGATCCACGGCATCATCGCGCGCAGTTCGCTGCCGACCTGTTCGATCGGGTGGCGCTTGGCGGCGATGCGGCTGGCCTTCAGTTCGGGCTGGCCGGCGCGGTTGTCGAGCACGAAGTCCTTCACGAAGCGGCCCGACTGGATGTCGGCGAGGACGCGCTTCATTTCCTTCTTCGTTTCCTCGGTAATGATGCGCGGGCCGGTCTTGATGTCGCCGTACTCGGCGGTGTTCGAGATCGAGTAGCGCATGTTGGCGATGCCACCCTCATACATCAGGTCGACGATCAGCTTCAGCTCGTGAAGGCACTCGAAATAGGCCATTTCGGGGGCGTAACCCGCCTCGACCAGCGTCTCGAAGCCCGCCTGGACCAGCGCGGTCGCGCCGCCGCACAGCACGGCCTGCTCGCCGAACAGATCGGTTTCGCACTCTTCGCGGAAGTTGGTCTCGATGATGCCCGAGCGGCCACCGCCGACGCCGCTCGCATAGGCCAGCGCCACGTCATGCGCGTTGCCGCTGGCGTCCTGATGGATGGCGATCAGGCAGGGCACGCCGCCGCCGCGCACATATTCGCTGCGCACGGTATGGCCCGGACCCTTGGGCGCGATCATGATGACGTCGATGTCGGCAGGCGGCTCGATCAGGCCGAAATGCACGTTCAGGCCGTGCGCGAAGGCAAGCGCGGCGCCCGGCTTCATATTGCCCTTCAGGTCGGCGTCATAGATCGCGGCCTGATGCTCGTCGGGGGCCAGGATCATCAGGATGTCGGCCCAGGCGGCCGCTTCCTTGTTCGACAGGACCTTGAAGCCCGCAGCCTCCGCCTTGGCGGCCGAGGCCGAGCCGGGGCGCAGCGCGATCGCGACATTCTTGACCCCCGAATCGCGCAGGTTCTGCGCATGGGCATGGCCCTGCGAGCCGTAACCCAGGATGGCGATGTTCTTTTCGGAGATCAGGTTCAGATCGGCGTCGCGATCATAATACACACGCATTGGACTTCCCTTTCGAAATGGCCGGGCCGCTGGGGCCTCGTGATAGTTGAAATTCAGAGGGGCTCAGGCCGCGTCCTTGCCCCGCGAGATGGCGGCGATGCCGGTGCGGGCAACCTCGACCAGGCCGACTTCGCCCATCAACTCGACGAACTTGTCGATCTTGGCGATCGTGCCGGTGACTTCGAACACGAAGCTGCCGATTGTCGCGTCGACCACGCGCGCGCGATAGACTTCGGCGAGGCGCAGCGCCTCGATCCGGCGGTCGCCGGTGCCCGCCACCTTCACCAGCGCCAGCTCGCGCTCGACATGGTCGCCCAGTACGGTCAGGTCGGTGACCTTATGGACGGGGACCAGCCGGTCGAGCTGGGCGATGATCTGCTCCATCACCGGCGGCGAGGCGCTGGTGACGATGGTGATGCGGCTGACGGCCTTGTCGGCGGTAATCTCCGACACGGTCAGGCTCTCGATATTATAGCCGCGCGCGGTGAAGAGCCCTGCGATCCGCGCGAGGATGCCCGGTTCGTTGTCGACGATCACCGCCAGCGTGTGGCGTTCCACCTGTTCGGTCTTGATGTGCATTCCAAATTCCTCCCCGGTACGGGGAGGGGGACCGCTCGCGCAGCGAGTGGTGGAGGGGGCTCTCCACCAGCGCTGTACCAAGCGGCCATCCCCCTCCACCGTGCCGCTTCGCGTCACGGTCCCCCTCCCCGTGCCGGGGAGGAGCTTGAAGGTCAAACCAGCGCCTTGGCCTCGTCGTCCATGGTGCCCGATACCTCGTTGGCCTGCAGGATCATGTCGGTATGCGCCGCACCGCTCGGGATCATCGGGAAGCAGTTGGCGAGCTTGGCCACGCGGCAGTCAACGATCACCGGCCCATCATGGTCGAGCATCGCGGCGATGCCGTCCTCCAGCTCATCGCGGTGTTCGATCAATATGCCCTTCCAGCCATAGGCTTCGCCCAGCTTCACGAAATCGGGCAGCGAGTCCGAATAGCTTTCGGCATAGCGGCTCTCATAGGTCAGTTCCTGCCACTGGCGAACCATGCCCATATATTCGTTGTTCAGGATGAAGATCTTGACCGGCAGGCGATATTGCGTCGCCGTCGCCAGTTCCTGGATGTTCATCTGGATCGAGGCTTCACCAGCGATGTCGATCACCAGCGCACCCGGATTGCCCAGCTGCGCACCGATCGCGGCGGGCAGGCCATAACCCATGGTGCCCAGGCCTCCGCTCGTGAGCCACTTGTTGGGCTTCTCGAAACCGAAATGCTGGGCCGCCCACATCTGGTGCTGGCCGACCTCGGTGGTGATGATCGGCTGGCGCGCCTTGGTCGCGTCGTACAGCGCCCGGATCGCACGTTGCGGCATGATCGCGTCGCCCGCCTCCGGGAAGGAGAGGCAGCCGACCGCGCGCCACTCCGCAATGCGGCGCTGCCATTCGGCGGTGTCGGGCTTGGGATGCTGGCGCGCCTTCCAGATGCGCACGGCATCCTCCAGCGCGTGGCCGACATCGGCGATGATCGCCAGGTCGACGCGGACATTCTTGTTCACGCTCGACCGGTCGATATCGACATGGACCTTGCGGCTGTTGGGACTGAACGCATCCAGCCGCCCGGTGACGCGATCGTCGAACCGGCTGCCCAAGGCAACGATCAGGTCGGCCTGGTTCATCGCCATATTGGCTTCATAGGTCCCGTGCATCCCCAGCATCCCCAGCCATTGCGGGTCGCTGGCCGGGAACGCCCCCAGACCCATCAGGGTCGAGGTGACAGGCGCACCGGTGATGCGGGCCAGTTCGCGCAGCAGCTGCGACGCGGCCGGTCCCGAATTGATGATGCCGCCGCCGGTGTAGAAGACGGGCCGTTCCGCCGCCGCCAGCATGTCGACCAATTGCTCGATCTGGCTCTGGTCGGCCTTCACCTGCGGGCGATAGGTCTTATGGCGGATCGGACCAGGCTTCTGATAGCGGGCGGTGGCGACCTGCACGTCCTTGGGAATGTCGATCACGACCGGGCCGGGGCGGCCCGATGTCGCGATGTGGAACGCCTCATGCACCACCTCGCCCAGACGTGCGGGGTCCTTCACCAGGTAATTGTGCTTGGAGCAGTGGCGCGTGATGCCGACCGTGTCGGCTTCCTGGAACGCATCGGTGCCGATCAGCGCGGTCGGCACCTGGCCGGTGATGACCACCATCGGGATCGAATCGAGCAGCGCGTCGGTGATGCCGGTCACGGCATTGGTCGCACCGGGGCCAGAGGTGACGAGCACCACGCCGGGCTTGCCGGTCGAGCGGGCATAGCCCTCCGCCGCATGGGTCGCCGCCTGTTCGTGGCGGACGAGAATGTGGCGGATGCGCTTCGACCGGAACATCGCGTCGTAGATCGGCAGCACCGCACCACCCGGATAGCCGAAGACGACCTCCACGCCGAGATCGCACAGCGCCTCGACCAGGATATCGGCTCCGCTTTTCTCGGTCATCATCTTCGTCCTTCTGCGTCCGTGCCCACTGACGGGGCGTGTCGGGAATGGCGCGGCTACAAGTTTAAAAAGTGCGCGTCAACCGTCAAATGCGCAATAAAGTTTCTATTATGCTGCGACGCACATCGGCGGCCGTGTCGGGAATCACGGTCCAATCCGGGCCGGGCTGATGACGAAACCAGGTAAATTGCCTTTTGGCGTAACGTCTTGTCGCGAGCGCTCCCGCCGCCTCGGCTTCAGCGCGGGTCATGGCGCCCGCCAGCAGCATGGCGGCCTCGGGTACGCCGATCGCGCGGCGGATGGGGGCGTCGGCGGGCAAGTCGGCGCGGGCGAGAAGGGCGGCGGCTTCGCCCAGCCCTTCGTCCAGCATCTCGCCGAAACGCCGGTCGATCCGCGCGTTCAGCCAGTCGCGATCGGGCAGCAGGATGACGGCGGACAGGTTGATCCGGTCGCCGACGCCGCCTTCCTTCTGCGCGTGCCAATGGTGCAGCGGATGGCCGGTGGCGCGAACCACTTCCAGCGCGCGGGCGACGCGGGTGGTGTCGGCGGGGTTCAGCCGGGCGGCGGCGACAGGGTCTTCGCGCGACAGGGCGGCGTGCGCTTCGGCGACAGGCAGGGCGCGGACTTGCGTGCGGATGGCGGGATCGATCTTCGGCACCGGCGCGATGCCGTCGAGCAGGGTGCGCATATAAAGGCCGGTGCCGCCGACCAGGATGGGCAGCGATCCCGCCGCCACGCTGTCCTCGATCGCGCCCCGTGCTTCCGCCGCCCAGCGCGCCGCCGAATAGCCCGTGTCGGCGCCGTCGACATGGCCGAACAGCCGGTGCGGCGCTTGGGCTTCTTCTTGCGCCGAGGGGCGGGCGGTCAGGATCGACAGGTCGCGATACACCTGCGCCGAATCGGCATTGATGATCGTGCCGCCGGTCGCCCTGGCCAGATCGAGCGCCAATGCGGACTTGCCGCTGGCGGTCGGCCCTGCGATGAGCGCGACCCTGGGACGGTCAGAGGAGTTCGCCATGTTCATCGCCACGCTGATAGCAGCCGAATCGATCGCCGAGCGCGATATTTCGGAGGCGGTGGCGCAGATGACGCCGCTGTGTGCGGTCGCCGACTGGAACTGGATCGACGAGGGCCGTGCGGCGGACATCTGTTTCGCCGAGGACCCCGATTTCGCGGGTGGCGTCCTGCATGGCCGCTTCGACCGCACCGACGTGGTCATCCAGCCCGCCACGCACCGCGAAAAGCGGTTGCTGGTCGCCGACATGGATTCGACCATGATTACGGTCGAGTGCATCGACGAACTGGCGGACTATGCCGGGATAAAGGAACAGGTCGCCGAGGTGACGGAACGCGCGATGCGCGGCGAACTCGACTTCGCCGCCGCGCTCGATGCAAGGGTCGCCCTGCTGGAAGGGCTCGACGAGAGCGTCATCGAACAATGCCTCGCCGAGCGGGTGACGCTGATGGCCGGTGCCCGAGCGCTGGTTCGGACGATGAAAGCGCGGGGCGGCCATGCGATTCTGGTGTCGGGCGGCTTTACCCGCTTCGCCGAGCCGGTCGCGGCCGAGATCGGCTTCGACCGCGCCATCGCCAATTATCTGGAGATCGCGCACGGCAGGCTGACCGGCACGGTGCGCAAGCCCATCGTCGGATCGGATACCAAGGAAAAGACGCTGCTCGCCGCGCTCGACGAACTGGGCATCGGCGCGGCGGAGAGCATGGCGGTAGGCGACGGGGCCAACGACCTGGCGATGATCCGCCGCGCGGGGCTGGGCGTCGCCTATCGCGCCAAGCCGATCGTCGCGGGCGCGGCGGCGGCGCGGATCGACTATGGCGACCTGACCGCGCTCCTCTATGCGCAGGGGATCCCCAGCGCCGAGTGGGTGGTCGCTTAAGGCGCGACCACCACGCAGGGCTGGCCCGAGCGGCTGCACGCTGCTTGCGCGGCCCCGCGATTGGCATAGCCCCCTGCCTGAAGTCGGGTCACGCCGCCCGCCGTGACGAAGAAGGGCTGCGCCCCGCCCAGATGTCCGCGCACGCGCTGCCAAAGGGCGTCGGCATTGCCGCGATCGCGGAACGCGCCAAGCTGAATGCGCCAGGCGCCGCCGCTGGCATGAGCCGCCGGCGCCGCTTTGACCGGACGTGGCTGGGGCGCGGGGGCGGCGGGGCGGGTATGACGCACCCCATTGGAGGCTTCCTCGCGAACGACAGCGGAGCGGGGCGGGGCGGGGGTGCCGGGCATGGGATAGCTGGCGCCATATCCCGTCGCGGCGGGGCGTGACGGT